>Ga0302292_1000355_pt1 | contig 32525 bp, 29 predicted proteins | sample III_Fen_N2_1_FD_194553 | JGI IMG/M metagenome (GOLD analysis project Ga0302292, IMG submission 194553) | Peat permafrost microbial communities from Stordalen Mire near Abisko, Sweden - III_Fen_N2_1 | ecosystem: Environmental > Terrestrial > Soil > Wetlands > Permafrost | place: Sweden: Abisko...
AAGTTGGTCAACAAGTGGTTTACGCCGAGTTCGACGGAGCTATTTCAAAAAATGTGTTACAGAAAATACCGGGCGTTTCGAAAGTGCAAAAAGTCACCGATACCAGTTTCTTGATTGAAAGTCAGGGTACGGAAGATCTTCGTAAGATGATTGCCATTTACGCACAACAAAACAACTTATTGGTGATTACGCTTCGCACCGAAGAAAAAACGTTGGAAGAAGTGTTTAAGGAATTGACTCGCTAGTCGCTAACACGAATTTTTGATGCTTGATTGTTGATGTTGGATGAAGTTCGTGGTAAAATACTAGGTTCTAATTCACAACATCAAGTGTTCAGCTTTGGAAGAATGACTCGATCTGAAGAGGAAAACCCAATCCAACATTAAGCATTCAAAATTAAACATTCGATTTGGGCTTCTCCCCCAACAATCCTTTCGCCAAATAGTGCATGAGGTAAATAAATGGCGTAAGTGCTACAGCGATCACCAGTTTCGTGAAATATCCCGTAATTCCGAAGATCAACACTTGCTCAACTGTAAACACACCCGGAATCAGAAATCCAATAATCAAAACGGTATACGAATCGACTAGTTGAGAAATGACCGTTGACCCCGTGCTGCGTAACCAAATCATTTTTCCGTTGGTGAGTTTACTGAAGAAACTGAACAAGTAAACATCAATGAGTTGTGAGAGCATAAATGCCACAATACTTCCGATCATGATGGGAAGCGAACCACCAAAAACTTTCCGGAATTCGGTGTCGGATATATACGATCCTTCTGCCGTAGGTAATTCAACTGCTAAATAAACAATCAGAAAACAAAAGGCAATCAATCCGCAGGTAATCCAGCTCAATCTTCGAACGGCTTGTTTTCCGAAATATTCGTTCATCACATCGGTGAGTAAAAACACCACAGGCCATGGTGCAATGCCGGCAATTACCGGGTATAAACCGAAATCAACGGTTTTGCAGGAGATTAATTCGGCCACAATAGCGCTGGTAATAAAAATACCGGCCATGGTCACAAAAACTATTTCTTTTCGGGTTTGAAGCATGACCGAAAGTTAATTAAATCCGTTGAACAGATTGAACAGCTCTAAAAAAACAACGTGCATCTACTACTAAATGCACGTCATTCCTTTTATTGAAACCCAACCTGTGATTGTAGTATTATTTCGTGATTTTGTAATCCAGAACTGCTCCTTCCGCTGTTTGAACTTTCAAAAGATACATACCCGAAGTGAACGATGACAAATCTATCTGAGCAGTGTTCGACTCCCCGACTTGCTGACCGTTCATTGCATACACATACAGTTTATGAACGTTTACATCTTCCACGGAAAGGAAAGCGTCTGTCATTACCAATCGTGCGGAAGTTTCCAATTCTTCTAATCCCGCTGCACTTGTGATAGCAACTGAATAATCTTCCGTTTCACCCCAATCAGCATCGTGTCCGGCAAACTGACAAGGCATTACCGGAAGATTGTTACCGGAAAAAGTATACTCATCGTCTTCATAAACCCGCACACGCAATCGTGTAGTTCCAACAGTAGCCGCCTGCGGAATCGCAACTTGATAAGTTACCGAATTTCCTGTCATCGGGTCATCGTCGCCCGGCCACAATGTTTCACCCACTTTTTCACCTGCATCGTCAAAATCTTGATCGCCATTAAAATCAATCCAAGCTGCCAATCCGTGAATAGTGGTTCCATCATCATGGTGAATGGTTAAAGCAACAGTTTGTCCTTTAACCAAAGTAGTTGCAGCAAGATTGTTGTAAAACACATAATGTGGTGCGGCATACTGTGTGCCTCCCGAAGTATGATCGAGGCTTCCGAACTGCACTTGCTCTATGGCGTGAGGTACATTCATAAAATCATCCGAATATTGCGCCGTGCAATATGGGCTTGCGCTGGTTACTTGCGCCATGCTGTTCCCGCTAATCAGTAACAGAGGAAAAATCCATTTATTCATTTTGTATAGTTTTGAGATAAAACAGCATCGAACACCAGATCGTTGCCTTTCCAATTGGCGTCCTTCATACTCATTCTTGAAATCCTGCCGCTGCGCATCTCAATTAACTTGAAAGCACTATTTTTGCACACAAATTCAAGAACATGCAACACAACGTCATCGAGGAACTGCGCTGGAGAGGAATGATACAGGATATCATGCCCGGTTTGGAAGAACAACTGCTCAAGGAAATGACGGCAGGTTATGTGGGCTTCGATCCTACTTCCGATTCGTTGCACGTTGGTAATTTATTGCCGATCATGTTGTTGAAACACTTCCAGTTGGGCGGTCATAAACCATATGCGTTGGTGGGTGGTGCTACCGGAATGGTGGGCGATCCTTCTGGGAAATCGGCAGAACGAAACCTGCTCGACGAAGCTACCCTGCAACACAATGTGGCATCGGTTGAAAAACAATTGAAGCGTTTCTTGGATTTCGAAACTGGCGAAAACAAAGCCGAGTTGGTAAATAATTACGATTGGATGAAGGATTTTTCGTTCCTTGAATTCATTCGCGATGTCGGAAAATACATCACCGTCAATTACATGATGGCCAAAGATTCGGTAAAAAAACGCATCGAAACCGGAATTTCCTTTACGGAATTTTCGTACCAACTATTACAAGGATACGATTTCTTACACCTTTACCAAACGAATAATGTAAAAGTACAATTCGGCGGTTCAGACCAGTGGGGAAATATCACTACCGGAACGGAATTGGTGCGCAAAAAAGCTGGTGGAGAAGCTTATGCGTTTACTTGTCCGTTATTGACGAAAGCCGATGGCGGAAAATTCGGGAAAACTGAGTCTGGAACCGTTTGGCTGGATGCTGAAAAAACATCACCGTACGAATTTTACCAGTTTTGGCTGAAATCAACAGATGCGGATATTCCGAAATTGATGCGTTTCTACTCGTTGAAATCAAGAGCGGAAATTGAATCCATCGAAGCTGAACACAACGAAGCCACTCACTTGCGCATCATGCAACGTGCATTGGCAGAAGAAGTAACCGAGCGCGTGCATGGAAAAGAAGCGTTAGAAGCTGCTATTGCTGCAAGTAATATTTTGTTTGGAAAATCTACGACTGACGATTTGAAAAAATTAAGCGAGCGCGATTTTCTTTCAGTGTTTGAAGGAGTAAAACAAGCTACGGTATCCAAAGCAGATTTAACTGCCGGAATTTCGATCGTTGAATTATTAGGATCACGCACTGGATTTTTGAGCTCTAACGGCGAAGCCAAACGCGAACTGAAAGGAAATGCCATTTCGATCAACAAAGAAAAGGTTCAAGAAGGCTTGATGGTAGACACATCTTACCTCATCAACGATAAATACATCTTGATCGGTAAAGGGAAATCAACCAATTTTATTGTTGTTGCAGAATAAAATGATGTTGGATTTTTGATGCTCGATGTTTGATTGGCTTCTCCTAATTCATAGCAAGCCATCTTTCTGCACCTAAGGTGTTGTTTTATTTGGAAAACGAAATTGATTTTTCACCTAAAATCTCATCCAACATCAAAAATCAAGCATCAAACATCAGTAGGTAACGCGCCACAAAAACAACCCGCACGCATCAACCGAATGCCGGGCTTCACGACGATCTTTCGCCTCCAGAATGTTCAACATGGTTTCGGGTTCCAGTTTTCCGATTCCCACATCCAATAAGGTTCCAACGGTTGCACGCACCATATTCCGTAAAAACCGATCGGCTGTTATTTCAAAATACCATTGTGATCCTTCTTGTTTCCAGACGGCTTCGGTTACAGTGCAGATATTGGTTTTAACATCGGTATGCAATTTCGATAACGAAGTAAAATCTTGTTTCCCCAGAAAATACTTCGCTGCTTCGTTCATCCGATCAATGTTGAGCGCCCGCGGAAAAAAAAGACTGTTTTTTAGAAATACATTTTTTTCCTGATGCAGGTAATAGCGATACGTGCGCGAACTTGCCTGAAAACGCGCATGCATGTCCATTGTAACGGGATAAATCTGGAAGACGACTATATCACTAGGCAACATTTTGTTGAGTTTGTGTTTTAATTCTTCCAAATCGGTGGTTTCCGGCAAATGGACGTGCGCTACGAAAAAATGCGCATGAACTCCGGCATCTGTTCGTCCGCAACCCGTAACCGGGATGGTTGCACCACTATAGAGTTTGGATAATTGTTGTTCGAGTGTTTCTTGCACGGATCTCGCATTGGGCTGACGTTGCCATCCAGCATAAGCAGTACCGTCGTAAGCCAACTCCACAAAAAATCGATGTTCAGACATAGGTTACAAAAATACAAAATGCGAAACGATCACATTCCATTAACGAACCGCTTGATTTCACGGCTGATTTGAACGGATTATTAAGTAATTCTAACCCAATGTTACCTCAATATTAATCTTTAGTTAGTTGGATATGAAAAAATGTACTAAATCGAGTTTCTAATTAACAATCTGGTAAAGTCTTGTTAATCTCCTTCTAACGATTCAGAGGGAACTTTGCATCGTTAAATTAAAGTACATGAAATTCTCAGTCATTCTTCTCGCATTCGGTTCGCTATTCGCTTTCAAAACGATAGCACAAACACACAAAATCTATGGTGTGGTTACCGATAAGAAAAGTAGCGCAACCATTCCTTTTGTCGATATTTTCCTATTGGAAACCAAACAAGCCGTTCAAGCGGATGTTGAAGGAAATTATTCAATTGGCAATGTGAGCAATGGAACCTATAGTTTGATTTTCAGAATGGAAGGCTACAGCACGGATACTTTGACAGGAATTGAGGTAAAAAACAGTTCAGTCAACGTTTCCTACGCGATGAACGAGCCAAGAAAGACAGATACGCTTGACATTGTTGAGATTATTCATGTAGTTGACAAAGGTGGTGATCCGGGCCTGATCAAAGAAATGAAGGAAGACGCGAGCGTGAAAGACGGAATTACGGCAGAAAGCATGGCTAAAACAGGCGACTCAAAAGTAAACGACGTATTAAAACGTGTAAGTGGCGCCAGTGTTCAAGACAATCGATTTGTGGTGATTCGCGGATTGAGCGATCGATATAATATGGCCTATATCAATGGAGCGCCGCTACCAAGTTCGGAAAGCGACCGGAAAGCCTTTGCATTTGATATCTTTCCGTCAAACATGCTTGACAATCTAACCATTACAAAAACAGCAACTCCTGAAATGCCAGGTGAATTTGCCGGAGGTGTGATCACCATCAATACCAAAGCACCAACCGACAAAAATTACCAAAGCATTCAAATCGGTACATCATTTAACACATTAACAACTTTCAAGAATTTCCAAACATACGAAGGAAGCTCAATGGACTGGGCCGGAGTTGACAACGGAGCACGCCAATTACCTAACGGGTTACCAAATTCCGCAACTTACAATACCCTTTCAGCAACTGAAAAAGCAGATTACGCAAAATTGATGACTCCGAGTTGGGGCATTACCAATCGTAAAGCGTTACCGGCATTGAATTTACAATACGGAATCGGTCACAATTTTCAAGTAGCAAAACGCAACTTAGGCGTTGTATTCGCTTATACTTATCAAAACAATTTCTCTACCAACCAAAACATTCGTCGTGAGTTTGAAGAACAAGCTGCCGGTGTGGTTCAAAAAATGGAATTGGTAGATACCGTTTATTCTCAGCGCTTCCTTAATAGTGGTATGTTCAACTTGATGTACGAACTCAACAAACGCAACACGATTTCCTTCAACAATCTATACAGTATCAATTCCGAAGACCGTGTAAATATTCGTCACGGTGTACGTGAAATGGACAGCGATCCGCACCAATACGAGAAATCTTCGAATCGTTGGTTTACGCAAAACAACCTTTACACAGGCCAATTGGAAGGAAACCACGAATTCAAAAAAGAAGGCATGAAATTCAACTGGGTGGGAGGTTACAGCAATGTAGAACGCTCGGTTCCAAACATGCGTCGCGTGGTTTACCAAAAATCGGCTTTGTCGGAAGATGATACAACTGCTCACTATTATGCGGTTATTCAAAACAACGGAACCATTCCAACTGCTGCAGGAAACATGTTCTGGTCAAATACCAAAGAAAAAATCTACAGTTTCAAATACGATTTGACCATTCCGTGGAATATCTCCAAAGTGGAAACCTTATTCAAAGTAGGTGGTTTTCAACAATTCCGTGATCGTAATTTCAGCGCACGCAACTTCGGATTCTCCAAATACAAAACTTCTTCGGTAGCGTTTGACAACAGCTTATTGTCGTTACCTGAAGATCAAATTTTCGATCCATCACACCTTGGCCTTCAGGCAAATGGTTTAGGTGGTTTCAAATTAGAAGAAGCTACCAAAGTAAGCGATAGCTATGTTGCTTCATCGATGTTGAACGCCGGTTACGTAATGTTCGACACCAAGATCATGGCGAAATTCAGAATGGTAGGTGGTGTTCGCGCCGAATCATACCACCAACGTTTCAGTTACACGGAAGCAGGATCCAATGTTGATCGTCAGATCGACACTACTGTAATTGACCTTTTACCGTCAATGAACTTGATTTACTCCTTGAATAAGAGAATGCAAGTTCGCTTGAGCTATTACAGAACAGTTTCTCGTCCTGAATTCCGTGAGTTGGCTCCGTTTGCCTTCTACAACTTTGCCCTAGACAACATCCTTTCAGGTAACCCTACCTTGAAACGTGCGGTGATTGATAACTTAGATGCACGCTATGAATTCTTTATCGGTAACGGACAGTTATTCACCGTTTCTGCATTCTACAAAAACTTCACCAACCCAATTGAGTTGGTAAGTAGAACAGGTGTTTCCGGAGCGGCCGAATTGTACTACACCAATGTACCAAGCGCTACCAACTACGGTATCGAAACCGAATACCGCATCAAGTTGGATGTGTTCTCAAAAAACAAAGAGAGCAAGTTTCTTTCTCAAACAACATTGTACACCAATTTCTCTCTTATCCGTTCTCAGGTAGATGTGAGTCAAATCAATGGTTCTAGTGCTAATACACGTCCGCTTCAAGGACAATCACCTTACATCATCAACGCAGGTTTGCAATATGAACACCCAACGAAAGACTGGACAGTGAACGCATCTTACAATGTGATCGGTCGTCGTATTTTCATCGTTGGAAATATTCAAGAACCGGATGTTTGGGAAAATTCACGCCACGTAATCGACTTGCAATTCTCAAAAACCTTCCGTGAAAAATTCACCTTGAAAGTAAACCTTCGTGATGTACTTGCGCAAGATTTGATCTTCTACCAGGATCTGAATGCCAATAAAAAATACGATAAAGGCACCGACAACAGATGGCAAGAAACCAACTTCGGTCAAACGCTTTCTTTGAGTTTGAACTATAAATTTTAAGCCATAAACAATCTTAAAATGATGTTACCGAATTGTTTCCTTGAACTAATATTTCGGTAACACAAACATAAGGCAACTGTAACTTGATAATCATGTGATAGATACAATGCCACAATAATTTTGTGTTAAACAAACGTTAAGCGAAAAAAATGAAACAATTCTATTTAGCAATCGCAACTCTTTTGGTTGGAACAACATTGCAAGCGCAAGCATTCTTTAATGTTACTTCTTACAAAGGGGCATTTCCTGTAACTGATAATACTCCGGCAACAGACTGGACATCAGGTTGGTCTAATTTCGATCCTGAAAACACGGTTTACCCGGCAACTCTTACTACTGTTTCAACCGACATCACGTCAGATGTTACTTGGACAGGGGTTGTCTTGTTGCAAAACAAAGTATATGTAAAAAACAACGCAACATTAACCATTGCACCGGGAACCATTATTCGTGGCGACGGTCCTTCTCAAGGTTCTTTAATCATTACAAAGGGCGCAAAAATCATGGCAGAAGGAACAGCTGTGAATCCAATCATTTTCACTTCTAATGAAACTGTAGGTAATCGTGCTGAAGGTGATTGGGGTGGATTGGTTTTGTTAGGAAAAGCAGTAAACAACCAACCGGGCGGAATTGCCAATATCGAAGGTATTGCTCCAACTGCAGACACTGAATTTGGTGGAACAGACGACAATGACAATTCAGGTTCACTAAAATACGTTCGTATCGAGTTTGCAGGAATCGCCTTGCAACCGAACAAAGAAATCAACGGTTTAACCTTTGGTTCTGTCGGAAAACAAACAAGCATTGATTATGTACAAGTTTCATTTTCCGGAGATGATTCATACGAATGGTTTGGTGGAACGGTAGATTGCAAGCACTTGATCGCTTACCGCGGTTTGGATGATGATTTTGATACCGATTTCGGTTACAGAGGTCGCATCCAATTCGGATTGATCGTTCGTGATCCTAATTTATCTGATGCTATCGGTGACTCCAACTCATTGGAATCTGACAACGATGCCAACGGTTCGGGAGCAATGCCGCAAACTGCTGCCATTTTCTCTAACATCACTACAGTTGGTCCGTTAGGTGACGGAAGTGCCGTTTTACCGGGTGATGAAAAATTCGAAAAAGCATTCCGTATTCGTCGTAATTCAGGTATTTCTGTATTCAACTCATTGGTTACAGGATGGCAAAAAGGTTTGTCGGTTGAAGGCGCCTCTACAGAAGACAACTTTACGACAAATGATTCGGCTGTCTTTGCTAACAACATTTTAGCTGAAATTCCAGCTGGATCAAACGCAGTAACTGCCGCAGGAACATTCTTCAACACTTTCTGGACAGCAAATAACAATGACTCTACAACTACTGTAGCTCAAGTTGCCTGGGTTGATATTTTTGCTGCTTTAGGAACTGCTCCAGACGCTCGCTTGACAGGTAACTCAACAGCTGCTTCAGGTGCCGATTTTACCGATCCTAAATTCAACGGTCAATTGATCGGTTTGGAAGAAAACACCATGATCAACGGATCAGTTAGCCTTTACCCGAACCCAATGAATGATCAAGCTACATTTGTAGTGAATTTGGATCGCAATGCTCCAATCACAATTCAATTGGTTGATCTTTCAGGAAAAATCGTTATGACTGTATTCGACGGTACAATGGAAGCCGGTTCAACAGCTGTAAATTGCTCTTCTGCATCATTAAATGCAGGTATGTATACAGCGGTTATCCGCACAAACGGATTCGCTAAAACCATTAAGTGTGTAGTTACTAAATAATCGCATGCTATTCTTTGAAACCGTTGGTCTTTGGCCAGCGGTTTTTTTTGGCTTTATTATTTCCGGCAAAGTCTTGTTTGAGAATAGGCATATTCGCCATGGCTACTTTGGTACCTCACTAATTCACCTGCCTAACAGACGCGCTCCAGAGTTGTTAATTCAAGCGTAAGTATCACTTGCCGTGCACAATGTGCGTGTGTAATAACCGTGCTGAAATTCGTGAAATCATGGAAATTATCGCTGCCCCATTTTCAATCGTGACGGCTGAAGAGAAAAAGCAGAACAGAGGTTAATGATTTGATAATATGTTCTTGATTTAATTAATTATTTAATAACCTAACTGTAAAGTTACTAGCACGTTTCAAAAATACCTTTGTCGTGTAGATTTCCTCTAAAGAACATGCAACAAAACAAAGCAAATACAATCCTTTTAGTAGACGACGAACAAGACATTTTGGAATTTCTTCAATACAATCTTGAGCGTGAAGGTTACAAAGTCTTAACAGCGTCAAACGGACTCGAAGGAGTTGAAATGGCACAGAAACATTCACCTGATTTAATCTTGATGGATGTGATGATGCCCCGCATGGATGGTATTGAAGCTTGTCATATGATTCGTAAAGAATTACAATTGGCACAGCCCCTCATTGCTTTCCTGACTTCCAGATCGGAAGATTACTCTCAAGTGGCCGGATTTGAAGCCGGAGCCGATGATTACATCACCAAGCCCATTCGTCCACGTTTACTGATTAGTAAGGTTGAAGCGTTGCTTCGCAGAGCAAACCGCAAACATTCCGAAACAATCGAAACATCCAAAATAACCGTGAATCGCGAGCGTTTCTTGGTACTCTTGGAAGGTCAGGAAGTACAACTTCCGAAAAAAGAATTTGAATTGATCGAACTACTCGCTTCACGTCCTGGGAAAGTGTTTACCCGTGAACAAATTTTGGGAACCGTTTGGGGAGATGAAACCATCGTAGGAGAGCGCACCATCGATGTTCACATACGAAAACTGCGCGAAAAATTAGGAGAATCGTATATTCGTACCATTAAAGGAGTCGGTTATACATTCTCAGAATAGTGAAAAGCAGTAATCCTATTTTTATCGTACTGGGTGGCAGCTTCTTATTGGGGCTGCTATCGCTATTGGTGGTCGCTTTGGTTCACCTGCTTCACCCACTTCCGGGATGGACGTTCATTGCTTTTCCATTCGGAATAGGTATTGGTGCTTTCCTTGTTTTTTACTTTTTGGTGAAGCGTTTTATTCACGAGCGTCTAAAAATCCTATATCGATCTATTCGCAAGGGAAAAATGACGGGGGGTGATAGTTTCACTATGACCATGACCGACGACATCATCGGACAAGCTGAATTGGATACAAAAGAATGGGCCGAAGAAAAACAAACCGAAATTGTTCAGCTGAAAGAACAGGATAAATTTCGTCGTGAGTTTCTTGGAAACCTGGCGCACGAATTAAAAACTCCCGTTTTTTCCATTCAAGGCTATGTACTTACACTGTTGGAAGGCGGCTTGGAAGATGACAAAGTCAATCGCATCTTCTTAGAGCGAGCGGCTAAAGCTATCGATCGTATGACGCATATTCTAGAAGATTTGGATGAATTGACCAAACTGGAGGTGAACGAATTGAAACTCGAGATTCGTCCGTTTGATATTCGGGATTTGGCGCGCGAAGTGATTGAAAGCTTCGAAATGAAAGCACAAGAAAAAGGCATTTCGGTGCGTTTTTCGAAAGAATACAACAATGCCTTGATGGTAAAAGCCGATCGCGGAAAAATTGCGCAAGTGTTTACCAATCTCATCGGAAACTCTATTACGTATGGTAATGACGGCGGTGAAACCTTGGTGCGTTTTTATGACGTGGATGATATCGTTACGATTGAAATCTCCGATAACGGTCCCGGAATCGACCTCAAACACATTCCCCGCCTATTTGAACGTTTTTACCGCGTTGAAAAAAGCAGAAACCGCAACGAAGGTGGTTCGGGATTAGGATTGGCAATCGTGAAACATATCCTAGATTCGCACAATCAAACCATTTCTGTTCGCAGTACCGTTGGAATCGGAAGCACCTTTACCTTTTCGCTTGACCGTTTCAAAGGCGGAGCCAATACGCTGGTGTCATCGAGAGGTATTCAGATTAAATAACTTTTGTCAGAAAGAAATCATGTACTTTACTGCGGATAGCTCCACAAAGGATTGTCATTGATTTCCCGCAAATACAACTGTTCCAATTGTCCGGGAGTCGGGATTAATTCTGCAGGTTTGTTCAGCGCTTTCAAATCCATTAATGTAGAATAACCGTTGCGTGAAATGATGAGCGTCGCGTTTCGAATAGCTTCGTCGGCTGCTTTCCAATCACCATGAATAAGTCGCACATGTGGCGGAACTATCGCCGTTTCATATTCCGGAGAAATAATCGTCCATGAGCGTTGGTCAGTCAAAGATCGTGCTAACAGCATTTCAAACAAGTGTTTTGCATACGGTTCCGGGCCACTTACAACACCAACAACCGATTCTTTCTGTTCACTGCTTTCAGCTGCGTTAAATCGCGAATAATGTCCGATGTAGTGAGCCTCTTTCTTTTCCTTTTGGCGAAGTAGACTCAGTTTCCCAGCAAGCGGATGTTGTTCCTCGTCCATAATCCAATAAACGGAAAATCGGTTCATCCACTTTCGGTGAATCCATTGAGCGAAAAAACCGGAACCAGGTGGTAATTGCACTTGGTGCGTCACAAAAACAGAAGGAACGGTTTCGGAAACCAACCCATACCGATGGTCGGAAACAATTATATCTATCCCGTGCTTAGAAACCAAGTCCTCAGTTTCAACGCGCTCGATCTTCACAGCGTTGCGAAATTGACGGGCATTGCGCAGCATTTCACGTGTGAAATTTCCATCGCCTTTGAACCGAAAAGTAAACGCTGTTGCAGGGATAAATTCAGCCTGAATGGCATACGTTTCAAAGACGTGCTGTTGTTCTTTGGTACACCGCACCACCAATTTATTTCCCTGACCCAACAATTGCTGCATCAACGGAATGGAACGCGCCACATGACCACTTCCCCAGTCGAGACAACCGTACAACACCGTTTTTCCTGTGATGTGTTCGGGTCCCATGCTTTCGTTAATTGATGCGCTTCAATTCAAGCGGAGCAGCTTTTGACAAAACATAAGGAAACTTCTCTTCCACGAAAGAACTTGGGTCAAGACCGAACTCATTTTTCTCTGTCAAACTCAATCCTTTGATAAAGAAATACAAGTTCATGATGATTTTCTGGAACCAAGGCAATTCGTTGTCATTCGACAAGAACTTACGGATCACCACAAAACGGAAGTCACCGATATGATCACCGTGATGGTACACGCAAGCAAAACGACTCTTGATTTCAATTTCTTTGGCTTGCACCATTTCGTCTACCACTTGTTTGAACATGGTATCCAATTTCGGCTGAATCCGGAATCCGAGTTTAAAGTCGATACGAATCAAATCGTTTTCATCGTGCTTGGTCACTTTGTATTCCATTGTATACGGCTCATCGGTTGTTTGAACGTGCACAAACCAATATCGTTCAGCTCGCTTGGGTTGTTGTTCCAAAATAGAATAGAACACTTTCGATTCTACCTCATCTACTTTATCGGCACTCGTGAGATACACCAAGTGAGTTGCGTAAGTAGGAATCTGGTCATCGACCGATAGTTTTTGAAGCAAGGGCAAATAATGCTTGATCTTCACAAATTCCAAGTAGCTGGTACGGATGATTTTGCTTTTGAAAATGATAAACATCAATCCAATCAATAGCGTTGCAATACTGATAGTTACATAACCGCCTTCGGGGAATTTCTCAATCTGAGCAACAGCAAATCCACCTTCAATAATGAAAAACACGGTGATCATCCCATAGCGAAGAATCGGATTCCAATGTTTTCGGGCCATGTAGAAAATCAATAAGATCGACGTACTGATCATTGCCAAGACAATTGACAGACCATAGGCTGCTTCCATATTGGCCGATTCACGGAAAAACCATACCACTCCTAAACAACCAATCAACAAAAACCAGTTAACGGATGGAATGTATAATTGTCCTTTGATATCGGAAGGGAAATTGACTTTCACTCGAGGCCACAAATTCAAGCGAATAGCTTCGTTGATCAATGTAAATGAGCCTGATATCAACGCCTGTGAAGCAACAATTGCGGCTGCCGTTGCAATGATAATCGATGGAACTTTAAACCAATCGGGCACCATCATATAAAACGGATTTTCTTCGTTGATGTAACCATTGTTGTGATGGGCCAATAAATAAGCTCCCTGCCCGAAGTAATTAATGACCAACATCGCTTTCACAAATATCCAGCTTACGCGAATGTTCTCGCGACCACAATGTCCTAAATCGGAATACAACGCCTCTGCCCCTGTTGTACACAAGAAAACCGCTCCTAACAACCAAAATCCTTGCGGATAATGCGTGAGAATGTCATAAGCATAATACGGATTAAGCGCTTTAAAAACCCCTAGGTTAGAAGACAATCCGTAAACTCCTAAAACTCCGAGCATCAAAAACCAAACAACCATTACCGGTCCGAAAGCCTTTCCAATGAACTTAGTACCAAATTGTTGAATCACGAAAATGAAAATCAAAACACCTACAACCAATGGTAAAATAGGGATACTATTGTTCACACCAGCCAATCCTTCTATGGCCGAAGACACAGAGATAGGCGGTGTAATAATTCCATCAGCCAAGAGGGCTGCACCACCAATCATAGCAGGTATTACCAACCATTTTTTACGACGACGAACCAATGTATACAACGAGAAAATCCCACCTTCACCTTTGTTATCGGCACGCAAGGTAATGATCACATATTTGATGGTAGTTTGTAGGGTCAATGTCCAAAAGATACACGAAAGCGCACCTAAAATCAACTGCTCGGTAATTTGCTTACCGCGCTCTATCGTATGTCCGTTTAAGTAAACTAAATGACCATGAGCGTCTTTCAACGGCCCTGAATTCGTGATGGCTTTTAACACGTAAAGCGGCGAGGTACCAATATCTCCGAAAATGATACCTACTGTGATAATCAACCCCGCGAATGACAGCGCGTGATGATGCTGTTTGGACATAACGTTTTTAATTTAGAGGGTAAAATTACACAATGAGTTGTTCATCAACTAATATTTCAACAGAAATCGGTCTAAATGTTTATGAACACGAAACAGCGGCTTTTTTCTATTTTTGTCGATAAGATTATGGCAAAGAACAAACTGAGGAAATTCGCTGAAATGAAGGCATGGAATAATGTCTTCGAACCTACGCTCGATCCTGAAACGCGACACAACTTTCCGCTGAAAGGCAAGTGGAGAAGCGAGTATTTTAACAACGATAACCCAATTGTATTGGAATTGGGCTGCGGAAAAGGTGAATACACCACCGGATTGGCGCGTCATTATCCCGATCGCAATTTTATTGGGGTGGATATAAAAGGTGCCCGCATCTTCGTTGGTGCCAAAGAAGCGTTGGATGATGAATTGACAAACGTTGCTTTTTTGCGTGCGAAAATCGATTTTATTGAAACGTATTTCGAAGCTGGTGAAGTGGATGAAATTTGGCTTACCTTTTCTGATCCGCAACCAGCCAAGCCTCGAAAACGCTTAACTTCTGAGCAGTTTATTCAACGCTACAAAACCATTCTGAAACAAGACGGATTGGTGCATTTGAAAACCGACAGTGATGTGTTGTTTGAATCTACCGAAGCCGAAATCAACGAACACGGTTATAAAGTGGTCGAACTTACATGGGATTTGTACAAATCGCTTCCTGAAAACTTGAATCCGACCATTCGCGATATTCTGCACATCAAAACACATTACGAACAGCTGTTTACCGCTAAAGGTTCTGTGATCAAATATTGTTCATTCCGCATTCATTGATATGAAAAAAGCCTGGTCGAAACTCTGCTCTATTTATGGTCTTGTACTCGGCTTTTTTCTAATCCGTTTGATTGGGATCACTCTTCCCCCGCTTGAGACTTGGCACAGTTGGCGACAAACGCTCACCAACATGATGGCGCGCAACATGTCGGAAGGTTCGTTCTCATACTTCTACCCTGTTGTGGACATGGGTGGCGAACGCACCGGAATCATCGGTTCCGAATTTCCATTATTTCAATCGCTGATTGCCGGTTGTACGATGCTTTTCGGTGAAGCGCATTGGTATGGCAGGCTGATCAATCTGATCGTGAGTTCGTTTGCCGTGATTGCCTTTTTTCATCTTTGTAAACGCTGGTGGAATGAACGAACAGCTTGGTATGCAACCGTGATTTTCCTTACTTCATTGTGGTTCGCTTTTTCGCGCAAATGCATGCCCGATACCTTTGCTGTTTCATTGGTAATTATCGGTATTTACTGGTTTCAGCGTTACATCGATCGGCAGAATTGGTGGAAATTAGTACTTGGGTTGTGTTTCATTACGCTCGGCGGATTGTGTAAAATTCCGGCGGTATTTCTCTTTGGATTGATCGTTCCGATGTGGATGAAGCCATCACTTCCAATTCGGGTAAAACTGACTATAAGCATTGCTGTAGGAATTGCGAGCGGTGTCATTGGTTGGTGGTATTTTGTTTGGGTTCCGCAGTTGGTTGACACGTATCATTTCGCGCTTTTTTTCCCGAAAGGAATCGCAGAAGGTCTTCATGAAATAGCACCGCTTTGGGGCGACTTTGCGGCTCAGGTTTATTTCGGTGCATTGCGTTCGTATGTGGTTTTATTGCCTATTCTGGTTGGATTGATCTGGTTGGGAGCTCGCAAAAATCGTCTAGCTCTGGCAGGAACCGGGGTACTCACAGCTATCTTTTTTGTGTTCGCCATTAAAACGGGAACGGTTTTCCCGACGCATAATTATTATGTCTTGCCTTTTGTTCCGGTAATGGCGGTGATGGCAGCTTTCGGGTTACAACGAATGGACAAACGATTAGCCATTGCACTTCTCCTCTTAATAGTGGCAGAAGGAATCGGTAATCAAATCTCCGATTTCAGGGTGAAAGATGAAGTTCGCTACAAACTCACTCTTGAACAACAAGTAAACCAATTGGTTCCGAAAGGCGAAAAAATCATCATCCACTCAGGACCAAATCCGGAATGGATGTATTGGTATCACCGCAAAGGCTGGTCGTTGGAACCAACTGAAATCACCGACGCCACTAAAATGAAAGAAGTTCGGTCTTTCGGTGGTCAGTATATTGTGATTGACAAACGCGTTTGGATCGTTGATTTGCCTTTCAAAAAAATAGGCGAAACACACGATGTGGCTGTTTGGAAGATGCCTTGAGTGCAAAACCCGATTTTTACACCGGCTACCTATTTCTTTAACGCATTTTCAACCATTCCCCCGCACTTTTCATTCAACAAGTTGAAAATCATCACGAAAGCAAATCTTGATTTTTAACAAAATGCGGATAGATCAAACGTTTTGATCTAAATTTACGACACTTCAGTACGTATATTATCCTATTTGAGCACAATCCTATTTCGAATCGTTCATTTTCATCCTTGATTTGTACCCTAAAAACAAAACAAGGTTTAATGAAAAAGTTAGTAATTATAGGTGTAATGCTACTGTGTTTACAAGGAAATGCTCAAATCATTCCAAATGGAGGTTTTGAAGATTGGAGCATTCCCTCGCAAGTATCTTATGAGGATCCTACAAACTGGATCACACTCAACCTCTTAAATTTCTTTGGGGTACCGGTAACAACTGAAAAATCGACTGACGCACACGGAGGTACATATGCTGCTCTCTGCAAAACAGTCGAGACCGATATGGATCAAAACGGATCGATTGATGATACCATAGCCGGAATAATGACTTACGGAACGTCAGATGGGCAAAACACCTACGAGGGCTTTCCAATCAACGCTCGTCCTGATTCGTTAATTGCATGGATCAAGTATGCACCGGGCATTGGAGATTCATTCGGAGCCAGTGTAACTTTAACCAAGTGGGATGCAGTTTCCGGAATGCAAAACACCATCGCATTTGGTCAATTGACGAGTGGTTCAACGTATTCAAACTATACGCGTGTTGCTATTGCTATCACCTATAATTCGAACGAAATCCCTGATACGGCCAAATTGATTTTCACTTGCAGTACTAATGAACCTGTATTGGGTTCTGAGCTTTGGGTAGACGATTTATCGTTCGTTACAGCGTCATCTGCCGGAATTCCAACACTTGAATCAGAGAACTTTTTGTCATTGTACCCGAATCCGGGAAATGATCAAGTAGTGCTTACCAGTTCTGAAAACACGAAGGTTTTAGTATACAACGTAACCGGAGAGTTGATTGATTCTTTCCCGATTATTGCCGGAGATCAATTTGCATTGAACACTTCTGAATACAAAAACGGAGTATACTACCTTAAAACGGAATCCGGGTTTTCAACGTGTTTAGTGGTTCAGCATCCATAAATCGCACACCTATCACCTAAAAGAATACGCTACGCTTAATCCTTAACGGGCGTATTCTTTTCATTTGCATTGATTGATCGGTTAACCACCTATTGATGCGATTTGGAATGAAAATGATGCGCTTTAATTTGCACCAAAAGTAAGTCCAATGTCTAAAAGCAAGATGTTAAAGCAATCCGTAGCAACTCAGTATTACTTTTTGAAACGATTGAAGTATTATTTTGAAGTTGGCGATTTTAAAAGTATCATTCATTTCTTGGATCATAAGATGATTTCAGCGGTCGAAACCACCGTTTGGCATTATTTATTAGTAATGCTTCGAGCGCATTCAAGAGACCTTAAATTACAACCTGTTACAACAAGTTCAGATGATATTCGATTTTTTATCTCACTTCCAAGCGAAGAGATTTTGGTGAAACTAAAACTCGATCAAAAACATGTCATTACCTCATTAATCATTTTTGTAAGTAAAGAGCAAATGAAGTACATCAATTCAAAACTGATCGGTAACCAACTGATTGAATCGGGATTTGTTTACGTTTCCGCGTTGATGGATTCGGGTGAATCAGAATCATTTTCTACCACCGATGTATCCAAGTAATCTATCGAATATAAAATGAACATTTCTATGGATCATTCGACTACGATTGGTGTTTTAATTTACGGATCAGACTTAAAACGCTCTACCGAATTAGCACAATTACTAACCGAAGAACCGGCTATTTGGATAGTTGGATGCTATGATGTTGTGGATCGATCGGCTCATTGTTCCCTCTTTTTTGAAGCAAATATCATTTTAGTCGACATGATCCATTTGGTAGAAATATCGGAAATCATTCACTCCTTCTCACTCTCAAAAATGATTGTGTTTACGGTCTCGGGAGTACTCAATTTAGTCGAAACCCTTAAAAACAACCATTTCACCGCTAACCTTATCCTTGAGCCAAATTTAGCAGCGCACATGAAACGAATAGAACAACATCGACCACATTCAGCCGATAAGATTGTCGCAAACGACAAAAAAATGCTCAACGAACAATTAACGGAACGCGAACAAGAAGTACTCGATTATTTAGTAAAAGGATGCTCCTACAAAATGATTGCTTATTCGATGTTTATCTCGCTTGATACTGTTAGAAGTCACATCAAAAAAATTTACACCAAGCTGGAAGTGAATAGTAAAAGTGAAGCAGTAATTAAGGTGTTAAAAGCACAACACTCCTTCGATTAAATACATGAACATGTGATCTCAAACCCCATGAATGTGTGATTGTTAGACTTCTAAACAATCTATTTCTTTGCATCTGAAATCAAAACAACCACTCTCATCGTTTTTGTTTAGCAGTAGATTTCGATGAGAAAAACCCGTTGAAGAGAATGCTTTATTATGTTACATATGTGTAGTAGTAAAAAAGTAGTATAACCCACAGCAAACTTTTCAACGGGTTTATTTGATTTTATCCTCTAATTGGACGTTGCCACTTGCAGACGTATTTGGAAACGGGTATTTACCAAAGAATCGGAATTTTCACCAGAAACCGTTCCTTATTCTCATGAACTTCTATCTCCGGAGCTCCCAACAATTTGTACTTAGAAGCAATATTCGACAGTCCTGTTTTGGTAGATTGGATCGGGCTCTTTTTTTTCCGAACATTGTTTTCAATCACAAAGCGACCATCTTTATACGTAATGCGAATTACAATAGGATCCTCTGCAGAAATAATATTGTATTTCACCACATTTTCAATCAAAATTTGAAGTGTCAGAGGAGCAATAAAAATTTCCTCTTCATTTTCAGGCAAATCCGTTTCCAGTTGAATGCCACTTTCAAAACGCGTTTGTAGCAATTGAAAATAAGCTTTCGCAAATTTCAACTCTTCTTTCAGTGTTACTTTATCGTATTCATTGCTTTTGAGCAAATAGCGGTACACATACGCCAGTTCATCAACAAAAGTAATGGCTAACTGTGGTTCTTTCTTAATGAGCCAAGCCAATGAATTAAGGCTATTGAACAAAAAATGAGGATTCACCTGACCTTTTAGCACATCGTATTGACCTTGTAAATTTCGACGTTTCAATTCCAGATTCTCCACTGCTATACGGTTCGATACTTTTTGGGCAAACAACATTTCAAATGCCGGCAAAATGATGATGCTGATGATCATAGATCCGAAGAAATTGAATATTAACGCATATTCTGTAACGCGTATTTGCCCCTTGACAATGAACAAAACACCAATAAAATCAAATAGAAATATACATATGTAACTAGTAAGCACCATGAGTGGATATGAAAAGAGCACTCGCCTCCAAAGACGGTGCAGTGCCGGGTATTTCGTTTGAGCAAAGTCAATAATTCGGTGATCTAACCAAACCATCACCCACCATTGCATTCCGATTAAAATCGTCCAAGCAATTGATTGCATGGTGGAATGAGCGTAGTAATAATCCCATTGCTCGGAAAGCGTATTTATTGTCAAAAACAAGGAGAAAAAAACAATAACGTGTGCTGGTTTTAACATGATCTAAGGAATGTTAATCTCTTGTAAGTGCTCTGTATCCGAGCAGAAGATTTTTAGCAAAAACAGTTCATTTCAATAACGGAATTTTGACCGTAAAATGACTTGGTTGTTCAATTACTTCAATTTCCGGCGCACCTAATAACTTGTATTTTGAAGCAATATTGGCCAACCCGGTTTGAGTAGTATCAATGGAATAAATCTTTTTCCGCACATTGTTTTCAATCATAAAACACTCTTCATCCACGGTTATGGTGATAACAATCGGAATATCAACAGAAATAACATTGTGCTTCACCACATTCTCTATTAAAATCTGCAGAGTCAGCGGTGCAATGTACAAATCACGTTCACCTTCCGGCACTTGTACGTTCAACACAATGTTTTCACCGAAACGTGTTTTCAACAGGTGGAAATAAGCCTCTGCAAAAGCTAATTCTTCCTGAATGGGTACTTTGTCGTATTCGTTGCTCTTGAGTAGATAACGATACACAAATGCCATTTCGTAGACAAACTCAACTGCCATATCCGAATCTTTCAGAATAAGGCTGTTCAGCGAATTAAGACTGTTAAACAAAAAGTGTGGATTCACTTGCCCCTTGAGCGTATCATATTGGCCTTGCAAGTTGCGACGAATCAATTCCTCGTTTTCCAAAATCATCCGTTGTGATACTTTTCCGGAAAAGATCATCTCAAAAAGCGGCAAAATAATAAGTGTAATCAAAAATGAACCGATTAAGTTGCTGATCAGTCCAACTTCGCCCCAACTCAATTTAGTGCGCGAAAAAATCAAAACTTCTCCTGCATAATCGGTGACCATAATGACCAAATAAGCACTGAAAATCATGGCCGGAGCTGCAAAGAGCATGCGCTTCTTCATTTGGTCTAAACGCGGATAACGCATTTGTAAGAAGTGTACAATCTTACTGTCAAACCACAAGACTCCAAGCCACTGAATGATTAATACAACAATCCAGCTAATGGTTGCTGAAGTGGTTTGTGAAAAATAATAATCACTATTCGCTGCATTGAAGTAAAGCATTACCAAGGCGAATAAATAAATAATGTGTTTAATTTTCAGCATCTTACAACAATAGATAATTCTTTATGATCAATTTTTGTTTACGGTAGTTATGCTTCCAACACCGGAATTTTAACGGTAAAATCAGTCGTTCGTTCCAATATCTCCACTTCCGTGGCTCCCAATAATTTATACTTTGAAACAATATTGGCTAGTCCGGTTTTGGTTGTCTCAATGGAGCTGTTTTTCTTTCGGATATTGTTTGTCACAACGATGTAGTTTTCTTCTAAAGAGATGTGAATAACAATGGGATTGCTCTTCGATACGATGTTGTGCTTGGCTGCATTTTCAATAAGGATTTGAAGTGTCAACGGAGCGATACAACTCGTTTGATCTTTTTCAGACAAATCGATGACTAACTGAATACCATCTTCAAATCGCGTTCGTAACAAATGGAAATAGGCTTGTGCAAATTTCAGTTCCTCTTTTAAGGATACTTTATTGTCTTCATTACTCTTGAGCAGATAGCGGTACACATACGCCATTTCATCTACAAAATAGGTGGCGAGTTGCGGCTTTTTCTTAATCAAACCGGCCAACGAATTGAGACCATTGAACAAAAAGTGCGGATTGACTTGTCCTTTTAATGTATCGTATTGACCTTGCAAGTTTCTGCGGCGCAATTCTAAATTCTCCAGAAGTATACGTTGCGAAACTTTCTCGGAGAATAACATTTCAAAAGTGGGCAAAATGACACAACTCATAATGATCGCATTAATCAAATACAGAATAAACGTAGATTCATTTAAGCCACTAAGATCATTTAAAACAAATGCACCTTTGATGAATTCATGCAATAGAATCAGCGCATAGGTTGACACGATCATACTTGGAATGGAAAATAAAGCGCGCCTTCTCACTTGAGTTAATGCCGGATATTTTGATTGAAAAAAATCGATGATTTTAGAATTGCACCACATAATAAGCCCCCAGCGGAAAACGGTAACAGAAATCCAAACGATAGACATGCTTATCGAACCCGAAAAATAAAAATCCCAATTCGGTAACACGGATATCAACGTCAACATTAAACTGAAAAAGCAGATAATATGAATGGGTTTTATCATCGATGATCAGCAGTTTTAAAGTGATCGAAATATACAATAAATTGGAAATCAATTATTCAACACTATTCAAAAGACACGTCCTGTATCTAATATAGCCCTGCACTTTATTTACCAATCCATATTTTAAAATTCATCGCATTTTCCCGGCTTACGATTACTTCTTTTTCTGAAGAAGGCTTGAGAATGAGTTTGAGTTTTCCGTTAAAGTGACTATGGATTTCAGAAATTGATTTGATGTGTATGATAAATCCGCGATTGATTCGATTGAATTCAACCGGATCAAGCATCGCTTCTATTTCTTCGAGGTTATAATCTACGATGTAACGCTGATTGTTCCAGGTTTTAAAAAACACCACACGCTCGTCTGAATAGAAATAGGCGATTTCAAACACATCAATACTTACTAGTTTTTGACCTTGTTTCACCAAAAAACGACTGCGAAATGTTTTGGTATCCGGTCGCAATTGTTCTAGTAATTTATCGATTGAAAACTCAGGTCCGCTAAACCGGTCTTTCAGCGATTGGTATTTATCGAAGGCGCTGATCAATTCTGTTTTCCGGATCGGTTTCAATAAATAATCGATGCTATTTACCTTAAAGGCCTGAAGTGCAAATTCATCGTAAGAAGTGGTGAAAATGACTGCCGAAGTAACTTGCACTTGTTTGAAGATTTCAAAACACTGCCCATCAGCCAATTCAATATCCATTAAAATCAAATCCGGTGTGTTTTCCTTCAACCATTCAACCGAAGATTGGATGGAATCGGCATCACCCACAATCTCAATATCGTAGTCAACAGAAAGCAATTGTTCTTTTAATCGCTCTAAACCCAACGGTTCATCTTCAATAATAAAAACGGTCATTTCAATAATCGGATTTTTGCACGTAGCGTTTCAAATTGTTCACCAACCCACAATTCAGTCTTCCTAAACAATTTATCCTTGCAGAAATGCACACTATGTAGTTCTTAGCTGCTTCAATCAAGTAAATCTTTATTCTAACACTGTCTTGAACTATGAAACGTGTTTCAACAACACTAATATTACGAACAATTCAATTATTAGCAAATGCGACGTTCAGTTTCATAGTATTTTAAGCTTCACAAATGTGACGAAACCGTTAGAATTTAAACGCAATTAATCGTCTCTACTTGATTTTTTAGCACATGAACCCGCGTTTTTTCCACTTGAAAACCACGGTTCTAAAATAAGTGCCGAAACAGCAAACATGTTATTTATAAAGCATAACACATTCTGTTTAAACACACTAAACCAACTATTTTTTTCGCCTTATAGGTTCGTTCGTTTTTAGTTTCGAACTACATCAATTGAAATCAGATCATTTCAACTTTTCACTCCATTCGAAATTATTCGACCAAGTATAAAAGGACTTGATGGCTGCTTGATTTTCCTTGATCCAGGCATTGACTTTTTTATCATCAGAAGAAGCATACACGATGTAGGAAAAGGTTTCGATTTGCCCTTTTTCTTTCATTTCAACGAAGTACGGAACGTAGTAATCCCAAAAGAAACCGGTGTGTTCGGCTTGTCCTTCCGAAAGCGATGAGCAAATCAGATCAAATTTTTCTTGAAAACGTTCAGCTTCCGTTTTTTTCTTGTTTTTCTTATCCATATCGGTGGCTGAAGTAAGAGCCATCAACAATTCGGTTGTCATGAAATTATCCGGACCCGGACTTCCATCAGCTAACGTATCTCCCATCATTTCCGGAGAAATATTAATCGTGATGGAATTTTTACCCGTTTTCTCTGCACTTCCCATCAACAATACTTTCAAGTTTTCCAAGTTCAACACGGCTCTTTTTCCTTCCGGTTCAATGGCTAAAAAACGTGCGTACGCCAGCAAAGCAGGAATGTTTTTACTGGTCATGTCAGAAATACGTGCCAACGCATTGTGTGAACTGGCGTGATCGGGGTTGTAAGTAATTGATTTTTTAAACGTTTCCTTCGCCTCGGTGTAGTTTTTCATTCCCACCAATGTAATTCCCTTATTGTAATATAATTGATAGAAATCGGGGAATGCAACAATGCCTTCGTCGTACACCCGCAATGCCGATTCAGGTTCTTTGAGCATATCCATCGCATTACCATAAGTTACATACACCGTTTTCAAATCGTCTTCACCCGGATGTTTGGCAATTGCCACTTTGCAATTTTCAACGCACGGTTCTGCTTCGCTCAATGTTAACTGAGTGTAGGCCTTTTCAGCAAGCGCAAACAAGTTGAATTCGTCTAAGGCCAATGCAGCATCGTACTTCTTAATTGCACCTTGGTAATCGCCTTTTTCGTGAAGTTCTACACCTTTTGAAACCAACGCATCGGCAGCTTCTTTGTCTTGCGACCAGCTAAGTGTGGTGAATAAACTTGTTGCTAAACAGATAATGAGTGTTTTCATAAGAGGAGGTTTTGTCAATTAGTTTCGTTAAGGTTTGACTGTAGTATACAATCGACTTCCTACTTTCAAATATAAAAAAAAGGCTCAATTAAATTTCGTTAATTAGCAGACTCAATTATACATCATGAAAATCCTGACTATTCTTTCCTTCTTATTACTTGCCTTTTCAAGTTTTAGTCAAACAGGGAAATTAACCGTTTCAATCAATGATTATAATCCTTACGAAAGCAGTAGTTATGACGATTCTATATACTTAAACCTTCGTATCACCAACGGAAAAACAGCGTTGAACAGAACAATGCTTCTTGAATGGGAAAGCGGAGAAATGAGCATAGATTCACTGTTGCCGGATGATTATTTGTTGAGTATCCGAAATACCGGATCTGATTCTTTGTTGCTTTACCAATGCCGTTTTTCTATACTTAAGAATCAAGAAACGCTCCTACAAATTGATCTAGATCCTAATGAAGATTACTGGGACATTGATGAAGAAACGCATGAAGAAATTGTCTGGGATCGTCTAGAGAATCAGTTTGATGCAGGATTTTTCGACAATAACTGGGTGGAAAACAACCCGAAGTTGACGCAATCTTATTCGTTAGCTACATCAGTTTGTTATTGGTCAAGTTTTAGCAAACATGTTGGTTTTCTGGTTGGTTCGGGTATCGGCATCAATCACAGCAGTATTTCGAAAGACACGGTTTATTTCAATGCCCCACAATTCAAAAAACAATACGAATACTACAATTATTTGTATTTGAGTCCCGAGTTTAAAATTCGATTTACGCTCAAGAATCAACAACATGATTACGATTTTGTTGTGAAGGGATTGATACTCGATATTGGAGCACGCTATAATTTACCAATAGCCTTCAAACACGTAGGGCGATTTACCGGAAGCACAAAGTTGATTGAACGCGGTTTACATCAGTACTCCGACTTACGGGTTTTTGCCAGTATTGGTCGCGCTCCGGCAATGTTTTTTTTCGAATACCGTCCGTTTGATTTTATCCTTGGTAACTATCCCGAATTACCGAAATATACTATCGGACTAAAATTCGTGATTCACTATTAATGGTTTCTTTTTTCGCTATCAGAATCAAATCGGTCACTTGCGAATCACCTGCTCCGGGATAACTTTTTCGATCTTCAAAAAACACCGTAAATCCAGCAGTTTCAAGAGCGGCTTTCAAGTAACCTGCTTCGTGAAAATTCATAAATATCAGATCGCCGGTACTTCCGGCTTGCCAGCTCGATTTGGAATGATCGTCTTCCATAGTGCTGATGTAAAGAACACCATCCGGCAGCAACTGCAATGATGCGTCATGAATAAACCGAATGGCTTCTTCTTTGGAAAGATAAGGAAATGCGAATCCGCACAAAATGGCGTTAAACTTACGATCGAGCTCGGAAATATTCCGACAATCCAATAAACCGAATTCAGCCGTCGGATTGTTGTGTCGGGCCAACTCCAACATTGAAGGTGATAAATCGGTTCCGTGAATAGTCAAATCTGAACGAAGATCCAACAAGAAGCGTGTGATATTTCCGGGACCGCAGGCTGCTTCTAAGATCGAAGCTCCGTGCTGTGGAATGGCATTGCAAAATGCATGAAACGAATCTGAATACAGACTTACATCCATAAAACGCTCCTGATAAAGAGTTGCCAATTTATCGAAGATTCCAACGGCGATTGAAGTTTTATCTTGTTCCATTTCAAGGTTTGATTTTCATGACTTGTTGCGGTGCTTTAATACCCATTTTAAGGCAAGTAGCTACGCGCAAAGCTCGTTCGATGCGTTTATCAATAGATTTCACCTGAGTAACCAAAAAAATCAATCCACGTTGATTGCCTAGTGTCAAGCTCCGAAAGATTCCATCTGCTTCTGTATCGCTGCGCAACACTTCTTCCAATTCTTCAGGCATTTCAAATTGGTTGGGCGAATCATCAATCACAACCCGCGCTTGTATCGAAGAACCAGCCTGTAGTTTTAGTTCCTTCCCCAAAGCTCCGCGAATGTATACACAATAACCTTCTTCTTTTTTGTTGGTCAACGCCGCGTGAAACGAACTCGAATCATTGATGGTACAAACAACCCGCTTATTGCCGTTTGCAGTCAACGATTCAGCCAAAGCAGGATCAAGCATAATGAAAAACCTGCTTCCTTCTTCTTTTTCAATTGTATAAAGCTTGTTTCCCATTAACAAATCACTTTTGTTAGTGCTTACAATGTTTCTCAATCAGTTCATTGACTTCCTGACCAAAGGTTTCAGTAAATCCTTTTTCAATGGCTTCTAATAAATCAGCACACGCTTTTTCAGTATCACCGTTTTTCAAGTGAATCAACGCCCGATTTTTGTAAGCAAATGAATTTACCGGGTAAAGTTTGATTGATTTATCAACGTCCTTCATAGCGCCTTTTACATCGCCAAGCATGAGTTTATTATAGCTTCTGTTGTTCAAGCCGATAGGATCATCCGGACTGAATTTCAATACGATATCACAATACTCAATTGCCTTTTGATACTCGCCCATTTCCTGATACTTAAAGCCGATATTTCCGTAAGCTGCATAAAAGTTTGGATCAACTTCAACTGCTTTTAGCAGGTACTTCAACGTTTCATCTCCTCTACCAATTTCATCGCACACAGCACCAAGATTGGTCAATGTACCAACATCGGTAGAATCGAAGGCATAACATTTCATCAAGTCGTCATAAGCACTTTCAAATTCACGGATTTGCAACTTTGCCGAAGCGCGGTTCATAATGGCCGAATACTTTGATGTATCATTATCAGCTACCAGACTAGCTTTCGTAAAATCGGCTATGGCATCTTCAAATTGGGTGATACTTAGAAATAAATTCCCCCGATTCAAATAGATATCTGAAGCCTTCGGATTGATCGCAATTCCCATACTAAACGAATCATAGGCTTTTTGAAATTCACCTTGTTCCGATAAAATCAATCCTTTACAATCGTAGTATTCTTCATTGTTCGGATCAGCAGCAATGGCTTTATCAATCCATTTTAGAGCCGATTTACTGTTTTCGGCAACCCATTCTTTTCGTGCGGTTTTGTAACATTCTTCAGCCGATTGTCCGAATAAAATAGCGGCATTCAGTAATAATACGGTAAGTAATATTGATTTCATTGTCGACGGTTTTGGTTTATTTTTATCTTGCAAAGAAGCAAAATTTCGTTTAAATCAGCGCTATTCAGCTAACAATTGTCGTACATGATATTCCAAATGATCTACGTAATCAGTCATTAAAAAACGAAGGTCTTTTATCGTTCCATCGCCTAATTCGATTGTGTATGCCAAGGTAAGATCATCTTGCAATTCCATCACATCGCCAATGCGTTTGTTCAATGCCTGCCAAAGGTTTACGAGTGATTTAGTATCAGCATGCTGATAATCATTGGCTTTCACCAAACCATCCTGATCGTAACTATTGATTTTAAACGGTTTCGGTTGAAACTGAATTTCGGTGAAACGCTGTAAATTATTGATGGCAGAATCAATCAAATGCCCCAATATCTCACGCTTTGACCATTTAATCGGAGATGATTTGTACCCCATTTCATCATCGGTAGCAAACTCAAGATAATGACTTGCTTCATGTAGCAGATAATCCAATCGTATACGTAGTTCTTTCATTGTTTTCTAATTGCAAATACCAGTTCGTCTTCCAATTCACCGTTCTTGATAATCGTGTTTTCAAATTTTCCTTCTAGCGTGAATCCTGCTTTTTCGAGCACACGTTGCGATGCTGTATTAGAACCGAATGGTTTGGCAAAAACACGCTCAATCTCGAATGTTTCGAACGCATAAACTAGTATTTCAGCAATCGCGTTCGTGATGATCTTATTTCCCCAAAAAGGTTCAGCCAGCCAATAACCCAGCTCTGCATTTTTACGATAAATATCGGTTTGCGGATGAATGCCAATTCCACCAACAACTTCGCCTTTTACAGTAATTGCAAAGATCTGTGTCGGTTTATGTGAAGTTGCCATCGCAATAAAAGCTTTGCCATTTTCTTCGGAATACGGAAACGGAAACCCGTCAGTCATATAACGAGCTATTTTTTGATTATTGGCATATTTTACAAGGCTTTCAAGATCGTTGATTGACCATGGTCTGAGTTGAAAATCCATCTTTTTCAATTGTCGGATGAATGTAGTGATTTTCAGACTTTGTCAGCCATTCAGGATTGTTTTTTGAAAACAAAAAAATCGGCCATTTCCAGTTTCAGATCACCATTTGTGGTGAGTCGATACCGCAAAAAAGTGGGAGCTAAATCAACAAACAACGTTTCACCGTAAAACACTGCTTTATACGATTGTGTTTCTTCAGGTTCGTATTTGGATTTCATTGTTTCTTGAATGGTGTAGTCATTCGCGCTCTTGCTGATTTTTAACTCGATACGATCTCCTTTATAAGACAACACCCATGTGCCTTCAAACGCAGCTTTTTCTTCTTCGGATAACGGATGCTCTTGCTGTTCTTTTTGCATTAATCGTAGCAAGTTCTGCCGGTTTTTTGCAGCAAGTTCTTCTATACTTTTCACTTGTAATGCATCTTTCGGGAGATCAAAAGCAGCCGGTTCATTTACATCCAAATCGATAGAAGTCACACGAGTACGTGTGATTAGCACGGCTTTTTTTCCACCCAAGGCTTGATCCATTTCCAGAATCACTCCGGGAATGGAATCGAAGTGCAACACTGCTCCTGTGGGATCATTGATCGTTAATTCGTTGGTGTACCAAACCGTATAGGTTGAATGCTCTTCTTCTATTGTGGCTTTTTTACAACGATGGTTTAGAATGGTTTTTTCGTCCTTCAAAAAGGTGACGATTGACATAACCTTTTCCTCATTTGCAGGTCTGGATTCTTGTAATTCTATCCAACCCGAAAAATGTGGTGATACTTCTGCATATCGAAATGTGTCTTTATTCTCCTTATTACGGATTTGAATAGTCTGAATACTAATTCCAAATTCATTCGTTGTTTCACGTAAACAAGATTGGTTTCCATCAAAACAAACCGTCCGGTCAACGGGTAAATTCAATTGTGCTAATTTCAAATACAAAGGACTAATATGCTTCCCTTTTAGCTGCACGTATTCTACGGAATAGTTAATCTCGCCTGTTTTCATAGGAGTATTTGTTTGTTTTAATAGCTGTGACTTACACGCAGGGATCATTAAAAAAACAAGCAATAAGATACTGAAAAATTGAATCTGTTTCATGAAAATCTTTTCTAACGTTTAACCAATTCTTTGGGAATATATCCCCGTAATAAATTGGCAGTATCAATTGATTTTTTGCCGAGCGTATTAATTATCAACCCTTTTTGAGTCGGGTCGAGATGCACTTTCAGCCAATCGCTTTTATCATTGATCACAGTCAATTCCGTTCCACTGGGAAGGTCAGCCAATGCTAAGCTTATACTGGATTTATCTTGCCTCAGTGTTCCCAGAGAAGTTGTATCCACCCTTCCTTTCCATGGAATAGGAAGGTCAATTGTTTTTGCACCGTCACCGATATCCAACAAATCACTTGTTTTCGCCACACCGGTTTTCAGGTTTTTTACAGTTGTTATTTCATTATAAGCAACACCATTGTAAGTAGATGCATCTCCTAAAGTAACCTCCGTATTTTTAGGTAAGGTAAACTTTTTTCCATAGGAGGTTGGGTCATAGACCTCAGTGGGATCACCGTTTGTCTTAATGGTACCCAATGCGGTGGAATCATTCCATTTTTTTGCCGCCGCATTAAAACCTGCGGAGGGCATATCTCCCTTTGATGCAATCGTTACCGGAAGTCGTTTAAAGACTCCTTTATTATCCACTTCCCATCCCCAATATACGGAACCGTAATACATATCCTTTTGAGTGCCCGAAAGTGCCAGAGCAGCAGTTTCAAATTTCTTATGGGAGTTATTTCCCCGACCAGTATCTGTTGGGGTGTCTTTTAATATCGCAGGATTCCAAATACCACTTTTTGGTTTTGTGCCATGCTGTCCCCAGTCAGGATTCGTAGCTGTAGATCCCAATGTATCCTTAGAACCTGTCTCACCAGTTGCATACAATGGGTTTCGATATGGGTCCAATTGGTCAATACGAGTACCGTCAGCTGTTTGCCGATTGGCACGTGTTGGCGAATAAGTATCTATGTTACCGCTTATCTGACTGTTTACCGTCTGAATCATACCAACTTTAGTCGCATCCACTTTATTATTTGGATAGAATTCCAACTCGATATCTACACCATAATTTGAAACATCTTTATAAACGGGTGTTTTAAACTCCCCATAATCAGTATCTGGCTTCATTTGCACAACTCCCGTGGAAGCAGTGTGGCTTTTGGATGATCGTTGCATCTCAAGCCCGAAAGAACTATTTGGTTCAACGGCTGCCTTCCTGCCAAAATGATCTGCCTCAGCTTCCAGCGCACGGTCGTTGTTCAGTGAAAGTCCTTTGGCTTGAATACCTGGTTGCACCCGACCTTGACGCTGTTGTTTCACATGGGTTAATTCATGTCCTATGAGTTCCTGCCCCGCACTCGTATTCGGATTGTACATTCCCGGGGCAAAATGTACGTTTTCACCATTTGTATAGGCCATTGCACCCATTTGAGCTGCCACAGATGATTGCTGATTAATTTTTACAGATGAAAAATCTTCGCCCAAGGTTTGTTCCATTTTGGCTTGCACGGTTTCAGGAAGCGGATTTTCCTGCGCCAATATTCTCGCCTGCGGACGTAAAAAACTACTTTCGTTGCCTTCTTTGGGTCGTAGGAACGGTTCACGCTTTTGTTGTATCGTAGAACTTCCTCCTTTTGTTTTGCGAGATTTCCTGAATTTCATACCAGTGAATATTAAGCTTCGGTCTCAGAAAAGTACATTTTTTTGATCATTAATCCAACCTCCTTCGAAACGATTTTTCAACGTAATCCACTTTCATTTAATGAATTAACAAAAACTTAGTTGATCTGCTTTGAAAGCTGCTCCCTGTAAAGCGTATATCCTCTGTTGCGGAAATAAGCTGCAGCTACGGTATTCGCCGTCCAATGATCCAGCTCCACCCTAGTCAAATCAAGTTCCTTTGCCAGCCTTTCTGCCTGTTCCATCAGTAGACTTCCTACTCCGGTTTTCTGATACGCACTCAACACACCAATTTGATCGATGTACAACGATTCGCGCGCAAACATAAATGCATTTTCAGGCTGTTCCTTTATCAACAAAACCATGTAACCGATCGGCGTTCCATCCTGAAATGCGACAAACGCATAACAATTCAGGCTATTAATCATTTTTTTTAACGCGTGTTCTGCGCTTGCTTCATCATAGGGTTTAAATACCTGAGGAAACAAACGCGCGTGTAATTCCTGCACTTCTTCGTTCAACTCTGCAATAAGCCGGTAATCATCTGTAGGTTGTAGTGTGATCATAGTGTTTTATGATTAAAAAGTAAAGATCAAAAAAAATCCCTCCAAAGCTGAAGGGATTAATTAAAGTATTGTTTGTCTCCGTTAGGCTACCTTCAATCGCGCTAACTTCGATTTCGAGAACTGTGCTTTGGCATACGCCAATTCCACACGGAATTCTTTTTCTTTTTTCGACGGCAATTCATACATCGCTTCTGTGAGAATCGCTTCACAAATAGAACGCAAACCACGAGCTCCCAGTTTAAAGTCGATGGCTTTCTCTACGATGAAATCAAGCACATCACCGTCAAACGTCAACCGAATATTGTCGATATCGAACAAACGTGTGTATTGTTTGATCAATGC
>Ga0302292_1000356_pt1 | contig 32524 bp, 46 predicted proteins | sample III_Fen_N2_1_FD_194553 | JGI IMG/M metagenome (GOLD analysis project Ga0302292, IMG submission 194553) | Peat permafrost microbial communities from Stordalen Mire near Abisko, Sweden - III_Fen_N2_1 | ecosystem: Environmental > Terrestrial > Soil > Wetlands > Permafrost | place: Sweden: Abisko...
CTGTCCTTAGGTTGCAATTGCACTGCCATTTATTATTAGAAATGTGATATATATCACATTTATATATTATGTTGTGGGGGGGGCTGGGGGGGGGCAATAATACCACCTAATGAACGAAGTTCAACCATATCTATATTACAACCATAGGAACGGAGGTTGTAATATGAGTTACCATTACCTATTTTAAGCAACTATATATACCCGACATAAGGAGTGGTTGATATTGTTGCGTTATTATTAAAGGCGTTAGCCGTTCTAAAACAATAGAACATCCCCGACGTTAGGAGTGGGTTGTTTTGTTGCGTTATTTGCGTTAGGGATTGCAGTGGAAATACTGAAACGAAGTGAAAGGATTGAAACGGAAAGCCCGACCCGACGTAGGAGGGTAACGCCCAGATTTATTATATTATCCTTTAGGAGATAGATTAACTCCAGTACCTGATGTATTAATCAATCGTAGCCATACTTTTCTACACATTAAGTATTTGAAAGCATCAGTCATATTGCTCGACTCTTTAGGTAATCGATGAACAGGTAGTTTATCGCCTTTCTTTTCTTTAACAACAAAACTGTCCATAGACTTAGATGTACTTACTTTAGTAGGTATCGATTCTAACTGTATCTTTAAGTAAGGACAATTTGTACGATCAATCTCTAAGATTGGTAACAACTTATTGCGTCCGCTCATAAGTTCCATCATAAAGTTATACTCTGTATTGCTGCCTATATCGCCCTGTCCCTGGCTCATTAGCGTTACTATCCATCCAGTACGTTTATTGTTTGCATCGTATTCTATTGCTTTCTTTATTTGAGTAGCAACATCCTGCTTTACCTTCTTCATATTGTTAGCAGCTCGATCATAGTATAACTTTAGTTGCTTCACCCTTTGTGGTGCAAAGTAGGATATAAAGTCGTCAGCCAACTCACGTATATAGCGCGGTGGTAGTGTTAGCATTTCTTTCATTACACGGTACTTTCGTCCGTCCTGTTGTCCAAATACTATCCACAGCGTTCCACCTACATCCAAGCCGGCTTCTAATGCACGGTTATTATCGAGATGCTTCAGTATGCGGCAATCGGGTTCTGTACCATAAGGCAATGTATCTAAATATTTATAATTACATCCATCTGCATAGAAATGTCGTTCGCTAAGTAAGGAATAAAATCGTGTAGCTGCAGAAAGTTTGGGTATAATAGATAATATTCCGGACATTACACCTTCGAGTCCGACTGCAAATTCATCGTCGAACCAGTCGAGAGAAAGTATATCAACATTTATAAATGAAGATGCAATCCAAAAAAGCGAAACATCTTTTCTACATCGGCGCCAACGAACTTCCCACCGAAGCATATTGCGCTCAGCTAAGGCTATTTTTCTTAGGTTTTTCGTCTCCAATATCGAAGCGTACTCTTTCTTCGTTTCGTTATAAACAAATGCCACTTGTAGCAGCAAAATAAGCTTTTCTTTGTTGTTTTTCTTTACATACTTCAATATCCAGTCATGTTCGCCAATATGATTTGGATCGGGCATATCAGTAGTAAATGTTTGAGAGCGATACATAGGCGATTCGCCGTATTTAGCACGGTAACCGCGCACAGCTTTCAGTAAGTTTGCTATTTTGGTTTCGGGAAAATACTTTACTTCGTCACCAAATACACATACATAGGAACGTCCAGCTCCAATACTTGGACGATCTAATGAAATAAACGTTAGATTAAAACCTGTAAAAAATGTCATTGTACCTTTCCAATTGGATAGTATATTGTACATTTTCTTTTCCCAATCTTCTGGCGGTTCCCGGTCAATAACATAATGAATTCCCTCTTCCCACCCGTGAAGGCGTAAACCTTCCTGAAGCGAAGGAATAACGTTTTTGTGTAAGTTAGTATAAGTGTCGCTTACCCAGGCGCCAGGCGCACCGGGTAAATCATAAACACATTCCTGTAAGCGTTCAACAGCAAAGTTGGTTGTTTTAGTGGAGGCACGTCCCAGCGGTAAATATAAATTTTTAGGCATAGCCATTCCAAACAGCTGAGCAAGCCAGTTTTCATACCTGACTTCAACATCTTCTCTATTCAGATTCAATCTTTGCTTCTTGCTCATCGTATAAGTCTAAAAATGAAATTTGTTTAACCTGACCTTCTTGTTTTAACCGGTCCTTATCGCGTTCAGATATTTCTAAATTATCAATCATTTCGGCTAATGAATTACGATCAACAACCGGTAATTTTATTGTGCCCGGATTAAGTGAATATACTTTAATTGGTTTTTTGTAAAGTGCTTCAGGTATTTTAGGAGGTTCAGGAATATCAAGACATTTCATTTTATAGGCTTTTGTCATTAAATCGCCATAAACTTCCATATCCTTTGACCCTTTTGAAGTTGTAAGTACCAAATTGGCAGCTGCTCTCATTTCTTCAAACATAGCATTTCGGTGCGCTTGTTTCTCTATTCCATCATCACCATAAAACAGATTTATAGCTTCATCGTATAATTCGCGAGCACGGCGATAAGGTATATTAAACGGAGGACGTTGAATAAATGATATGGCGTTTTCTTTGCCATATTTGCGACGAAGTGAGTTAATAAGGTATAGTAAGTCCAAATACTTTTGTTCGTCGTCAGATAATGATTGTTTCGAACCTGATTGGATATAATCCTGTAACAGATCAAATAATGATTTATTATAATCCTCCATATACTATTTCATCTTTAGCTTTTTGAAAAGCTACATTATCGCGTAACTTATCCAACCGTTGAGCCTGTGTAGCATTGGTATCAGCATCGTCAACCATAGCAAGTCCTTCACGTGCCTGATAGTAAAGTATTCCACGCTGGTAATGATATTCAAGAACTGAATCAATAAGCATGTAATAATACATGAATTCAATTTTCTTTACCTTGTAAAACATGGCTAATTTTTCAGGAGTATAACCTATTGAAGCCAGTTTTTCATATTCATCCCAATTTATTTTTTCTAACCAATCAGGAATTTTGTCAAGACTTTCCCAATTTGCTGCTTTCATTATTTCTGAATTCATATACCTCTTTTGATTTACAAAATATATATTGTTCTTTAGCGGCATTTTCGCCGTAATTACCTGATCCTTCTATTTCAAAAAGTCCTATATCTGTTTTTACACAAGTTACTTTTCTGTGTGTCCACTCATAAATTACTGTTATTTGTTCTGTTTTTGACAACAAATCCAATCGTTGAGCTATTTTCGGCATTCTGAACTTAATACTTTCGGATATTTCGATAGTTACCTGGTCGATTAATCCATTTTCTTTCCAACGTAAAAGCGAATTTAATATCCGATCGTTAATTGAATAGGTGGCAATAAATAAACTCCGGATAGTTCCTGCATGTCGTATCAGATAAACGATAAATGTGAAAGCATTAAAACTCTTTGTTGTTTCAATAAAAAAGCACTCATTTTCTTCCGGCAACCGGCCACATAATTGTTTCAGGTTCTCTAACCTGGCATTGTGCATACGTTCAAATTTAGCAGAAAACATACGTGCATTAATACGTTCCTGTCTTATTTCGTCAAGGTCAAAATAAAAACTCATTCCCCTAATAATCTGTTTACTTCGGCCAGTTCATTTTGTTTCACCTCTAAATCGGCTTTACGTTCAGCATCTAACTGAGGTTTATCACCTTTTGCCAAATTACTGTTAATACGCCAAATATTATGATTTAGTTTAATTTGTTTCAACACTAAATCTTTCATGCTAAGCATTCTAATTTCTTTTACATGACTATAATGTTTAAAAATAGGATGTTTACCAAGCAAAACCTTATGTTTTTTATAGTATTCAAGTTCAGCATAAATAGCGCGGTTCTCAGTATAATTATCAATTAATTTTTTGGATATATCGGCACATTCACTCAGATTATTACAGTCGCGAAGTTTTTTATGCAAATCTCTGTAAGTATAAAATGAAGTAAACTTATCAGTTACCAGGGCTTTTAGTTCTATCGGACAATCAGGTTGATTTATAAATGGAAATTCACTCCTGAAGGTATCGCGAGAAAAATTGCTTTTCGTTTGTGGTTCACTGGTCGAATTATGAGACGGAGGATCCACATTAGCAATTTTACACAGCGAATCCTTCAACAACTTTACATTTTTTATCGGATCTATTTTTATTAATCGGATTAAAAATGTGTTTTTGCTGTATTTTTCGAGAAGTGCGATTCCCTGATCAGAATCGCACCCTTTTTGCAACCAGTTTAAAACTTCCTGTTTCACTTTAGTTTAAATTTCAAATTTAGACTTTTCAGGGAATTTATTTTCCAGATATTTTTTTACCAATTTACACCATCCATTTTCTGAATTATTCAGAAATTTTTTACCGACAATCAATCTTGAAAATGCTGCAGGATCAGGTTCTGAAGAAACAACGCGCAACAGATAATTACCATTCAAACCATCGTTATTAGTTGCCGAAAAACCGGAATAGAAATGATTGTAATAGATTGAAGGAATAAGAACACCTTCAGGAGCATTTATTTTAGTCAATATTTCAAATAATTCAAGCAATTTTTCTTTTTCGTAAAAAAACGGAACATGCATATCAAAATTATTTGTGTCATTTTTCAATTTTCTGAGCACATCTATTGTAGCATTTCGGTTTACCTTATAAGTTTCTGTAGCTCCCGGAATTTCCAATAATTTTCCCTGTACAGATAAAGCCTGAATATCAGCAAGCATTACCGGACTGTTGAAATAGATATCATCGTTACTCCATACAAACTTATCGCTTACCAGTTCTGAGGCAATAGCCCTGAAAAGTTTATTTGTAGTATCAATTTGTGGATTTTTTGAAGCAATTTCCACCGGAATATGAATCGCTTCGTCACTTAACCACGCCGGACGATCGCCAATTATTACAACCGCAAAATCTTCCCGGAAATTACGTTCTATTGAACGAAGTGCATACTTTAACTCATCTCCCTGAGCGGCTGACTGCAGGAATGGAATACACACACAAATTTTTCCGGCACCGATTATGCCAATTTTCAAATCCGATGATTCGTTACTTTCAACGTTTTCGTTTAAATTATCGGCGGATTCGTCTCCATTTTCAACCTTATCGTTGTTTTTGTCCGTAATTTCAGGAGTAACATTATCCTGTTTTTTTTGTTTCTTCATTTTTAGTGAATTTTTGGTTTATAACTTTGTTTAATTGCTTTGTTGTTTTGCACATTAACTTTAATATGCGCAACATTTACATTTGTTTTTTCATGTTAAATTTGTTTTTGCATGGATATTTATATTATAAATTATAGCAATACAAATTTGCAATTGCAAATTGTATAAATAAAGGACAAAAAAAAGGCTGAATATGTTATATTCAGCCTTTTTTAAGTTTATTGAAAATACCTTCAATTACAATCCATCTCCTACCGATCCGCCGGTACCTGGCAATCCAAGTGCTGAATTAACAACAGCATCATCAGTTATAGGAATTAATTGTTTCGAAATGTGGCCTAATGCAGCGCCTGCAAATGATTGAACCAACTGAATAGTATGTTTAGTGCCTTCGTTGTTACTTTGTCCGTTATCCTGCGTAAATTTAAGCGGATTGCATGGTAATCCTGCAATTTTGCAGTCGGGATCACCGCATGGCACAAGAATTCCACCTAATCTGCCATTCACATTATTTTCAAGGAATTCGTTCAATTCAAGTGAATCGCCTGGATGTTCAAAATCAACATGGTGGATAAATCCACGTGCGTCATCGTTACCACTCAGCTGATGAAACACATTTTGTGTGCTGTCGGTGGCATAAATACCAATCGGCTTTTTACCTGTTTTAAACGCAAAAGCAGTTACCCTGACGCCTTTGTCGTCACGGGTGTAAGTCTGAATATCTTCCCAATCGAAAAGAACGATATAAGCTGCTTTACCTTTAGGCCGCCCTGCATTAGAGCTGGCCTTTTTTACTGATACTCTTTCGTAACTCATTTTACTATATTTTTTTTAGAGTATTTAAAAATTAAAGTCCTCCGCCATTTGAACCGCTTCCGGACAAATCTTCGGGTAAATAAGCAAAAATTGCTTCTTCCATGGCAAAACCTATACCTTTCCAGAATTCCATGAAAACTTTAACGTCGTAGTTTGCTACCTGCAGGAATATCTTGGCATCGGAAGTATTACGGCTCATCAGGTGAATAAAGTTTTCTTTAGGCGTAATAAAGAACACACCGGTACCAATCAAACCATCAACCGGAGCAAATGACAAGTTGGTAAAATCGAGACGGAGATTACCCGCATCCTGATTTTTAGTGGTAGGATACAATTTCTGATAAGCACGTTGATATATCAAAATCAAATCAGGATCCGCATGGATCAACATTTTTTTCTTTTTGTACAACGGAGCTACTGAATCGGCTGCCAAATTCATTTTTTCAATGATATTTGCAGGTGTAAGTTCAACACCATCCAATAACCAGGTTACCGAATTATCATGTTTTGCGCTCAATGCCTGGAGAATAGTAACAACACCATCCATCGAATCTTCAGCAGCTGAACCTGCCGCATTATCCTGAGTTTGTACATGTTCTACATACTTACCGGTGGACATTGCATTTTCAAGATCTTGACCTAACTGAGGGATAAGCAATACATCAACGATATATTTTACAATTGGCATCTGATCAGGTGTCAGATTTTCATCGTATAAATAACCAATGAACTGATCAATGATATCACTTGGTGTGATTGGAACGTTTACCTTCAGTTTGAAGTTTTTGATTGTAATCGGCGAAAACGTTGATGTACCTTTAGGAGTCCATTTTGGAGTGAATTGTTGCAATACACTATCCATGATAGCTTTAGCGGCTCTCCATTCTGTTTTGTCAGTTGTGACGGTTGTCATATACTGAGTAATGGTGAGTTCCTGTTTCAGACTCTGAAAAATATCAACTTTCACACCGGACACATACTTACCAAATTCATCCTGTAATTCAGAAGTATTAATGGTGTCGTCACCACTATACTGCATGTTACCGGTTTTGAAATAAGCATCAATCACTTTGTTGTGCTGATAGCTCATGTTGGGCTTAAATGCAGCCTTTTTTCCATTGTTCAAAGTCATGTCAATTTTTTCAGGATCGTCAAGTTCTTTTTCTGTTTCCAATTTAGCCTTATCGGCTTCCAAAATTTTAATTTTTCCTAATGCAGCATTAAGCTGAGTGTTCATACTGGCAACTGTTTGTTGCAACGCCGTGATTTCTGAACTGGGTACGGTCAGGTCAACTCCTTTGGATTCTTCGGCTTTCAAATCGTTTTTGAATTTCTCCAAAAACTTTTCGCCAAACTGGTCCTTCAGTTCTTTTTCCTGTTCGGCTGATAAAACTGCTTTACCATCAGCTCCTTTTGCAAGTGCACTGATACCGAAAATTCCCAGAATGACCGCTAAAATTTTTTTAAATTCCATGGTGAAAATTTTATTGTGAATAATTAATTAATAAATATCTGTCTTTTAAAACTTTTGCTCTTTTTATAGCGTAATCTAAATTACCAACTCCATCTATCAAACCGTATTTTTTTGCATCTTCAGCAAAAAACATACGTCCTGAAAGTATTCCTTCAACGGTTTGATCAAGTTTTTTCCCGCGCGAATCAATCACATCATTTTCAAATTTCAATTCGAGTGGATCTAATTCTTCACTCTGCAGGAGATCATAAGCGCCATCGCCTCCATCTTCGGCTTTTCTGAAAGGTAGATTTTTCCATTTACTTCTTGTAGAATAAACTACATGATTGGTAATACCTTCTTTCATATCACGTTCCTTGGTTGATTGCCAACCCATCATCACACCAATACTCCCAAATTCTGATGATATATTGTTTCGTGCAATAATTTCATCGCAGTGCGAAGCCACATAATATGCAGCCGATGCACATAAATCGCACAATGCAATTACCGGTTTACCCAGTGAATGAGCATAATTAATTAAATCGAGATATGGAGGTATAGCATCAACAGATCCACCACCTGAATCAGTATCAAGTATCAGGGCGTCAATGTTTGGATGTGAAATAGCTTCACGGGCAGCGTCACAGATTTCTAACGCTCCGTATGAACACCAGCTGCCATATTTAAGCATGGTACCGATGTTTTCAAAAATAGCAATACTTTCTTTGGGAGCATTATCGTATTGGCTTGCTTCGGCATTTGATTTTGATGTCGAAGCTGCAATCATATACTGAACAGGGTTTGTATCAGATAATATCTGATTAAACTTATCGTCGGAGTACTTACGGTTCAGTAATTTATAAACGATTGTTTCATTGGCAACCATTTCTTCGGGGCGAATCATCCACCTCGAATTCATAATTGTAGATAAGAGTCTGCTATATTTCATTGCACAATAATTAATTGTACAATTTTATACATAAATATAGCTATTTAAAAGGACTTTTAAATAATCAAATATTTAGCTTTTTCGGCCGAATATCGCTTAACGTATAGTTTGGTCTCAATAATTTCACCAGTAGTTGAATTAGATAATACAACCGGATTATCAGGAGTTCCAACAATTTTAATTTTCTCATTATTAAATACTAATTTCATAATCAGATATTGTCCGCAAATATTAATCGATTCATTATCTGAATCTTCATTTTGTCCGCGAACTGTAATATCTAATTGTTGCTCAACCGGACTACCATTTTCCGGTTCCGATTCTTCAAACGTTGCTTCGCTTATTTTCAATTGTGTAAACGTGCCTACACATCTGGCAAAATTACCAGGATAATCCACCATTGAGACTGCATTAAGCGCTGCGTACCAAATTTCGACAATGCGGTTAAGCTTGTCATTGTTTCTTGTAATATACATGATATTTGTTTGATTGTTAGCGTTTTATATCTGTAAATTACAGATTAAAACCAGTTAAATATAATTTTTATTCTGAAAAATTTTTTAATTTATTGAATTACAGAACTTTGTATTTCACGTACTACCGAATTTAACACGTTTTCACGGTTTCTGTAGTCTTTTTTCTTAATACGATCGTATGTTATCGCATTTTTTTTGATATTGAATGCCTTTAGAATTCCTTCAATTATCATATTTTTTTTGAACTGTTTTTCGAAGCCGGTAACGAAGTACTCGCGGATTATAAGGTTAAACATCGCCTCCAGATAATCATTAATTTGTTGCTCCCGGTACAATGGAAAATATAAAAAATTGCTTCGTACAATATACGCACTATCTGCGCAAATCGGAAGTATTATTTTTACAGGATTATTGTACTTTTCAAATTTACGTTTAACCGGAAGATCGCTTATCAACCACATCGAATCAATATACTTACCAATGTCATTTCTTTTATGAAGTTTAATAGCTCCGGTTTCGTCCTCACCAAATTCGTGAATCAAAAAATCATGCAATTCGGGTTTCAAATCGATAATAATAACAGGATTACAGTTTTCGGCTTCCATATTACGAAAAATTTTAAGTTTTTAGAGTAAAAATTATGTTTTTAGCTATAAAAATACAAATTAAATATCTGAATACCAAATTATTATACATAAATTTTATCAAAATATTAAAAATATTGAGTTTAAAAACAAAATATTTTTTTTACCTACTACATACTACATGCATATAATTAACATTATATCAGCATGTTAAATGTAGTATGTTATGTAGTAGGCTCAATTTGTAGTAGGTTGTAGTATGTATGTAGTAGGTTAATTATTTATATAAAGGTACTACAATTTTTTAACTGATTATCAGCATTTTACATGCTTTTGTAGTATGTAGTAGGTTAACAATCAAAATTATTTTATTGCGTTAAAATAAAATTTATATAATTAAAAATAATTTTTTATTTAAATAATAAGAATACGAGAGAATCACTGTTTGACAAACAACTAAAAATAAAAACAAAACGGTATGCATAATTATAGCTGAATGGGGGATAATGAAAGCGCATGAATCAGGAAATCGTTTGTGTATTGATCAGATAAAAAAAAACCTGCATTGCTTCAGGCTTATTCAAAATCATTCATTAAGTATTGCTGATATTCTTCATCAGACATTTCGGTTAGATCACCAGATAAATAGTTGTTATTATCTTCGTAAACCTGAATGGTAATTGATTCAACGCCGGAATCTTTGTTTCTTATCCTGGTAACCGACTTCATTGTTACCACATCGTTATTTCTATTCCTGAAAGGTTTATTATTTTCAAAATACATTTTTTGCTTTTTTATTATTTTCAAGTATTTGAACGTCAACTTTGATGCATTTCCAACCATATTTCTTTGCTTCTTTCCAAGTAATGAAAGTATTCTCAAGAAAGTATTTAATGCATTGTTTTTTTTGAGATGATAACGTAGTATAATCTACATTTTCTTTTTTCCCGACCATTACGAAAAGTGTTTGATTAAATTTTTTCATATTATAGTTTTTAAATATTTTAATCGTTCATTATTATTACAGTTTGATTCAGAAAAATATTTGATTTTAGTTTCCCTTTTTTGATATGATCGTAAATTGTTCGTGGACGCATATTAGTTACTTTCTGATATTCAGATACAAGCATTAATCCTAAAGCCTCATTTGCAAGGTAGTGCAATGCATCAATTTTTTTTTCTATTGATAAATGATTTAAAAACATAATTTCATCCGATGTAAGTATTTCTTTATTATCGTTTTGCATAACTGTGCAATTTTATTAATGAACATATCGGGATGTTAGCGTGCATTATAAAAAAGGGGCAGATAGCGGAAATTCTACTATATCAAATAGTTCACGAAATGAAGCTCCGAGTTTTGACCATTTTTCGCTTAAATAATTCGTGGTGAAAATTATGTACGGGATTTGAATTTCTTTTGGTTCTTTTCCTTGTTTTTCGACTAATATTGAAAATTTTAAATCACCACCATTTTGTCTATCGTCAATAACATGAAAGAATTTTTCAAAATCGAAATTTGCAGGACAATCGTCAATTATTAATAACTGTGTGTTTTCATTCAAATCTGAAAAAGCAAAACGGCTTTTCATTTGACTATGACCACCACAAAGAGTTACTGTTTTATCTTTTCCTATATATTCAGAAATCATTTTTGCTACTCTGGTTTTTCCAGTAGCTTCTTTACCGATAAAAATTCTTGCTTTCATACTTTTTGAATTAAATTGTTTATTAAATATTTATTGTAAAACTTGAAATTAAAATAACGACACGCTAACACACGCCTATGTTCATTGGCTAGCTGACGTGCATTCCGGCAGTTTTGCTCCCGCATTCACTTTGTCGTTCCACGACAGCGAACGCTCCCGCAAACCGCCAAATGCCCATAGCCTCGGTCGTTAGCGGTAAGTGCAAAAAAAAGAAAAACAAACATTTTTAAATAAATTGACATGTCAGTAATAAAAGAAATTAACGAACTACACATCTCGACAAAAACGATTTTGGTATCTCTTGTATGTATAATTCCTTTTTGGTACTTATCACTTTTTATTTTAAACAGACATTTCGTAAATTCAAACCAAATACATATTCCGATTATTGTTGCATTCTGTTTATCGGTCTGCTATTATATTTTAAATTTTATTACTACTCTTATATTTTCGGAAACCCAAGAAGGCGATAAAAACCAACCGTTAGTAGATAGAATTGCATTTCTAACAACTATGACTTGTATAGTGTCTATTTTTTGGATTTCGACTGTATTATTTATTGGTTATTATTACGACTGGAAATTTATATCTATGACTAAGATTACATTTCTTATATCGTTTATACATTTTAGTTTATTCTTAGTAATTAAATTGTCCCAAAAGGAAAAGAAAAAATAAAATTATAATGTCTAAAATTATTACGAAAGAGAAATATCTTATTTCGTTTTTTGTTGGTTTCATGACAAAATGGATTAATAATTAATAAAATACGACTGAACTACACGACTGACAACCAAGCACCTAACCGCTAACACACGCCTATGTTCATTGGCTGGCTGACGTGCATTCCGGCAGTTTTGCTCCCGCATTCACTTTGTCGTTTCACGACAGCGAATGCTCCCGCAAACCGCCAAATGCCCATAGCCTCGGTCGTTATAGGCAAGCGAAAGAAAAAAGCCTACCATTGCCACTCACCGTTAATGCGTACAACTCGACTTCTTTTAATTATAATCGGGTCATTTGGTCTATCTTCGTCTTTAAATTCTTCATTCCAATTGGTTCTACCAATCAGAAATGTTTCTGATATTTTAGGTCTTTTAGAAACTTCGTGGACTTCACTTGTTTCAGTGTACCAGATTTCCTCGTCTGAAAATTGAATATCTTCTAAAATCAATTGTTTTTTTTCTTCTTCAAGATTTTTTATTTGCTCAATTTTAGCTGAAATGTCAGCTCTTATTTCTTTTCTTGTTCTCATTTTTTTTGATTTTGATTTTTATATTTATGAATTTGAAAGTTTGACAGAAAGAGAATCGCCAGCCTATAACAAACGCCTATGGTCGGCACTCCGACAACTTTTAGCGGTTTGACAGTGGTGTGCGTTTCGTGCCACCATAGCCTAATCGTTATATCGCCATTTTTAATTCTGTTACATTGATAGTTCCGGCAATTGCTTCGGCAAGTACACGTGCCTGGTTGCATTCTACGGCGTTGCCTATAAATTTCTTTTTGTCGGCTTGTGTGCCGCACAGTTTGTATGTATCGCCAAATCCCTGAATGCGGAGTAATTCTTCTATCAGTAACATGCGCATGCGTACATCGATTATACCGTGTGTATTGCACAGGGTTTTAAGTTGGATCATTATTTCGGTATCATCCGGATTAATGCATATTTCAACGTTACCACTGGTAGTTTCAATCAGGTAAGGCGGGGCTTTGTCCATTCGGGCTATCAGCGTAAAGCATGGACGGTTAATGTTACCGCCCTTATTGGCAAACTGTGGATTCATTAAATAAAAATGTTTCCGGTTGGCTGTAATGGTTGGACATGGGTTTTTGAGCGAACAGCCTATGTTTTTAAACTGAGTATCCATAAGCCATTGTGCCGATACCAGGTTAAGTTTTGGATTAGCGGTAACAGTTCCGGCAGGCTGCAATATAGACGATGGTTTACTCATACCATATTGCTGATCCATAAATTTTGACGTTACTAATGCAAATCGATCTTTTGTTGTTACTGTTCCGCAAGGTTCGGTAATCGGAGTATTAAGACCTGGTGAATTGTACGTCATTATACTTTGAAATTTGGAAGTTACCAGCGCAAATCTATCTTTGGTTGTTACTGTTCTGCAAGGTTCTTCTATCGAACTGTTGTAGCCGTTACCGTAATAAGCTGTCAATAGTTGGTGATGATCTACTGTTGTAATAGTTTTAGCCGGACGATCGAGTGTGAAGTTTTTATCAGCTGGCCGTCCGCTGAAAGCCTGACTCATAAACTTGGCTTTAACCAAACCAATTCTATCCTGACAACTTATAGTTGGACATGGTGCATCTACTGAAGGTGGAACGTATGTTTTGCGTTGGCTCATGCTGTTGTACTTTAGCATAAAATCATTGTCTCCATTTATTACAAAGCGTTCGATACCGGCAATTATACGCATAAGTGTTGCATCAACGAGCGGTTTCTGGCGGCTGAATATGCTTTCGCCTTCCACGTCCAGTTCCAGCACATCTTTAACCGATTTCCATTTTTCGAGAAATATATCACCTTTTTTTGAGTGCGTTTGTACCGGGAATGCTATGTTCAATTTATCTTTGGCAAATATGCCGAAGTAACGAACACGGCTGGTATATGCTCCGTAATCGGCTGCATTAAGTCTTCGGAAATCGTACAGATAACCCATGTTGATCAGATTATTGCGCCATTGATTATAGTAAATTCCTTTTTGCTCTTTAGCAGGTTTTCCGTTTGCGTCAAGTGGTCCCCAGTCGATAAATTCTACCACGTTTTCAACACCAATAATGTCAGGGCAAAGTACATGCACATAGCGTTCGATATGTTCGGGCAAACTTCGGCTATCGGCATCGCGACTCATTCCACCTTTGGCTTTTGAATGGTGGGTACATTCGGCCGAAGCCCAGAACAATACTTTAGCATTTGGATATCGGAGTTTTGCATTTTCAATTATCTGTACTAATCGTTTTGGATCCAGCGTTGTAAAATCTTCGACAAAGTGAACCGTATCAGGATGATTGGCTGCATGGCTTTCTATAGCACGTGCATCGTGATTGATACCAATTACCACACGGCAAAGTTTATTGCCCTGTTTATCGGTAGCGCGGTGAAAACCTTCGGTTACACCACCAGCTCCGCAAAAGCTATCGATCACGATAATACGTACATTATAATCCGGAAGTATATTCATTGTTTTATTTATTTCTGAATCCTATTAAATTCATACACAAAAACCCATGGAAAATAAGATTGGTAGTTCTCTCATGGCTTAGTCAATTATTAATCGTAATGGTATAGCTTCAGCATAAGGAGTTGGAACTTTACATACTATAAGTTCAGCATCAAACTGTTCTGCTTTTTCTAGTTCCTCCGCAGGTATTGATATGCGGGTAATTAAACATATTACTTTAATTCCTGTTTCTGATGTGCCTTCCCATATGCGGGCCTGAATTCCATCGCTTAATGGTCCGGCTTTTACAGTTACAATTTGTGTTGTTGATTCGATAGTTAGTTTCATTTTGCTTTAAAATTTTAAATATTATTTTTTAATTATTCAAATACAGCACTGTTACATACCCTATAAAGTATTACAATCTTGTTGTTAAATATATTTACATTACATATCTCTACTCTTGTAGTTTCATAAATTGAATCAGATTTATCGCATATTACTCTGAAATATTTATTTATAAATTCAGGGGTAACTGCTAATTCTAAAATTGGATTTATCCAATTAGAACCAATATTAATATTTTGCTGAATTACTTCGTCGTAAGCTTTTTGTATTCTTTCAGGTATTTCCATATTGCTTTAAAATTATTAGTTAGTATTATTTTATAACCAATTCAAAGAATTTGGCTGATTTATCTATTCTATACAGTGGATCGCAAGGAATTTGCGGACAAATTTTTTCACCTTCAATAATTTTACCTCTGAATGCACATCTTAAGCAATCGACTTCGCTGTTTTCATGATCTGTTTCTGATAATTGAGCTGATTTATATTCATTGTCATTTACAAAAACAGTGTTTTGATCTTTAGAAATAAATAGTTTCATTTGCTTTAATTTAAATTGTTAGTATTAGTATTTGAAAAAAAACAGCACGGCTGATTATTTTTACTATCTGATTTTAATAATTTTAAGGATTACCTCTATAACCCTATTGTGCCGTGCTGTTTATGTTATTTATAATGGTTTTTCTTCAATATTTTCAGTTATTGTATCTTGAATAGTAGAGCAAATTACACTTCCATTACCGGTATAATTGTAGAATACTTCGTACAGCGTAGTTTCTTCTTCTGTTTCCGTAGCATCTATTATCACATCTTTAATATGCTCAGGATTTAGCGGATGTATCCAATAAATTTTTTCATCTTCAATTGGTTCCGGTTGCGCTTCAAGTATTTCCTTTACATGTTTACTATTCAAGGCTATTACATAGATCATATCGCCTCCAATCAGTTCAACTTCATAAATATAAAATCTATATTTACTGTTCATTTTACGTGTTAGTGCTCTTTTTTGAGCGCGCGTTCCTTTAAAATCTGATGTTTTGAACGCTGAATTGCTTGTTCTTTTCATATTATTGCAGCATTTTTATTATAGTTGGTATTTCAGTTTCTTCCCATTGGTACGATACACTGCCGTGTCTTCCATGGGGTGGTAATTTTTTACCGATATTTATTGCTATTTCATTCAGATCGGCGGTGAAAATCCTGCGGTGTAATTTTGTTGTCAGAATTTTGTTTAATTCAGTAGTAGTCATATTATATAAATTTTAAGTGATATCCTTTTCGTGGTTCATTATTATCTGTTTTCGAACGGTATGTTACAGCCTGATAACCCAGTGCATTGAGTGCGAGCCCTATTTTTTGAGGCGTTATTTTATTCATATCTTCACTTTTAATGCGTCTGTCTTTAATTAATCGTTGTAAAATTTGAGTAGGATTAAGTTTTTCGCCTTCATTATCGTTTTCCGGAATTTCGGTGTAACTCTGAATATAGCGCATTGCATCTGTTTCAAATTTGTATCGTGCATTGTAGGCATTGAATTCTTCGTAATCAGCCTTATCAAAATGGTAATTGAATGAACTTGATTCACAAAGTGTAAGTGCTTCGCTCCACATCTGATCCACATCTACAATGGTGGAATATTCCTGTTGAATATCAGCTATTTCAATGCATCCGAAACGGCGTGTATCCGGACCGTACCAACTCTGGATAAAGCCTCCGTTTTCTTCATTAAAATTAGTATTGAACATCGAACAGGCTAAGCGGTTTTTTTTGGAAGGAAATTCCTCATGACGCATTTTGGTGGTGATGTGTGTACAAGTTTGTGCCATTTTGAATGTATTAATACTACCTTTCGAAAGTCCGTTAAGTTCCTCAAAGTTTACTATCATATACCTGGTATATGCATCTTCAATGTCAAACTTATGTTCATCTTTCGATGCCTGAACATAAAATTCGCTTAGTTCGTCCGGAAGAATGAATTGTGTAAAATATGTTTTACCGCTTCCACCTCTTACATCGACAAATCCTAATGCTACATCGTTTGCAATTCCTTTAGTCCAACAGGCAACGCAGGCAACTAACCATTTGCGAATAAGTCTATCAGTACGTTCGCGATAATAAGTATCAGAATTGCCATCGAATACGCGCGGAATTATATGTGAACTTAATATGTCAATATGGCTAACACCTTTCCACTGGCCGCGGATACGATTAAAATAATTAATTACCGGATTAACAGGTGCAATCTGATTTGGTGACCGGATAATTTTGCGGAGCATATTGTCTCCTACAATAATACTTTCGCTCATAAGATGTAGCGATATATCGTTGAATGTGGGAGGAAATGTGTAACGATGTTTATCCTTACAACTTATTTGAATTTTAGCAGGATCCTGAATAGGAATTCTGATATCATAGTGTTCCATCAAAAAACTAACAACTTGCTGTACTTTATCGTCGAACAGTGAGCGTTCGTTACTGATAGCGGGCTTTTCAATTTGGGGCATGTTCTTCTAAGTATTTGTTAAGAAATTCTTCACGGGCATTTTTAAGTGCCACCGGCATCATTTTATTTTCAAAGTCTTTACGCTTTTCCCAATAATCCTGGCCTTCAAGATCATTGAAATCTTTTTTCATAATTTTCAATATTTCTAAACTCACACTATTCCTTGTTTTATCCAAATGATCTTCGAGATCTAAATTGTATTTATCACGCTGTTTGCGTGTTAAAATGCTACGTTCCAGGTTATATTGCATAAAACCATACAGTATTCGTTGTGCGTCAACTGATCCGTAAAACGGGCCATATTCAGCACGCATAATTTTCTCAAAAATTATTTTCAAATCGGTTAAATACATGAATTTATAGTCTTTATATATCATATATGCAACCGCATTTAGTTCTGTGAGTTGTTTATTTATATTGCTGAATTTGTTAAGAAAATCGAGCCAACGAGCAATATAATTAACTGAATTATTTATTTCAGTTTCAGGATATATTATATTAATATCCTCTATCGTCATGCGGGGTTTCGCAATTGATTCTTCAATTGTATTAATATTATCGTAAGCAACTAATAATCGTGCCGGTGATAAATCATTATAGAATAATTTATAGTTCGGATATAATTTTAGTGTTCGTTTTTGAATTGCCGTTAAATTTTCAAACTGAATCATTACTGTTTTTATTTGAGTTATTATATTCCTTTTAATTTTTTAATCTCAGCATTTAACCTGTTAATTTCTTCTTGCTGTTGTCTGAGTCTCATCCATACACTTATTTCACGCCGGGTTTCTTGTTCAATAAATTGCTGTTTATCCGGAATCTGGTTATCAGTTGCAAATCTTCCTTCCGAATCTTTAGCTCTTTCGCTTATTTTCGGTTTTCGGGTTTTTTGCTTCGTAACTATTTCGGCAAAAAATGGAAATTCAAGTTGATTTAGCAATACTGAATTCATGATTTTAAACCTGATTGGTTGGTTTTGTTATATTAAAATCACTATGCTCTTCTGTTTTGGATGGTTCCTCACCGGTAAGTTGTTTATCAGTAGGCTTAAACATAGATTTGTAACCGTTAGCAATAAATAATTCAAGCATTTCAATTGCACGCTGTTGATTATTACCACTATATTTGCGAAGTCTCGAAAGGATAATATTCTGGCGACGCGATCCGATTTGGATATTATAATCTTCGAGTAGATATTCTTTATAAGTTTTCCACATTTCGGCAAAATCGTTACCTTCAAATGGTAGTTTTATATCAATAGCTGCTATCGGTTCAACTAATTTATCGAATTCATTTTGCTGATTAATAATCTTTACCCATTGCTCACATAGTTTTTTTAAAGCTTTTTTTGTGCGTACATCGCTTACACCTTCGGCAAATTCTTCTACCATTTTATTGAATGATGTGAGTGAATTAGATAGTAATATCCATTGTGGTCTCATGTTGGCGTGTTTAATTTGTTAGTTACTTTGTTAAATAGTTCGTATATTTCAAGTTTTTCAGGCGAAAGAAAAAGCTCATTTTTCTTTACTTCGAGATATTTACGAAAAGCAATTTCGAGTTTTTCAGGTTCCCCGGTATGTGGATTTATTACTGATAAAATAGGAATTCGTTCTACAGTGGATTCGCCACCATGCGGATGTTCAAAATTTATCAAGTAATCTACCATTTTAACTTCCAGTCCGGCATTACGAAATAATTTTATAGCGTCGGCCGATGAAAATATAATTTTAGCAGTAATCATATTATTTGTATCGTTTGAAGTTTCCGGGAATCTGATCTTTGCGCGTTTCGAATGAACAAGGGAATACGATTGTCATATTATTGCATCCGTGACATGGAATGCGAAGTGCACAATCAAGACAATCGCCATTTCGGATAAATTGATAAATTTCGTTACGTGTATCGATGCGTCGTTCATCTTCAGATATGGTATAAAACTGTATGTCGAATTCCGGAACTCTTTCCTGAGCCGCGAAGCAACTACCGGCAGCATCCCATCGGCATCGAATATCATTCATTATTCCGGTAACACTTACTACCTTATTATTTTCCTTGCGTATATTTTCAATATATACGTTCATCACATTGAGTGAAGTTTCAAAATCTTTGATTGAGTATTCCATAAGTCAGTTATTAATTTTCGATTAATTGATTTAAGAGGTGGAGAGATGTTTTTTTAAAATGTTGTATGTTTTTGATAAATGTTACTCAACGCTTTGAGCTACATGTTTTAAATAATATTCTGTTATTGATGCATTGTTATGTTTACTAATTTTACGAAGTATATTATTGGTGTGTTTTTCAACCGTGAAGCGACTAATACAAAGTAGTACTGCAATATCGGAGACTGTTCGTCCTTCGGATATTAATTTCATTACGCGTTCCTCTCCAACCGATATTTTTGTTTCTTCTTTCGGAAAACAGGTTTCGCGCCACTCTTTACATTCACCGGCCAGTGGACATTGCGTAAATTCAAAATGAAAATTGCCTTCAGCGTCGATATCCAACCGATTATCATAAGTCCCGAAATTACATTTCAAAAATCCGCGAACTATAAGGAATTCAAAATGCCATCTGTTTTGATCATACTGTTGATATCGCTTTTTCAGGTTTTCCACAGCTACAGGGTAACGATCGGTAATTACTTCGAGAAACGATGTAATAAAATCACGATTAGATTCCAGCAATTCAAAAGATTCCTGATTTTTGATCCGGATCTCCACTTCGCCATGTGGCATGGAGAAATTTTCAATATTTCTTATGTCCATTGCAGTTTTCCGGTTTTAAAATCATCAATGATTGATTCAACTGCTTCAAGTTCTAACTTAGTAAAATTCTTTTCACGGAATTTATAACTGAATGTTGGTATCGACCATCCTGTTTTATCAATTACAGTCTGTTTGAACAGACTTTTTTGTTTTGTTTCCAAAAGTCTGTAATAACTGATAACAGTAGTTTTTTTCTTAATTTCTTGTTTTGTCATTATTATATTTATATTTAATATTAATTTGATACCGCAAATATATAACTAATTTGAGATAATCTCAAATATAAAATGAGTTTTTTTCAATATTTTTTTATATAATCTCATTACATATTGATAATCAATTAATTATATTTACAAATATGAATTTAATTAGAAATATAGAAATTATTAGAAAGCAAAAGGGTTATAGTCAAGAATATATAGCTCAAAATATGCATGTAGATAATGCTGTAATTAGCAATATTGAAAAGGGTAAGCGAAAATTGAAGTGGGATGAAATTGAGATTTTCTCAAATATATTCGAAATGAGTATCCTTGATTTAATAACATATCCAGAAGTTTATGTAAAAAAAGATGCTCAAATGAATATATTAACAGAACCATTGGAAGAATATGGTTTAAATGATAAGGAAAAATTAATAAAGACACTTTATGATAGAATTAATTATCAGGAAAAAATAATAAATGCATTATTAAAAATTGAATTATAAATACTATGTTAAACAATTCAGAATTTTTAGAAACCTGGAAAATATATAATGAATATCTTTTGGAGGATTACGGAATAATACTAAATGACACACAAAAACAAGAACGGCTTGCTGATATAGAAAAATTGGCGAATGGAGATGAAAAATTTGCTAATGATATACTTGAAATTATGATTGCACGTGGAGAAACAACTATTTTAATGCCTGATGATAATGAATTTGCCTAAAATTTTTTTTATGATATCTGCGGCAAAACTGCGGCAGTAGTTTGTACTAATTATTAAATTAATAGTTTAATATAATCTGATATACAATTGTTTAACTATTTTAAAAAAACAAAAAGGGAAGGATAACAGTCCCTCCCTCTCCGCTTTTTTAATTTTAAAACGTTGTATGTCAAAAACATACAACGTTTTTTATTTTATTACTGCGGCAGTAATGCAGCACTTCAATGTTTGTTTACAGTTTTAAAATAAAAAACGCTGTAATTTAATAAGTTAAACTAATTTAAAACTTATTTTTATGGCAATTATTAATGACAATTTCAAAATGGATTATATACCGGCGCGAATTTGCGATGGTAAAGAATTATGCATAAAATATTACGCATGGGACCAAAAAGAAGGTAAAAGAAAACGAAAAGTTATGCGCTTTAATCACTTAATTGGAAAATTCCCAAAACGTGAAATATATCGTATGATGAATAAAGCCGTATTTGATATAAACGTAAAACTTGAATCAGGAAAGAACCCATATATCGAATCTGAGTTACCAAAAGCATATTCAAAATTATCTGATGCTGTTAATATATTTAGTGAAATTAAAGAACAGGATATGCGGGAGGATGGATTTAGAAGTTATAAATCATTCATTAAAAAATTGAATGATTGGCTTATTCTTCATAACTTAACAAATTGTTATGTAATAGATTTTAACAAAGATATGGCTGTTGATTTCTTAATTGAGATTGAACGAAATAAAAGTATAGGTAATCGGACTTATAATAATTATGTAGAATTTTACAGGGGACTCTGGAATTGGTTAATTGAAAAAAATTACTGTAAAAATAACATATTTACAAATTTCAAAAAAAAGGAAGAAGAAGAAAAAATAAGGCAAATTATTGATCCGAAATCACATTTAAAAATTATAGATTACTGCCGGAATAATATGCCAAATATGGAAATTGTTATCGATTTAGTTAGATCTTCGTTTATCCGTCCTGCAGAGATATGCCGTATAAAAATTTCTAATATTGATTTATTTAATAAAGTTATAAGTATTCCACAGGGAAATTCAAAAACAAAAAAATTCAGATTTGCATATCTACCTGATTGGTTAGTATATAAAATTATTAATAATATGTCACTTGAAAATTATCCTTTAGATTTTTACCTTTTAACAAGAAATTTAAAACCAGGTACAAAAAAAATAGGTACCAGGGAATTGGATAAATACTGGGCGAAAATAAGAACTGATTTAAATTTAGGAATGGAATTGCAGTTATATTCGTACAGAGATACTGGGATAACAGCACTTGAAGATGCGGGTATTCAACGGCGTGTAATTATTAAGCTTACCGGTCACCAGAGTGAAGAAATGGCTGGAAAATATATTCGCCAGCCATCACGTGAACTTATTGATAATATTGTAACAAAAATAAAAGAATAAAATCTTATTCAATTTTGTTTTCCTCCTTATCTTCCAAACTCGATAAATCGACGTCGAAATGACGGGCTGTTTTATCGATCATTATTTTCTGAAATAACTTTGCCCAGCTGGAGCCGTTACAACTGCTTTCGTTTTCTAGGATACTCCACAACTCTTTAAAACAATATATACCCGCTGCCCAGTTGGCAAAAAACAGGTTATCGAACATTACGAAGATCATAGTTCCGGCAAAGTGAGCCAGTAATACGATCACAAATAGTTCGATAATTGAGGTTATAACCTTTGCGAATTTTGCACTTTGGAATTTACCTGATGCTTTTCCTGATGTTTTTTTGACTCGTTGGCTTAGCCGATAAGCCGTAAAACTATCGACGAGAATAAAAAGTATTCCGACAAAAAGTACCGGAAATGTAGGCTTAACAGTAGCTAATAAACCACCGAAAAGCGCGATGAGCCATTTAAGTAAGGTAGAGTTCATTGTGATAAATTATTTTGAGTTGGATCAAACGGTTTTTCATTCTCAGTAACTTTTTGATTAAAAATGATAATTTCCGTATCAGTTTCTTCGAAATCTACTGTTTTTTTGTCAATCTCTTGATATCTAACTTCTTTATATCCTAACGAAGTCAACATTTCTTCAGTAGGATTACTTACCCAGTTTTCACCAATTTTCATAAAATTGGTTGGGTAAATGAGTTCATTGTCTATTAATTTTGCTTTCATATTATATTACTCCTTTTCCGTTATTATCCATGTAAGCTTCAATTCCGTTAGTTAAAACAGCCATTTCAGCATCAGTTAGTCCTTTTCCGGCGAATGCAAATGACATTTGAATATTGCTTCCAAATGTCGAACCATAAGCTCCTAAAAGAAACAAATTAAAATTAGGTAGTGATAAACTTGCGACAGTTTCATTACTGAATACATTTCCATTTTTATAAATTTTATAAGTTGAAGATGATAATCGTGAAGCTGTCCAGAATCCTAATCTTGTATTATTTGTCAAACCAGCTCCAGCTCCATTGCTCAATTCAATATAACATCTTCCTGATCCCCATGCTGTTTGAAATAAAAAAAAGTTTTGATTTGAATCGACGCCCATTTCCGCAGTATTACCTCCGCCTCCTGATGTTCTTGAATAAAATCCGGCTGATGAATTATTTTGTGATAAACGAACAGCCTGATTAGACATATTATAATTAGTATTTATATATGCTGTTGAATTAGTGAAGCCCGTAAAACCCTCTAATGCTGCAAATGTGATATTTACATCCTTAGTTGCATGATGTGCGTTTTTTACTAAGTTTCTCAAACTGCTTTCCTGAGTTTCTCCGGCGAGAATGTACATTATATCAAAATATTCAGATAATGTCGTAATTCCTAAGCCGGTTTTTAGATATTTTACAAAAGTGTTTATATTCTGAACCTGAGCTGGACTTAAAGGAGTTACCAGTCCTGTTATATATAGTACTGTTTCAGATTCTAATGAACTTTGACCAAAAAATCTTTTTGCGTAATGTGTCATTTTAATATTCTCCCCAAGAAGTTTTAACTATCCACGTATTCGTTGCAGTTCTTACCTGTTCAAATACGAGCGTGTAGGTTTTATTAATTTTCATAGAAATTGCAGTGCCATTCAACCAAACAGGTGTGAATCCAGAATATACTAATGTAGGCAGGACAACTCCGGTTGCAAAATGCAAAACTGATTCATTTAAATTCCCTGCGGTTGGTGCCGGAATTGTCAAAGTACTGTTAACTCCGGAAGGCAACGTGTTCAGAATGTTCGTCGGAACATTCAGTTGAAGTGCATAAGTTTCAGCGATAGCCGAAGCGGTTAGTACGTTCACTTTCAGAATAGCGTCAACAGTCGGGAATTTAACGCCAGTTCCATCAGGGGCTAAACTGTTTTGTTTGTTGGCAGAGTTTTCTTTTGTTGAATATACATTACTCCATTGTTGCTGAGTAAGAACAGGATTATCAGTTGTTGTATCGACGTAACTTTGATAAGCTGATTTTCCTGTAGCACCCCTCAAATCACCAGTCTGGTAACTTGTGGCATCAGTGTCAGTAATTGTAAGAACACCAGTTCCGGCATTATATGAAGTGTTTGAAATACCACGTCCATCAGCACCTTTTAAGGCTGATAAAGCTACAAGATTAATCCAGTTAGTATCACCAGCCAAACGCCATTGTAGATAATTTCCGTTATTATTCATTTCAACGGATTTACCAGCTGCGCCTGTTAATGCAGCTACTGAAATTAAATTAATCCAGTTTTCATCTCCGAGTAATCGCCATTGAATATAGCCTCCGGAAACCTGAAACTCCACAGTTTTTCCGTCATTTGAACCAAATTTTACCAAGTTCAAGCCATTCCATTTATAGGCTAAATTTCCAAAAATATATATACAACCCAATTCAGGATTTGACATATCGTAAACTGGTTCGGGAGTTTGAACAATATATGTAATTATACTCTTTTGAACAGCATCGTACCATTTATCACCGTCTGCAGGGTTTTGGGGCTCAGTGGTTATAGATACCAATTCCACAGCTCCGGTAAATATATCGCTTAGTTTTTCAGGTACCGAAATGTCAACGTTCTTTTCTTCGTCAATTACAAGAGTTTCACCGTTCACAGAAATAGTGTCAATAGCTGAAGCTCCTCCAGTTCCACCACCTGAAATTTCAGTCCACTCCGGATAAGTTTGCGGATCGGTGATAACTATACGTCTATGTTTATAATTTGCGGAAGATTGCCAAATTTGTAAAATGGAAATAATGTTTTCGCCTGCTTTTTTGCAAGCTACAAGTAAAATACCGTCGTTGCTGCCGGTAATGTTGTAAGGTCCGTCTGTTAGATCGGTACGATTAAGGTCAGTGAATGCCGAGATTGTAAGTTTATAATAATAAAATTTCAAGTAATCAGATAGTATTTTTCCATTTTCCATCCATGGAATTTGATTAATTAATTTACCTGATTTTTTAATTAACTTACCGGTAAGTCCTGAAAAAATTGGTATTTCATTGTCTAATGATGAACTATCACCGGTAACTTTAAGATTTATTTCATCTTCAATTTCTTCTAAGGCATCGTTAACTTTATCAAAATTCCTTTTAATTTTTTGACGTGCATCAGAACCGGTATCATTAGTTCCATTCCAGGCTACAATGAATTCAAATATTTTTTTAAACATATATTGTAATTTAAAAAGTATTATTACAAGGGAAAAAACTTCCTGTTACGAATCCGCCGTTATTGTCGGAATCGCCGTCAGTTTCTATTTTTTCACAATAAAATTTTTTGTTTTTGAAAATGAAATAATTACGTACATCATAATTATTACGCCAACGAAAATAAATAGTCCATTTACGGGACGAATCTATTGTAAGTGCTTCAGAATAATATCGCGCATATAAACCGAATGCGGTATTAAATCGTAAACTTAACCAAAAATTTATATCAGAAATCAATGCTTCGGATGCACCGTTTGCTAATAATTTATAACAATCAGTAGTAGCTATATTATATCCAGCATTTGCATCCGGATTTATTGCACCACCAATAACTGTAAATCCCAACTGAAAACCCACACGCAAAATTGTAGCTTTATCAGGTTCTGTTACTCCATTTAAAATTGAAGTATTTATATCCGTAACCGGATCTTCGTTTTGTGAAACTGAATCGATATAAGCTATATAAGCCCCAATAATTTCAACCGGAATAATATCGAGTTCAAGGAAGGTATCTTTTTCAGTTCCCGTATTCCATTCCTTGAAAATATTAATTAGTTTGAAATAATATGTTCCATTACCATAGTCTTTAATTATGTAATAATTTGAGGTATTGTAAACATGAAACATTTTTAATGTGCCAAAAGCAAGTTGTCTGGCTGAATCATTTGGATATGCAGCTAATAAAGCAGCAAAATTTGAATAAGTTTCTATTGATGCTATTTTAAGTACTTCATCCGATATACACTGATATTTTGAGAATTCACTGTCATCAAGATTGTACTTTATTTTTTTGTAATTCAATTTACCGTAATCGTTGTCATCCACCTCAGTCAAATAATCATCTTTAATATCTTTATCCGGAACGGAACAGGTACCTGCTGTATTATAAAATGAAGCCGATCGCATAATCCTGATTGTTTTATCAGTCTTATCGATTACATATATTATGTTTCCCAAAGTTTCAATTTGTTCCAGAAATTTTTTAACTGTCCAGTCGGGAAACAAATCGTTATAATCAAGACTAACTACATTTGAAAAAATAATAAGGCGATCGAAAAATTCATCGTCATCCAGTATATTTAAAGTAATTGTATAGCCAAGATATTCAATCACTTTTTTAAAATAATACATTAAAAATGGCTGTATATTATAATTCACCACACCATCTTCCATCCATGTAGATACGTGTGTTTGTGTATTATAAAACTTGTAAATTCTGTTATAAAGAACTTCGCCAATATTATTACGTGCACAGCAAAAATTTGTTTCAGGCCATTTTTTTGAATTAGCATCCACTGCAATTTCTAACGTTACAGGTCCACCGGCAGTTCCAAAATCAATTGCACTCATCATCAGGTTTTCATCGCACAGATAATTGAGTTCCGAATTACCTGATAGCAGCTGAACAGTAACAGTATTGTTGTCAACCTGCATTATTTCAGCAGTACCATTGAGTTTTACTTTGTTGTCAACAATAAGTATAGCCGAACTTATTGTTTTATTTTTCTCAATATTAAACCGGTTGATGTGTGCAAAAAACACAGCATTAACAGCATTATTGAGCGATATGTTTATGTCGAGCGTATATTCACCATTTTTGGTGAGTACCGGATTTTCTTCGACGAAAGTATTTTTAAATTCCGCCGGAAGAACAATGTGTGTACCGTTTAATATAAGTTCTTTCATGTTTTAAAACTGAAAATTTTCTAATTTAAAACTCACCGAAAGCCCGTTGAAACCTCCATATACCTGATATTCCCATTCGGTATGAAATGGTTTCGAAACTTTTTCGTTTCCTCCGCATACATTACCATTCACGCCACGTTCGAAAAGATAATCTTTAACAAATTGCATTACAAGTTGCAATTTAGCGTAATGATTTCTTTCTTCTTTATCGCTCATTCGTCCCGGATCAACTTTTTCGAGTATGTAAAAAAGTTCATTATCATGCTCCGAATAATTATCCTCATTTTTTACATCTGTATCCGATGGCGCCAACTGAACGGCTAAAATTACACCTGGTTTATCTTTCAGCGTTTTGATTAAATGTGCTTCGTTAGGCGATAACACAATGCTTTTAATTTCTGGGTTTACCGAAGGCGCTATAAAATCAACATCCGTATCAAATAACCTGATATTAACTGCAGCTTTAAGCTCTATCAGCATTTCGTTAAGTTCGTTAACCGGAATCATTTTCGTAGATTTTTAGCGGTGATATGATCGTTAAGCAATTTGCACATTACATCCAATAATAATGCATTATCAGTTTCTTCGAAAGTTCCGAAGGTTCCGGCATCGGCGAGCGTGAATAGTATCGACAACATGCCAAGTTTATCATCATCGCGTTTTGAATCAGCATCTTCATTTACCCCAAATATTGGAGCAAAATTTACATCGCGTCCTTCGATATGAAAATCGCCTGAAATAAGATATTTGCAGAAATTTGCAAACCAGAGATATACACCATATTTTTTATATTCAGCAATATGGCGGATAGTACGTTCGTTTGTGTCAATTTTATGTTTGTTAAATTTTACACGGAAATTACCATCAAATTGTTCACTACCTATATATTTCGAAGGTTTACGATACAACACACCTACCAGGGCATCGAGAATATAATCATCTTCATCGTCGTTGTAACAATTCATAATGTCACAAGCAATTCTGAATTCTCCAAAACGTAAATCAATACCAAAATCCTGCGGACCAACCAATTTTTTGAGTATTGGCTGAAAATTAATTGTAGTATCAATGTTCAGGATTGTTTCATTATCGCCGGTAGTTGTAAATATCCAGGATAACGATTCTGAAATTTGATTTACCAGTCTGAAATAATCTTCACGTTTATTTGGATTAATATACCGGCAACGTCCTAACAGATAATTTGCAAAATCATTACGAATGTCATCTTCATTAATCGATGCATCATAAATGAATCGCCAATATCGGTGCAATAAATAATCGAATTGTTTTGGAGTCAATTCGTCGAAACTTTCCGGGATAAGTATGTTCCTTTTCATATTTCAAAACTATAAGTTCATGTTCAAAAAAAAAAGGACAAAAAAAACCTTCAGAACTTCACAGCCCCGAAGGTTCATAAAATAATAACTAACTAATAAACTTTAAAAATAATATGGCATTAAATTCAAACCGGGTTATCAATCCATTGTTCTGTATCTACCCACATATTGCCATCCTGCCATACTCCACCTTCAAGAATCCATCGCATAAAGCTTTCGCCGGTAATGTTGTTTCCCGAAAACGAATCGGCAAAATGAAAAGTAAATGATACAGGGTCAAGGTTTCCGGCACGTAAATTTACTGAAGCGTTTTCTTCCGTAATTACAATTTTGCGCCATTCGCCCTGAAAGTAAATTTCTACAGATTCGGAATTAAACATTTCGCGAAATCTGTCATAATCGTTTAATGAGAATATTTTACCTGAATTAACTGTAAATTCATCATTTCTGATTACATTATATTTTACATCAATACTTTCAATTTTTGAAGTATTGAAAGAAGTATTTCCTTTGCGTATTACCGGTCCGCGTGTAAGTATTGTTTCAGGCACGTCGAATGAATTGGTAAACCGGTATTGCAACAATAATAAATAAGGATTACGATCGATCATAAATACAGATATTTCCTTGTCCCTTTTTATACGGTAGGCAATAATACTGTCTGCAGGAATTTCATTAAATAAAGCTGCGACTACCGTAAATGAGCAATCAAACGTAATGAATCGCGGATTTGTTGGTGTATGATTTGAAATATATCGTTCATCACTATCGGTAATTACACCATTATTTAAATATGTTACAAAACATATAACTGTACTTTTAGCCTGAGAATGATAATAAGTAATATACTCTGTAGATGTAGTTGTTGTCCGCTTTTTTTGTTTCATAAGATGCAAAAAAACAGAACCTGCTAAAAAATAATCAGCTACAACAGAACTATAAGCATTACATTTAAGAACTGCATAAGTACCGATTGTATCATTCCCAATTTTAAATGTAAGATTTTTTTTAATATTTGTTTGCACTCCTACAGTTAAGCCTATACCTGCCAGGTACAGATTAACAAGTTTACCAATTTCCCGGACATAAATATTTCCGGAAGAATCAGGTGTATAATTTTCGGAAAGAATACTAACATTGTCTATCAATAATTCAATTGTAATATCCGCAGTAGAATTTACAATTAAATCTTTAATTAGCGATGAAAGATTTGAACTATCCGGTTGCTGTACTATAGTGTAACTCATTTTACATTATTTTTTATACACGCATGTATTTATTATGCACATCATTTTCAGGAATTAAAACAGGGGTTGTAAATCCATTTTTCAAGCGTTTCATATCATCCAAAAGTTTCATACCTTCTTCAAAAAACAAATGGCTCATGTACTGAATATCCGATATTGCAGCCGGATCCGAAGCCTCCATTGTCTGCGAATTTGAAATAAAATTTTTAACCACACCTGCAGGGATCAATCCGAGTGGCATTCTTTTAATGGCAATACTCATTGCTATCAGTGGAATAGGCGGATAAATAAGTTCATGTATAGCTTTTTCAGATGTAGTTAGATTTGTAGCTGCCATATATTTATCATAATCAGTTCCTAAAGCCGGCTTAATATATTTACGTTCCGCTTCCCGGATAAACGGAAGCAACATTATATACATTCTTCCGGATTGATTAATCGGGAAATAAAAATCAAAACGAGATGCATTATTAATAAACAGCGATTTTGACAATTTTTTATTGTCGCTGTTGTGCCATGCCGTTAATGTAGTTGTATCGAGATATGCAATAAGCTGATCAATTGCAGCATAATACCGGTCAAGTTGTAACTCATCGTCACGCTTTAATTGCCATTCCCATGGAATTTTCTCGGAAGTGGCATCTATTTTAATTTTCCGGCCGGTATCTTCATGACTGATATCGTTGCTTCGGCATACGTCCAATGCTGCTTTAATGGCAATTGGCAATTGCACATAAGGAACTAATGCAGCATTATCCGGTGTAGCGAGAGAATAATTGTAAGCAATTTCGGCTAAAGTATATACACTTTGACCAATAATTTTAATAACCTCGGATGTTGCAAGCATTAAATGTCCGGTTAATTTACTGAAATTGTTATTCTGATAATAATTACCTGTCAGATTTGCAATTTCTTCGCTACCATTTGCATTTTTATTGAATAACATATTACATGTTGTTAGTGCTTCTATCCGAAGCGGTTACATTATCTTCTTTATTGATAATTTTACGATAAAGACCCATTGCAAGTTTTTTGCCCGGAAAATTTATATTTAAAGCCCAATTCAAACTTTCAAAAATAATATCTTCAGCAATTTGGGTGTCGGAGGCATAAAATAGCTTAGCAGCATACAGCATCTGACTTCCACTGTCGGCTTTACCGTCGATAATTATATTACTTAATGCAGGATTCAGCCCAAAACTTGACGTTGTAGCACTTTCGGCAATACGGCTAATTTTACTTTGAGCCTCGATAAACTTATCAATATTCATTTCAATAGGTTCAATTTTCCAAGCACACATATTTCCATCAGGATCGGTAAAATCAATAGATTCAAAAAATTTACCTGAATTTCGTTTACCGGCCAGTACATTGGCTATTGATTTAGTAACTTCATCGCGGAGTTCATCAATTTTATTATTAATTTTGGTGTCATCCCAATCAGGATGCATTTCAAACAGAAAATTTTTTTTAGCTTCCCAATATTGCGCCGGTTCGTGCACATGGTATGCAGCTGCAATCATATTTTCGGTAAGATATGCAATAATTTCAGGTAAATCATTCGCGCGTTTTATCCAGGGAATTGCACCGGTAAATGATGGCAATGAATAAAAGAAACGTCCGAAAGTACGATATGAATGATAATACATCGAAACAGGATTAGCGGCTGAATCAAATGGATTAAAAACAGGGTAACGACTCATTGTTCTATCGCGCATCAATTCAAAATCACCAACCAATATACTTTTAACATCGTCGAGTCTTCGTCCTGCAAGTGGAAATTCAAGCCGGCAATCAGTTGAAGGTTCACATTTTAATTCAGATATCCATTCTTTTCCTAAACGACGACCACGGCCAGCAACATATTTAACAAAAACACCACGCATGTAATTAAATTCAACTAACATATCACGAACATATTGTTTGTATTTCCACGTGTCGAGCCATGCCTGTACTTCCGGATCTTCAACCCATTCCTGAATTATTTCGTTATTTTCGTATTTAAGTCGGTACAGATGCGGACCCTGACCGTAAGTAAAGCCTATTTTACGTTCAATATTTGCAGGACCTAAATTGTTTTTTTCAAGTAAACGGCGGATATAAGCCGGAAGATTGTTATCGGCACCCCATGGAACTACACGTACACCACCTATATTAACCGGATCGGATTCCCAACTACCGGAATTACTTAGTGTCATCATCAATGACTGTTCGGATGAATCGACATTATATCCAATACCATAAGTCCCTGAAGCAACGGAAGCAAAATTAAGTCCGCCAATTCGTTTTATTTCTTTTTCCATTTTAATTTAATTCGAGTATTTTACCGTTAAATTCCAACAAGAGCGGTTGATATAATTGTCCGTATTCTTTTGTATCCAAATCGTAATAATTAAGCATGATATCAGCATTTTTATTTTGTTCTTTCGTGCTTTGTTTCCGGAGCAAACATCTGGGAACTTCAATAATACCATTACTTTTGCCACGTTCGGCACTAAAACTCATAAATGTAACAGAGAAACTCTGACTTTCATTACTGAGTTTACGCATTTCGGCTATTGCTTTATATACATCCATTATTTTATAAATCCGTATCGTTTAAGAACCAAATAAGCCAATAAAAATAATCCTGTTATAACAAGTATAGACCCCAGCCATATCCAAGCCGGGGTTTTATCTT
>Ga0302292_1000361_pt1 | contig 32285 bp, 21 predicted proteins | sample III_Fen_N2_1_FD_194553 | JGI IMG/M metagenome (GOLD analysis project Ga0302292, IMG submission 194553) | Peat permafrost microbial communities from Stordalen Mire near Abisko, Sweden - III_Fen_N2_1 | ecosystem: Environmental > Terrestrial > Soil > Wetlands > Permafrost | place: Sweden: Abisko...
CCTTTATCAAGTAGTCTGAATTTAAAATGGAGTGACCGTTTTTACCTGTTTTACATTAAAAATTCAGATACTTATTTAGGGCACAACTTTGTTCAGAATCCGGGTTGGTAAAAAAAACGATTATATAATCTTGAATATAATTCTATATGAAATTTAAAATAAAATACTTGTTTATTGCATGCTTTATAATGACAAGTGCAACTACATTGAAAGCTCAAATTGTCAATTCTACGGACACTGTCAATAAGGCTGATAAGGATGTTAATGTCCTTTTTAGAACTCAGAAATATAGTAATTTTGTGGGAAATATGAGCGTTGTTAAAGGTGACAATTTAACTACACACCCCGCAATAATGGTCAATGAAGCATTGGCTGGGCAATTGCCTGGGGTATTTATGAGACAAAATAGCGGAGCTCCCGGTTCAGATAATTTTACTATCTCAGTTCGTGGCAATATTGGTGGATATATTGTGTTAGTGGATGGAGTCGAACGGTCATTATCACAATATGATACTGAACAAATTGAAGATATCAAGGTGCTTAAAGATCCTGTATCAAAAGCTTTGTACGGTGGCAGGATGTGTAATGGTATTATTATGGTAACAACCAAAAGAGGTAAAAATGCTAAAAATGAATTGAAGTTCAATATTCATCGTGGTCTAAAGCAACCGACAAGGCTGCCTGGATATTTGAATTCATACGATTTTGCAACTAAGTACAATGAAGCTATTTATAATGATGGTATAACAACCGGCAAATATACTCAAGCTCAATTATCAGGTTTCAAGAATCATTCAAATCCATATCAATATCCTGATGTAAATTATTACGATGAGTTTTTAAATAAATTTATGGATATTACCCGTGTTTCTACGGAATATACAGGTGGAACCGATAAGACTAAATACTACGTACATGGTTCTTATCAAAATGAAGGGGGATTAGAAAAATACGGGAATAAGAAAACAGGAATCGATGTATTTAACTTACAAGGAAATATCGATACCCAATTTTCAGATAAGGTATTGTTACATTCAAGTATTGGATCTTATGTATCCACAAAAATTTATCCTTCTGGTTTTAATTTTTCAACATTATCGTCCCGTTATCCTAATGCATATCCTATTTTCGCTCATGGAGATAGCCTTGGTGGAACGAACTCTTACGTGGATAATCCTTATGCTGCACAGGCTAAAAGCGGTTATGTTCAAGAAAACCATCTCCGGGTTCGTGGTGACTTGGGTTTAGAATTTAAGCTGGATGATTTTATTGAAGGATTGTCCATCAAACCTACTTATTCATTTGATACTTATCATAAACAAAATCTGACAAAAATTAATCGTCCCGCTATTTACAGTATAAACTCATTTGACGTTAATGGCAATCCTGTGAAATTAAATACAATACAGACCGAACAATTGGCCACAACCCAATCGTTTGGGGATGATGATTATATTAATAGCTGGATGTTTACTAATACGGTGTCTTATGATAGAAAATTTGGAGCTCATTCAATAAATACTGATCTGGTTTATTATATTTCGAATGCTAGTAATGCCGGCGATAAGTATGATTATAAAAGACAAAATTTAGGGCTACGAACAAATTATTCATTTTTAAACAAATACACCTTAGAGGGAGTGGTCAATTATGTTGGTTCTCAAAGCTATCCAACGAATAATAAATTTAAATTATTTCCGGCTATAGGTGCTGGTTGGTTGTTGTCAAAAGAAGATTTTATAAAAAAAATATCCGAAATAGATTATCTGAAACTAAACGCTTCTTGGGGTTTAATGGGAGATGGAAATATTGCTGCAAATTTATGGAGACAAACTTGGATATCAGGTCCTAATTATTATTTTAACACATCGTCATCATCAGTTACAACACAATTGAACAACGTTCAAAACTTAACATTAAATTGGCCTGTTCAACAGCAAATTGACTTGAGTTTGGAAATGAACTTGTTTAAATCAATATATGCGAAATTATCGTATTTTGATTATGTTCAATCTGGTTTGTTAAGTAGAGGTGCCAATACAGTTCTTGGCATTGTTGGTGGAATTAGTGGACTGACCTCATTCAATCCATATGTAAATTACGAAAAGAACAAAATGAATGGAGTAGAAGCTGAATTTGGATACGAAAAGAGATTTAAGGACTTTAGTATCAAGGTGGGAACACATTTCACCTACAGCCAGACAAAAAGATTAGTAGTGGACGAAGCGACAGATCCTAATTTTTCGTACGTAGGAACTGCAATGAATGCAATATGGGGTTATCGTTTTGCGGGGTATTACTCACAAACCGAAATAGATCAACTGCAGGCTGGTTCCAGTTCATTGCCTCAACCATCATTTGTTGATTCTAAATCTCTCAAAGTTGGTAATTTGAAATATGCCGATATAAATGGTGATGGTACAATCGATAAATATGATATGCAGGCTGTAGGAAATTCATCTCCAGATTTGATGTATGGAGGAGATCTAAATATTGGATATAAAGGCTTTAATATTTATGTCATGTTGCTTGGGTATAGTAAATATAATTACCAGTTGAATAATTCTTACTATCAGATTTATTCAACACGCAAATATTCAAATGTCTTGGTAAATGGTTTACCGAATGGCAATCCTCATCCACTCCTAACAACAAGTGCAGGTACAAATGATTTTCAAACATCCGATTATTGGATTGTCAATGGCAGTTTTTTGAAAATCAAGGACCTGGCTTTATCATATTCATTTCCAAAAAATATAACAAAGTCACTCCATATGAAAGATTTAAAGCTAACGCTGTACGGAAGCAATCTCTATACTATATCAAGAGTAAAAGATTCTGATCCTGAATCAATTAACGCAGGGATAAATGACTTCCCATTATTTTCAACATATTCAATGGGAATTTCAATAATATTCTAAAAGCTATCAATATGAAAACAATAAAATATATTCTTTTTTATTCGGTTGTCTTATTAGTTGTTTCTTGTCAGGATTTTATGACTCCCAATCTGGACAATTACAAAAGTGATGAGACTGTTAACACTTCAAGAAATAATTTTTTGGGAGTATTATACACAACATATACATTATTACCAACTCGTGTTAATTTTACTTATGAGGCTGCTACGGATAATGCGGTAAATAACACAGAAAATTCCTTATCTTCAAAAGCTGCACGTGGTGGGGTTTCATACACATATAATCCATTTGGGGAGAATTGGACCACTGATTATAAAGGAATTAATTATGTTAATTACTTTTTGGAGAAAATGGTTTTAGATACGTCAAAAGCGATTCCAACACCTGTCAGATTTGATGTTGATCCAATAGTAAATTTGCAGTGGTTTTATTTTACAATGGGCGAGGCATATTTTATGCGTGCATGGTTTGAATTTGACCTTTTGCAAAAATACGGTGGTGTTGCTGCTGATGGAAAAACATATGGATTCCCGATTACGACTTCATACTTAGATGTAACGATGCAATTAGATCGACCTCGTAATACCTATGCTGAGTGCGTTGAACGTATAACTGCTGATTGTGACAGCGCAATAAAGTATTTGCCTGTCAATTACAACAAATCAACAGGTCTTTTGTCGGAGGGCGTTGTCACACAATCAGGTCATGCATCTGGTATTGCAGCTCATGCTTTGAAAACAAGAACATTATTATATGCTGCAAGCCCGGCATATAATCCAGATAACGACGTAGTGAAATGGAAAGAATCGGCGAAAGCTGCTCTTGACGCAATTACAGCTTCGGGCAGCTTGCTGAATTTACAGTCGTTCATAAATTATTATAGTAAAAGTAAACTGAATGATGGTTTTTACAACAATCCGGACATTTTTTTCAGGGGGCCAATAAGCCAAAATGTAACAACATATGAAAGTGAAAACTTTCCACCACGCGCATCATCCGGAAAAGGTACAATTAATCCTTCTCAAGATTTTGTTGATGCTTTTCTTATGCGAGATGGTTATCCAATAACAGCTACATCGGCGAGTTTCCCGTATGATCCATCTAATGCCTTTAAAAACAGAGATTCTCGTTTAGAATTATTCATTGTACATAGTGGCGAGACTTATGCCGGCATAACAATTGATACGAGCATGGGGGGGTTAGATGCCTATGGAAGTTCAACAAATGCTACCCGAACAGGTTATTATTTGCAGAAATTGCTTGATGGAAGTGTGAGTCTGAGTTCTGGATCAGTGGTAACCACAACTATTGCACCAATCCTTTTAGGGCGTCCTGAGCTATATTTAAACTTTGCCGAAGCGGTACTTAATGCCACTGGAAGTCCAGATGATAGAACATACACTTATTCCGCAAGAGATGTCCTGATTTTAATCAGAAATCGTGCACTTGGTAATGCAACAGCAGATAAATACCTGAAAACTGTTATGGATAAAAACACCTTTCTGCAAATTATAAAAAACGAACGCCGAATTGAATTGTCTTTTGAAGATCATCGTTTTTGGGATTTAAGAAGATGGAGTACTGGCTTGTCGGATATGGGGTCGATAAATACACCTGTACATGGTATTTATACAACAAATCCACTTGAAATAAGACAGTATAAATCACCGTATATGCCTTTGCCATACGGTGAAATGCTTAAATCGAAATACTTAATCAATAATGTAGGTTGGTGATAATTTTTAAAAACAAATTTAGTATGAAAACTCGAAATATATTAATGCTAATTGCATTTTTACCATTTTTTTACGCGTGTAAATATGATGATAGTTATTTGAATCCAATTATGACACGTAAAGCGTATTTTGCTTCTTTTACAAATTACAACAGGACTGTGATTGTTGGAGAAGGGTTGCATTTTAAGATTGGTGCTGCTATGTCGGGAGTTACAGAGAATAATAAAAATGAAACTGTTAATATGATTATATGGAAAACAGCACCACTTGCTTCGGGGGAAATATTAATGCCCGACAGTCTTTATAATTCAATCGAATTAGGAAGTACAATAACTGCTACAATTCCCTCCGGAAGTTTTTTAGGATATTTCACAGTAAAACTTGATTCTGTAAAGTTTCTAAACAACCCTACGTCATTGTTAGGTACTTACGTGCTACCTGTAAAAATCACCGGAACGTCTTTGGACGTGATAGGAAATCTTGATAGTGTGTTTGTTTCGGTAAAATATATGAGTGGTGTAGATGGATTTTATTTATATCAAACCACCATAAAGAAAGAAATAAACGGATTGATAATTGAAAGCAAAACATACAGCGAAATATATCCAAATGAGTCTGATAATAGCGCATGGAGATTATCAACCATTGGCCCATACAAAGTACTTGTAACTCCTGCTGTTAATTCTATATTAAATGGATTTACCTTTAATTTGAATGTTCAAAACGATGCTGTTGTTTATGAATCATTGTCTGATAAGCCTTTGATTATTTCCGATGGGGATAATGTTTATAGCAAAAAGACAAGAGATTTTCAGCTTAATTATAAATATAAAAGTGAAACTTCAGATACAATTGTTCATGTCTCTCAAAAACTTATATTTAGAAATAGATTGGTTGACAATGTAAACCAAACAAGAGATTACTTGCTTAACTAGAAAACGTATTTATAAAGTTCTTATTACAACAACAACCATGAAAATAAAAATTAATCAACTCTTATTTTGGGGAACTGCTATTTGTAGCATTATATTTTACACTGCTTGCATTGACACTGCACGTGTACCTTATATAAGTAATATTACAACTTCAAATTTGGATACTGTTTTGGTATTTCAATCAGGATTCGAAGGTTTTACCCATATGTCACCTCGTGGCATATCGGATGATGACATCGTAGGATATGATACTAATTTGGAAAATAGTAATTGGAATAATCTGAAAGTAAATGACATCAGCACTGTGTATATAAATTATTCAGGTGGTGATACAACCAAAAGATATGCTAGAATAGTAGAAGACCCTGTAAATCCTGGTAATCACGTATTGAATTACTGCCTGAAGGATTATTGGATGACGACTGACAATCAAGAAAAGGGAAGGGTTCAGATTGAGTTTTATGACATCAAAAATGGTGGTTATAAAGAGTTTTCTCAGTCTATAAAGCTATATATTTCGCCAGACTTTAATTCGCTCAAAAACTACCCAGATTCCATAGGCTGGCTGACACTGGCTGAGTTTTGGAATAATGAGTGGTGGGGGAATAAACCAAATGGATTTAGAATCTCACTAAATGTACACAAAGATAATGGAATTGGAAAAAATTTCTTTTTTTCAATAGCAGCACAAGACTCCGGTTTCGTAAATATCTGGGAAAAGGTAAATAGAGATATAGCTATACCGGTTGACAAATGGTTTACGATTGATTATTACTTTAAAGAAGGTAATAAGACTACCGGAAGGTTCTATATGGCAATAACGGCAGATGGTGCTCCGAAGCAAATTATTTTTGACATCCATAATTTCACTTATGCAACAAAAGACCCTGCGCCCGATGGACTTACGGGTTATAATCCAATGAAACTTTACACATCTAAGCAAATACTGTCGTATATGAAATCGATAGGAAAACCCATAAATATTTATTGGGATGATTTTAAATTGAAGACGATTAATAGATGAATTTCGATATGATACTAATTAATGAATACAGATGAAAAAAATCTTATATTACTTAATATTAGCATGTCCCCTCTTTTTTCAAAGTGTATTTGCACAGTCTTTAATGGTTGCCAACTTTGAAAATTCAAATGCAGATATAATACCAGAGACATTGGTATTTCAATCCGGTTTTGAGGGTAACACTAAAATTGTTTCATACGGTACTTCTACGGATAAAGATATTATTGGTTCAGATCCGGATCTTCCTACAAGTAGTTGGGATAATTTACAGTCAAACGAAATAAAGTCAATCTACATTAATTATTCTGGTGGAGATTCTACAAAACGCTATGCCCGAATTGTTGCGGACCCTGTGAACGCAAACAACAATGTTTTAAATTTCTGTCTTAAAAATTACTGGTTAACAACTGATGCACAAGAAAAAGGAAGGATTCAACTTGAACTCTATAGTATACAACCTGGCTATAAGGAGTTTTACCAATCGGTGAGAACATATTTTTCAACTGATTTCAACGCATTAAAGATCTATCAAGATTCAATAGGTTGGCTCACTCTAGGTGAGTTTTGGAATAATGAATGGTGGGGAAACAAACCTAATGGATTTCGTATATCAGTCAATATACACAAAGACTCCGGATATGGGAAAAATTTATATTTTGCTATAACTGCTGAAGATTCCGGCTTTATTGACATATGGAATGTCGTCAATAAGAATATCGCAATATCCATTGGTAATTGGAGTACGATAGAGTATTATTTTAGGGAAGGCAATAAAGATACTGGAAGATTCTATATGGCAATTACACCTGATGGAGGCACAAAGCAAATCATTTGTGATGTTACAGGTTTTACTCATGGAACAAAGGACACTGCCCCCGACGGACTTACCGGTTATAATCCCATGAAGCTTTATACATCCAAGCAAATACTTTCATATCTTAATTCGTTAGGGCGTCCTCTAAATATTTATTGGGATGATTTGAAATTGTGGAAAAACAAACGTCCATAGAATATTAGTAAAGCTAAATTGTTTAACAGATAAAATATACACAAAATGAAAGTAAGGATATTGATTAGTTTATGTCTTGTTAATGCGCTGTATGCATGTTCAATAAAATCTGAAACAGCTTCAGTTAAGCAGGTTAGGGAATCTATTCACGATTCCTGGAATAAAACAGTGAGATTCAACAAAACGGATTCAGGAACTCTTATCGGATTGCCTTTCCCATATACAGTGCCATGCATCAACAATACTTTTCAAGAAATGTATTACTGGGATACCTACTTTACAAATGAAGGTATGATTCATGATGGACGTATTGATTTAGCTAAAAACAATGTGAACAATATGTTGTATTTAGTAGAAAAATACGGTAAAATGCCAAATGGGAATCGGACTTACTATACGAACAGATCGCAGCCACCTTATTTGAGCATGATGGTTGCCAGCATCTATAAAAAAACCAGTGACAAAGTATGGCTTAAGAAGGCTTATGGAACTTTACTTAAGGAATATTTTTTTTGGATGACTCAACGAATTAGTCCTGTTGGATTAAATCATTATTCGAGTAGTGCTGACAATAAATTGATTAAAGAATTTATTGTCACAGGAAGTAAACGGCTTGGAACAGATTTTACAAAAAAAGGATTAAACAAAGATCAGTTGACCGTTTTGGGAAGACATCTGGTAGCTGAATGCGAGTCAGGCTGGGATTTTAATCCCCGATTTGAAAGTCGTTGTGAAAGTTTTTGTCCTATTGATTTAAACTCGAATTTGTATTTATATGAAATAAATTTTGCATATTTTACTCAAGAGTTAGGTGTAAAGGATTCATCTGAAATATGGCTAGAAAAAGCAGCTCATCGAAAAAAGCTATTGAAAAATTATTGTTACAACAAAACTGATAATCTCTATTATGACTATGACTATGTAAATAATAAACAATCGACTGTTATTTCTGCGGCAATATTTAGTTTAATGTATGCTAAAGTTGTTAGTGAAGACGATGCTAAATTCCTTGTAAAATCATTACAGAAAATAGAATTTGAACATGGGCTTTCAGCATGTGAAGATAAAGATTATCATTATCAATACCAATGGTCTTTTCCCAATAGTTGGCCGCCTTTACAATATTTAGCTGTTATAGGACTAAACAACTATAATTATAAAAGTGATGCGAATAGGATTGCAAAAAAGTATGTTACAATGGTAGCAAATACTTATAAAACCACGGGGCATTTATGGGAAAAATATAATGTAAGAAAAGGGAATACAGATGTTACAAATGAATATGAAATGCCTTCAATGATGGGATGGACAGCTGGAGTATTCGTTTGTCTTTCAGATTTTTTGAATGAAAAGTAAACTTTTACAATGTGATAAACAGTAGTAATTGAATATAATTTAAATGTGTATAATCTTGAAAAATCAAATATTTATTACTATTGTCATTAGTACTATATACTTACCGCTATACTCACAAACTAAAATAGTAAATTTGTCAAATACAGATTTTATGTGTATCAATCGTTTTACAGAAGAGCCAGCTTCGTCGAATATTCAAGTTGTAGTAAATCCTTGGAAAACAGCAAAAAACAGCTCGAACAATGTGTTAAGAGTATATGACGTAAATAAATCAGGGATGATTTGGCTTAATCTGTATAAGTATTTTGACAGTGCAACTTCTTCACTTATTAACTTGCCTGATGAAAATAAAATAGATCTGACTGTTAACCAGCAATATAGAGGATTAAGATTTAAATACTTTGTAAAAGGAAATACGTTGGGAGCAAATCTTACATCAAAAATTATTCTACAAGGTAATATTGTGCAACAAAGCAGTATTGCTTGGTCTTCTACTAAAGAATCAGGAGTTTACTGGGACGATTGGAATACTGTTTCATTTAAGTTTACGGTCGATATTCATTGTGAACGTATACAATTGAACGTTTTTCAAGGTGGGTCATATTCTTCTTCAATTACTCCCGGTTTAGAGGTTTTTATAGATGATATCGAATTTTTTGACCCTACCATTGCTGGAGTGCAAGCCACCAAAAATGAGAAATTGTCATTTTTGGTTCGCAATAAACAATTGACAGTATCAGACCTTACTCTAAATTCGATATTTTCAGTTTATGATATTTATGGGAGAAATATATATCGTTCAATAGTAAGTACAGACAATATACATTATACCTTCATCAAGAGTGGAATATTTTTGTTAAATATAAATGATGGAGTTATCTGTAAGACTGAAAAGATAATAGTAAATTAAATTATTTCATCGTGAATGTAAGCAAATTTATCAGATCACAATTAATTGTGTTAATATAGTTGAAAGCTTTGATTCGTTTTATAAGTTACGATACTATATGATTTTTTCCTTAATAGTTTATAAAAAAATTGCAGTTACTAAACAATTCTATAGATGTTAATTTGATTTAATTGATTTCAAACTATTGTTATTTATTCAGTTACATTTCTAGAAAATATAAATAGTAAAAAACCTACTTGCTTATATAAGCAAGTAGGTGTAGTCTAGCAGAAAATAAGTTGTATTTTTGGTTTTAAATAGCATCTCAAAAATACAATATCTGGATAAAAGAATCTAATAAAATGAAAAAACATATTACAATAATTATATTTTTAATAATACTACTTTCTCAAACCAAAGCTATTGATATTTCCAAATATCGTTTTCATACCATTCCTGCCGTAAACTATTATCATGGTATAATGGAAATAACAAAAGATAGTGTTGGTAGAATATGGTATAATGGGCGCGATGCATTATTTATGTATGACGGAAATTCATTTACCCAGATGGATAGTTACATCTCTCGTTTGTTTCCACGAATCCCTTGGCAATACAAAAAAGTATTTACCGATAAAAATAAAAAGTTGTTGGTTCTTACAGATAAGGGACTTCTTTCATTTAATTATAATACATTCCAATTTTCTTTAATTCTTGAAGGTGATGTTAATTTTATTGCTCAGGAAAAGGATGGACTTATTTGGATATTAAGAAACAACCAAATTGAGTCATTCTATTACTCCCAAAATCCTGAGATAAAAAAATACAACTTTCATCCGAAAAAATGGTTGTCGGGATTAAGCCAAATAAATGGGAATGTGTATTTTGCCGAAGGATCAAAAATTTATCGATTAAACAGGAAATTGAGTAAACCTGCATTATTTGCGACACTTAATACGCAAAATATCAGGTTAATGCGACAAATGATTGGTTATAACGAAGATTTTTTTGTACTGACAAATCCGGGGCTATACAGATTAGATCGTTTTGGTAAGATAAAAAAAGAATATAAAACCCCTGTCACAAACGAACCACTTAATGATTTAAAATGCATGTATGTGGATGCGTATGGCGTATTGTGGGTTGCTACACAAAATGGTCTGTTACTTATCGACCCACGTAATGACCAATCAACATATATACAGTCAAAACCTAAGGATATATATAGTTTACCTCATAACTCTATTTGGTCTATTTATCCTGATCCGGATGGAGGAACTTGGATTGGAACATTTGGAGGAAAGCTTGCTTATCAGAATTTTAACGATAACCAGGTTACTTATGAATCACAAATTAACGGGAAATTAAACAATGCAATAGCCAGTTGTTTTCAGGAAGACAAAAATGGCAATTTATGGATTGGAACAGAAGGTGGAGGAGTAAATTTTTGGAATAGGAGAAATGATATTTTTTCTTATTATACCCATTCAAATAATAAAGGGATAAATTATGATTTAATTAAACGAATGTCTTTTGATGACAAAAAAGAAAAACTTAAGATTGCAGCTTATAATGGAGGAATTGTTGAACTTAATATAAATACAGGTGGATTTCATGATATAAACTTGTATCATCCCAATTACAATACACCAAAATTAAGTGTGTATGACTTTGCATTAGAAGAAAATTCGGGAATTTGGATTTCAAACCCAGATGAAAATTTATTTTATAAAGATTTTAAGAGCCGAAATATCAGTCAAATAGCGCTAATAAATACAGATGGTACTCTTATTGATAATATCGGAATAGAATGTCTATATAGGGATAAAAACAAAAAACTATGGATGTTTTCACATCGTGGAATTTTTATAATGAATGTTGTTACAAGAAAAATAGAAACACAGTTTTATGTCCCAAATATGCCTTTTTCAGCAAATAATCTTATTTGTTTTACTAAAACATCTGGTTCTGAAATTTGGGTTGGTACAATGGGTGGTGGTTTAAATATATTAAATAAAAACGGGAAATATATTAATATCGGTGCTAATGAAGGATTTCTTCCAAAAACAGTTTTCTCTATTGTTGAAGATACCCATACGAAAAATATTTGGTTAGCCACCGATGATGGTGTATATTGTTATTACAAGAAAAGACGGTTAATTAAGAAAGTAGACATATTTGATTCAAATATGTATGGTTCTTTTTATCCCAAATCTGGTTTTTATACACAAGAGGGAGAAGTTGTTTTTGGAGGTACTAAAGGTTTTGTTTTATTTAGTCCTCTTGATATTCAGCAAAATAAGTTTAAACCAATTGTATTTTTCACCTCTTTTTGGATTAATAATACCAAAGAAATGCCAGAAAATGGCTCAGTTTTATCAAAAGATATTTCTGTTTTAAATTATGGTGAGAATTCGAACGATGATCCGATTGTTTTGTCCTACAAACAATCTCATATTAGAATTAACTTTTCAACCAATAGTTACTTAAATTCTACAAAAAACCTGTTTGCCTATAGATTAATCGGTGTTTCCAAAGAATGGCAAATTTTACCTTCGGGACAACAATATATTCAGTTCTTTAACCTTTCATCCGGATCTTATAAACTTGAAGTTAAGGCAGCAAACAGTGATGGCATTTGGGGTGATTATATTGCCCGATTGCAATTTAAAATTACACCTCCTTTCTGGTTTTCAATTTGGGCTTACTTATTTTATATTATACTTGTATTTTCAATTATTCGAATCACCCTGAAATTTTATGAAAATAAAAAGGTATTCAATCAAAAGTTACAGCTTGAAAAATTGAAAGAACATGAGATGAAGAAACTTATTCAATTAAGAGTCGATTTCTTTACAAACATTTCTCATGACTTGAAAACTCCACTAATGCTAGTTGTCAATTTGTTGAAAAAATTGAAAGATTTTCAGGCTTCAAAAGAGACTGTATCCGAATATATTCAATTAATGGAAAGGAACGTTGAAAAAATTCAACGTATGATTAATCAATTGCTTTTATTTCGGGAAATAGAAAATGATAAAATGATTGTGAAACCAGAAAATGGAGATTTATTTAAATATGTTTCTGAAATATTTAGTTTGTTTGAGCCCTATGCAGAGAAAAAAAATATTGAATTCAATCTCTCATCATACAAGGATAAACTATTTCTTTCTTTTGACCGAGATATTTTGGAAAAGATTTTGTTTAATCTGATTTCAAATGCGATTAAATATTCACCTAAAGGAGAATCTGTATACTTAAATATTAACAAAGCAGATGAAGAGCAGATAAGGACTTTAAAAGTCATTGGTAAACAAGGAACATATGAATATGTATTAATTGAAATAATTAATACCGGTGTCGAAATTGATGATAATCAGAAACATAAACTTTTCAAATCATTTTCACGCTTATCAGACAATATCACAGATGTAGAAAATAGTACGGGGCTTGGGCTTTCGATAGTGAAACAGTTAGTTAATGTACTTAATGGTGCTATATTACTAGAATCTAAGGATAAAAGTGTAATATTTAGAGTGATTATTCCATTTGCTACAATCAACGAAAACGAAAACATTGAAAATCAATTTTCCAGTAGTTATACAGTTTCTGAATTGAATACCTTAGGAATTATACAGGAAAACGTTGAGGAACTATATAAAGGTCGTAGAAAATTATATGATTTAGTAATAATGGAGGACAATACAGATTTGAGAAATTATATAGAAAAAGAATTATCGAAGCACTTCAATGTTTATGTTGCTGATAATGGGGAAGCAGGACTTGCATTAGTTAGGAAGGTGAATCCACATTTAGTAATAACTGATCTGATGATGCCTCATATGGATGGTTTTGAAGTATGCAAGGCTCTGAAATCTGATATTAAAATAAGCCACACTCCCATTATCATGATGTCAGCTTTAGGGACTGAAACAAATAAAGTTAAGGGATTAAAAGATGGTGCTGATGTTTTTGTAGAAAAACCTTTTGACATCAACTTTCTGATTGAACAAGCCAATAACCTGATCAAATCCAGAGAATCATTAAAAAAATATTTCAGTAAAAAATTCACTTCGGAACCATCTCAGATAACCTATTCTACTGTTGATGAGAATTTATTGAAAAAGGCGATTGATTTAGTTGAGAAAAATATTGATAATTCTGATTATAATGTTGAATCATTTGTATCGGATATGGGAATTGGAAGAACATTGCTTTACCAAAAAATAAACGAAATAACGGATATGAGTATAAAGGAATTTATCTTGAATATGCGCCTTAAACGGAGTGTACAATTATTGGAAAATACGCATTACACAATTTCTGAAATAGCATATCAATCTGGATTTAATGATGCAAAATATTTTAGCGTGTGTTTCAAAAAACATTATAGCATTTCACCATCCGATTTTAAAAGTAAAAATAAGGACTTACAGAGTTAGATGATGAGAAGAATTATATTGTTGTTTGTTTTTTTAGTTGATCTAATTTCAGTAGTTTATTCAATTAATGCTACATCCGAGACTATTCTGCCTCATCCGCGTATATTGTTGCTTAAAGGAGAAGAAAAGAAAATACAAGAGAATTTCTTAAAAAGTAAGGTATGGAATGAAATTCAAAATGAAATTCTGATTGAATGCGATAGAATATTACTATTACCTTGTCTTGAAAGAACCATAATTGGGAAGAGATTATTGAATGTATCTCGTGAGGCTTTAAGACGGATATTTTTTCTTTCGTATGCACATAGGATTACCAATGAGCAAAAATATTTAAAGAGGGCAGAGCAAGAACTGCTTTCAGTTTCACATTTCGAAAATTGGAATCCATCACATTTTTTGGATGTGGCTGAAATGACAATGGCTGTATCTATTGGTTATGATTGGCTTTATAACAATCTTTCAGAAACTTCCCGAAAGACAATAAAGGATGCAATATTGTTTAAAGGAATAGAGCCGTCTTTTGAGATTGAAAACAATGGTTTTTTGAAAACTGACAATAACTGGAATCAGGTATGTAACGCAGGAATGGTTTATGGAGCATTGGCAATTTATGAGGATGTACCGCAACTATCTAAACAAGTAATTAACCAAGCAGTCGAAACATTACGTTTGCCGATGAAGAATTATGGACCTGATGGTACTTATGCCGAAGGATATGGATATTGGGAATATGGAACAAGTTTTAATGTAATGTTTCTGGCTGCAATTGAAAAGATATATAAAACAGATTTTGGATTAACTCATTTGCAAGGATTTTTAAATACTGCAAATTATTATGAAAATATGGTTGGTTCGTCAGGTGCAAGCTTTAATTATGCCGACTGTGAAGACTCAAAAGCTCTATCCCCGGCAATGTTTTGGTTTTCAGAAATATCGAATAACAAATCGTTATTGTGGAATGAACGTAAATTATTGTCGATAAATGAAAGTAATAATTTTAAGAACCGTTTGTTACCTGCTGCAATAATATGGGGAAGCAATATTGATCCGGATAGTATAATAAAACCAGGTAATTTGATTTGGATAGGACAAGGCACAGCACCTGTTGCACTTATGCGTACCTCATGGATTGATTCCAAAGCTATTTTTGTGGGTTTTAAAGGTGGAACAGCTTCCAGCAATCATTCACATATGGATGTTGGATCATTTGTAATGGAGGCTAACGGAGTTAGATGGGCGATGGATTTTGGAATGCAAAATTATGAATCGCTTGAATCAAAAGGGGTTAAAATTTGGGACAGAAATCAAGAATCTCAAAGATGGTCTGTCTTCCGATATAATAATTTTGCACATAATACACTTACAATAAATAATCGACTCCACCGTGTTAACGGATATGCGAAAATAGATTCATATTCATCAGATTCAGATTTTATATCATCAACAGCTGATTTATCCTCTGTTTTTCATGAACAGCTTGCATCATGTATGCGTGGAGTTGCAATTGTTGATAAACAATATGTATTAATTAGCGATGAAATTAAGACATTAGCTGATGCCGCCGAAACTAAAATACGCTGGTCTATGCTTACTTCAGCTAATGTCAAAATAAAAAATAAGAATTCGATAGAACTGGTTAAGAACGGGGAAAAATTATTAATGAAAATTGAATACCCTGGAAGAATTGCAATAAAAACGTGGTCTACAAAATCAAAAAATGATTTTGACGCTGATAATACAGGTACTATCTTAGTCGGATTTGAGATTATAGTTCCTAAAAATAGTATACGAAAATTCTCAGTCGTATTGCTTCCTGAAGGTGCCAGATACACTAAACCATTGTTTAGTGACCTTTGTGATTGGTATAAAAATAACAACTAATATCAAATTGAGTTACTTAAATAATAATTAATGCTGTATGAATAAAAAGTTTTTTTTACTATCGTGTTTACTCTTAGTTGGAGTATTAACTACATTTGCACAACCAGTAGTTCAATTTGTGAAAGTTACAGTTACTCCAAACAGTTCTAATTGGAAGTATAAAACAAGTGAAAATGTGAAATTTGATATTGGGATAACAATGAATAATGTTCCAATTGAAAATGCCAAAATTCGTTACGAACTTTCGCAGGATATGATGCCGACATTTGAAAAAAAAGAAATGGTTTTAACCAATGGTAAAACCACAATAAAAGGTGGTACGTTGTCTACACCCGGTTTTTTACGTTGTATGGTATTTGTAACTTACGAAGGGAAGGATTATACTGGTTTAGCTACTGCTGGTTTCAATCCGGAAAGTATAAAACCAACGGTTGGTTATCCTTCCGATTTTCTTGAATTCTGGAACAAGGCTAAAGCTGAAAATGCCAAAATTCCTATCGATCCAAAACTCACACTTCTTCCCGAACGTTGTACTGATAAAGTGAATGTTTATCATGTAGGTATTCAGAATTACACTTTGGGTTCACGTATTTATGGAATCTTATCCGTACCCAAGGCAGAGGGAAAATATCCGGCGATTTTATTGGTACCTGGTGCAGGTGTTCGTTCCTTCCCTGGTGACATACAAACTGCTGAAGCCGGTGTTATCACGCTTGAAATTGGTATTCATGGTATTCCAGTAAATATGGCTGATGCTATTTATGCTGACTTGAAAGCTACCGCACTAAGTGATTATTATTATTCAAACTGGGATAACCGGGATAAAGTATATTACAAAAGGGTATATCTTGGCTGTGTAAGAGCTATAGATTATATTTATAGCTTGAAAGCATTTGATGGCGTTAATGTTGCTGTTAGGGGAGGTAGTCAGGGAGGCGCATTGGCAATCGTAACAGCCGGTTTGGATAGCAGAATTAAAGCTTTGGTAAGTTTCTACCCGGCTTTATCTGACATGACAGGTTTTTTGAGTAATAGAGCAGGTGGTTGGCCTCAGCAGTTTAAAAATTGTAAAGACACTAAATGCGTTCTGGATGAGAAAGTAAAAGTTGCCGGTTATTACGACGTTGTTAACTTTGCACGTCAGGTAAAAGTACCGGGGTTCTATACTTTTGGTTATAACGATATGGTTTGTCCTCCCACTTCTGTATATTCGTCTGTTAACGTAATCAATGCTCCCAAAGAAGTTTTTATCGTACCGGAATCAGAGCATTGGAATTATCCAGAACAATGGCGTAAATCCTATAATTTTTTGATGAAAATGATAAAAAAATAATTTTTGATACTATATCCGATAATTCTTGTGTTTGCCTCTTGTGTAGTTTAGTTCATCTACAACAAGAGGTTTTCTATTGGAAAAGTTATGGATTCTAGACTTGATATTAATTATTCAAAAATTAATGATCTAATGCTAATACGCACAGTTTCTTTAATTTCATCAAAAAAAACAGCAACATGAATACGTAATTCAACTATAAGTGTACAAAATTATACCAACAGAAAAGATTTGATTTGTATTTTTGTGCTGGGTAAAGTCTAAATATTTATACCAAAGCTATTTGTTATTGATATATTCCTTTGGAAATATTTAAATTGAGGATTAGTTCGGATTTGATCTGTTTTAAGAATAAAAAAAATACTATTATGAAAATTAGAATCTCTTTTTTAACTTTATGTCTTGTTCTGATGATTTTAAGAGCTACATCTGCTCCAAAAATTATTTTAAAATTGGATGATTTTGGTGCAAAAAACTGGGCTACCGGTCATGCTACTGTACTTGATTATTTAATGGACAAGAAAATTAAAGCCAGTGTCGGCGTTATTGCTAACCTAATTGATTATACAGCGTACGATTTGTGTAAGCCTTATATGGAAGCTAAAGACAGTACTGGCAACAAACTTTTTGAAGTTTGGCATCATGGTCTGGATCACATTGATCCAGAGTTTGGGGGAACAACTTATGAATATCAAAAACTACATTTTGAAACTGCAAATCAATTAGTAAATACCTATATGGGTGTACAAATGCATACCCTGGGAACTCCATTTAATGCAAGCGACACTGCAACAAATAGGGTTGTGTACGAAAATCCTAATTACAAGGTTTTTATTTTTCCAACTATTGCACCACCTACCTCATCAGGAATTGTAAGTCTATATAATCGAGTTGATTTGGAAAACGGTCCCGGAAATCCACAATATGATTATTTTATAAAAAGCTGGAACAATTATAAGGATAAATACCTCGACTATATGGTTATACAAGGTCATCCTGTGTCTTGGGGACCATCAGTACCTGAAAGATTAGTAGCATTTAAGCAGATGATTGATTTTCTTATTGCTCAGGGTTGCGAATTTGTATTGCCTTATGATTATTATAGAAGTTTGACCTTGACAGCCCCTACTAATCTAGCTGCCAAAGCAATATCAGCTAATCAGATAGATTTAGTCTGGTCTGATAATTCAACATCCGAATATAACTATAAGATTGAATTTTCGACTGACAGTTTGAAATGGAGTATTATTGCTACTGTTGGCGAAAATATTAATAAATACTCAGTTAAACAGTTACCTGCAACTTCTTCTAATGCATATTTCAGAGTTTATGCAAATTGCGGTATAAAATCTGCTTATTCTAATGTCATTAAAGTTAGCAATTCATTTAACGGTATAATAACGAATCCAGATACAGTAATAGTATTCCCAAGTCCACGTTCATTGGTCGTAAACCGTGTTGGTAATGGTACTGCTTCTTTATTGAGTACATCAACCAGGGTTTCTGCTCCAGTAAGTTTATATGAATTCAATAGCTCTGAATCCAATCAAACAATCCCGGCAGCTCCTAAGGTGTCTATTGGTAGCGATGTGTCAGGTTCAAGACTTACTATTTCCGGAGGAACGGCTGGCGAAGGGCAATTAATGTTGTCGACAAATAGAAAATATTTATCTTTAATTGGGTATGATCAACCGATTTCTACCTCTGAAGCGACTTGTATCATAGGCAATAAAGTGATTGGACGAATTGATAATGCCGGAGCATTGGAATTAAGCAATAGTTTTCCCACAAGTGCAAGTGGCAATGCAAAAAGTGTTATTTCTACTGATGGAAGTAATTTTTATACTTCAATTGATGCTTTAGGATATATGACATGGAATCAAACTACAGTCCCAATAACTATAAGTACTTCTAAACCTATGGATTTGGGGATTTTTGGTGGTCAAATATATTATTATGAATCTGTAGGAAATTTAAGTTTAACTCGGGATTTTCTTCCTACAACAAGTACTGCTGGTACTAGCACAATATTAGGATTATCAAGTGCTTTGGATAGCAGAGGTTTTGTTTTGATTGATTCGGATAATAAAACTTCGACAGGTTTTAGTAAAGTCGGTTATGATGTTTTATATTTAAGCAATAAAAGTTCTGGACTTGAAAAGTATTATTGGAATTCTATCGGTAATAATTGGTTGCCCGTAAATTCTGAGAGTCAACTGAGAATTGACATAACTAATGCGGGGGCAGGTTATGTATATGGAACTAATCCTACAATAACTATTGGAAATATTTGGGTAACAAATACTGTGATGGCAGTAAATACTTTTTTCATAAATAGTGCAACTAACAGGCTTTACATGGTTAAAACTGAAGGTACATCAGGTACATCTGCTCCAACTTTTACTTCTGGAGATTTAACTGCCACAGGTGGAACAGCTATTTTTACATATATTGGTTCTGGAGCAACTGCCAATGCTGTTGTTAATGGTCGGGGAGTATTAACAGGGATTAATGTTATTCCACGAAATCCACAAAGAATACCCAACACAACCACTTACGTCATTCCAACAATTACAATATCTGCGCCGACAAGTGGCACTCAGGCAACTGCCACAGCTGAATATACTGGCATTTACCCTTATACTGGGGGCTTAGCTGCCATGACAGCAGAATTAGTAAATGGCAAACCTGTTATTTATGCTTTAACCGGAGATGGACGGTCATCAAACAATAAATTGATTTCTATAACCGATAACAGTGGAAGTCCTGCAACTACAATGACTACTGCTAATACCATAGTTGTGACTCTTGCTCAAGCTGGTCCAAATTATGCCTTTAGAGGTGTGGATTTTGCTCCGGATAAAACATCTTCAGGAACAACAGCCCTAAAACAGACTACTGATTTTAATTACAAAGTTTTTGCTAATGAAAGTGGTATTGTGATTCAATCAGCCTGTAATCATTCTTATAAAGTTTCAAATATTCTTGGTCAAATCATTTCATTAGGAAAAATTGAAAGTAACTATCAACTAATACCTATAACTGAAAAAGGAGTAGTGATTGTTCAAATTGACAAATTTGCTACCAAAGTAATACTTCCGTAATTGTCCTTGAATTACAAAAAATGAGTAAAGTGTCGTGAGATTATTTCTTGTTTTACAGAATTGAATATTTTAAAATTGAAATGACTAAGAAATATAATATATTGATAATTTCTGCTTTTTGTGTAATTGTGAATCTAAATGCACAGAAAATAAAACTATGTAATTTAAATAAATCTGTTGAAATAGCGAGTGTTCATGCCATTAAAATGGCTGAATCATTACAAAACGACCCAAATTTATTACCTAAGTCGATAGATATAAAATCCAAATTACAAACTTCTGATTCTGGTTGGTGGTGTAGTGGCTTTTTTCCGGGAGTATTGTGGTATTTGTATGAATATACTAATAAACCAGAATTGAAATACTGGGCTGAAATATACACTGACAGAGTAGAAAAAGAAAAATACACAACTGATAATCATGATATTGGTTTTATACTCAATTGTAGTTTCGGTAATGGATTTAGATTGACTGGCAATCAACATTACAAAGAGGTTTTAGCTTTTGGGGCAGAATCATTATCTTCACGATTCAATGATAAGATTGGACTTATTCGCTCTTGGGATTTTAATCAGAATATTTGGCAATACCCTGTCATCATCGATAATCTGATGAACCTGGAATTTTTAGAATGGGGATCTAAAAATTCAGGAGTTCCTTTGTTTGACAAAATAGCTCGTTCTCATGCAGATAAAACGATGCTCAATCATTTTCGCCCAGATTATAGTTGTTTTCATTTAGTTTCATACGATACATTAACAACCGAAGTACAAAAAAAACAAACTTGGCAAGGTTATAATGATAGTTCGTCTTGGGCAAGAGGGCAAGGTTGGGCTCTCTATGGTTATACCATGATGTATAGAGAAACCAAAGATGTAAGATATCTCCATTTTGCTGAAAATATTGCAAATTATATTCTATTTCATCCGAATTTACCCAAAGATAAAATTCCATATTGGGATTTCAATGCACCTAATATCCCCCACGCATTGAGAGATGCATCGGCTGGTGCTGTGATTGCATCTGCACTGATTGAATTAAGTCAGATGACAGTAAATAAGGAATTTTCAAAAGAATATCTGAAAACTGCTATTATACAGATTAATACACTTTCATCACCCAAATACCTTGCAAAACCAAATACGAATGGCAACTTCATTTTAAAGCATTCTGTAGGTTTTTTTTCAAAGAATTCGGAGATTGATGTACCGGTAACATATGCTGATTACTATTACATTGAGGCGTTGGTAAGACTTAGAAAAGTGATGAATGTTAATGACAGTTTTGCAATTAAAAATAATTTCAAGTGATTGATTTACATAATAGTTTGAGAGACGAAATGTCAAACTTCCCTAATAAAATTCATTCAAATGAAATAGCTTCTTCCAAAATGGTTGAGATTATAATTGAAAAGGTTAAGAAGAAATGCAAATAACAAAATTCTAAAGATAAATTTAAAGTTGTATCGCTATTATTTTCAAGTATACTCCTGTTCAATCTGTTTTTAATAAATCTTGACGTGTGTTTCATTGTGAATGTGAATTGTATCCATATAATTGATAAAGTACAAAATTCAACCATTTTTGAACAAAATCATGCACATTTCCCTTTGTAAACGAATAAATTTGCCTTTGTAATTTTCTGAAGAACAAAATAAATGTTGAGATAAAAAAAAGTATTCTGCTTTTACTCTATAATATGTATGAAGCTATATCGAAAAAAGATGTTCATAAATAAAATAATCTACTTAATATCAACTAAAATTCACAACATTATGAAAAAAACAATTACATTATTCATTTTACTTTTTTCTCTTATAACTATCAATGCCGCTACTTATTATGTCGATGCAACTAAAACAGATGATAGTGGAGATGGTTTTTCCTGGTCCACTGCGAAACAAACGATTGACGCTGCTCAAACATTAGCTGTAAGCGGTGATAACATCTACGTAAAAACAGGTACCTATAATTATAGTGCTTCTGTTTCCGGAACTTATGCACTATCAACCAAAGCGAATGTAAATTATTATGGTGGGTTTTCGGGTACGGAGTTAAATATTAGCGAAAGAGCAATATCAGATTTGGATGGCAACGGTATTGTTGAATCCTTTGAATTAACAAATCCTACAACAATTAATTTCACACTCACCAATAACGCTGGAGGGTTAAATATTACTGCTAATACTACTACATTTAAGAGCTTTGATGGATTCTCTATCACGGGTACAAATACATGTGGTGATGTGATATCAACTACAATAATGACTCCCATTATTAACCTTGGTGGATCCACAACGACGACCGTAAGTACTTTTGTTCTTTTCCAGAACAATACTGTATCCGGGTTAACTATTACCGGTAATTTGAATGGCACTGGAGGTTGTGTTGGAGCTATATTAAGAATGCCTAATGGAGGTGCATCTACTGTAAATAGTTGTTTATTTGATAACAACTCGGTTTCACTTTCAGGAGGGGCTAATCAAACAGACGTTCAGGTATCCCCATTTATTAGAATTGATAATCCAAGTGGAGCGAATCGCAACCTGTTTTCAAATAATGTGATTAGAAGAAATATGGTTACAGTAGATTTTACTTCATGTTCAATTGTAACAGGTTATTTTTTTTCAACGGGTAATGCTGGAATTAATTCTAATACGCGTGGGTTTATTATTTCGGAGTCTTTTACTACTTCTACCGCGTGGAACTCAGTTAGAAATAACGTAATTTACAACAATGAAGCAAATTACACGGCTCCGACTGGTTCTACTTTTAGTAATAAAACATTATCTGGTGCAGGTTTAATTTATTCCTATAATACGGCTTCTGCTGTACAAGATTCGATAGTAAATAATACAATTGCAAATAATAAAATGATACGTTGTGGATCCGCGCTTAAAATTCGCATGGCAAATGCAACACAACCATACCACAAAGTACTGAACAATATATGTTTCCAAAATAAAAATGTAGATGCCAGTGCTGTTGTTACGGATTTAAATATTGTTATTCAGGGAACAGTGCCAGATAATACAACTCCTGGAGTATTTATTGCGAATAATATATGTTCAGGTGGAGGTATAACAAATGCTACAGCTGCAGTTGCAAATAATTTAAATGACCTCTCCTTAACGAACACTGATGCCACAAAAGGTGCATGGTTTAACTCTCCATCTTCAACCTATGGTGCTTCAGCTACGGGTATTCTAACTTCACGTTGGGCAATTGGAACAAGCTCCTATTTGATAGGGAAAGGAGTTGCGACCTTAAATTTAAGAGATAGAAATGGTATCGCATTTGCCTTAACCCCATCTGTAGGTGCTTATGAATATGTATCAAGTGGAACTACTGAGATAAATAAAGTTGCATATAATAATAATAATAATACTCTTGTGCAAGTTGAAGGACGTAAGCTAATATTTGTAACACCGGAGCAAGCTGAGATTTATAGTTCATTAGGTCGATTGATTGCTACAAAGAATAATGTTTCATCACTTACAGTAAACAATAGTGGAGTTTATATAATAAAACAATATTGCAAAGATGGTATAAAAGTTCAAAAGATTATTGTTAGAAACTAAAGAATTACAAATTATTTAAATTCATATTGATACTTCAATTAGAATTTATACTCAGGAAAAAATCAATTTTTTACGAACAAAAATTCATTAATCTTTATTTATAGTATTTTTGTTCGTAAAATAGTCGAATAATTTTGTCTACAATCTTTAAATTTTACTATTTATCTTAATACATTAGGTTTTATTAGGATATATTGCTGATTTTAAATTTATCACTAATTAAAAATTATAAATGTCATGAAAAAAATTTTCTCATTATTAGGTTTAATCCTTTTGTTTAGTGGCTTAAATGCTACAACTTATTATGTAGATGCATCCAAGCCGGATGACAATGGAAATGGAACATCCTGGGCTACAGCAAAAAGAACTATCACTGCTGCACAAACTTTAGCCGGTAGTGGAGATAATATTTTTGTAAAAGCCGGTGATTATTATATTGATTCTTCATCTAAAGGTGTATATGGTTTTACCACTAAAGCTGATGTTAACTATTATGGTAGCTTTGCAGGAACAGAATCAACTCAAAGCCAAAGGGCACTATCCGATTTGGATGGTAATGGCATTGTAGAATCTTGGGAGCTGACAAACCCAACAACTCTTAATCTTACCCTTACAAATAATGCCGGAGGAATATATATCACCGGGAATACAGCTTTATTTAAGAAATTTGATGGGTTTACTATTACTGGAAGTCATGATTTTGGTACTTTGACATCGGCAACATGCGCCACTCAAGCTATCTTTATAAATCAATATAGTCTTTTTCAAAACAATACGATTACAGGCCTGACAGTCAGTGGGACAGTTAATTTTGCAGGAGCATATTTATCTGGAAGTGTGTTGAAAATAAATGGTTCTACATCAAATGTTACACCTCAATCTGCAGGACCTGCAACGGTAAACAGTTGCCTGTTTGAAAACAATACAGTTTCTGTTACTGGTGGATCTGCTCAAACAGACGTTGAAATTTCATCTTTTATTAGAGTTGAAGGCGGGTCTTCTGCCGGTCGTAACTTGTTTGCAAATTGCGTTCTCAGAAAAAATCAGGTTACGGTAGATTTTTCAGGTGCATCACTTATTACGGGTGCAAATTATAATACGAGGGCTTTTCTTGTATCATTACAGTTACCATATTCATCTGGAGGAGTTACTGTGTGGAATGCATTTAAAAATAACATGATTTACAATAATGAAGCTGCTTATGTCCCTTTTACTACTATTGCTTCTTACATGGATGTAGCAAATGCGGCTTTAGTTTATTCGTATAACAGTACATCGAATGTTACTGATTCGATTACAAATAATACTCTGGCAAACAATTATATGACTAGAATTGGATATGCAATGAGCGTTGGAGCTAATTCAGCTGTTCAAAAACCTTTTCATAAGGTGTTTAATAATGTATTGTATAATAATATGAGTTATATAAGTTCACAGAGTAAAGTGCTTTATCGAAATTTGTATGCACAGATATCCACGGATGCTTCAGGCACACTCGGTTTTGTTGTTGCAAATAATATTTGTACGTATGATTGTCCAAAAGCAACTCCACTTTATGTTATTGACAATATAGCAGACCTATCAGGTACTAATAATATGGATGGAAGTAAGGGTGCTTGGTTTACATCTCCCTCTAAAAATTTTGGTTTTACGCTTCTTTCTCCAGTTGAACTTACATCTGTTCAGACTGCAAACTGGAAAATAGGAGCAAACTCATATCTAATAGGCAAAGGACATTCTCTTCTTTCAGGAGCTATAGATAAAGCAGGAATTTTATTTGCTTCAACTCCTTCAGTAGGTGCTTATGAATTTAACAGTAATACTGCTGTTGAAAAAGTGACTTTTGACAATAATCTGGTATCAGTTCAGGGAAATGAACTGAGCTTTAAACAAACAGGATCTGTTCAAATATACAGTATATCCGGTAAGTTGGTTAAACATGTGTCAGTGGTTGATGGAACAATAACACTTAATAATGCAGGAGTTTATATTTTAAAACAAAACACTCCTGATGGAATTAAAGTCCAAAAAGTGCTGATTAGAAACTAAAAGAATACTGTTTATGAAGGGTGGTTGGTTTTTTATAAACGAACCACCCTTTTCTAAATTAATGAAATATTCATTGACTTTAAATAGGTTGATTGGTTTTGAAACAATTTGTAGGTTGTGCTCAACCTCTCTTAAATTATAAAAAAACCTTTTAATGGATAAACTAGCTTGCAACAAAAAGAGATGAAGTTAGTTTACATTATATATCATGTCAAAATTCATAATATCATGAAAGCTCCAATTACGTTATTCTTTTCTATCTTGTCACTTTTAAGTTTGAGTGCTGTTTCTAATCATCAGATAACCAAACCACAAATTTATATCAGTGATTTTAAAGCGAATAAGCAAATGGAAGTAACAGCGGCTCCTTTATTTGTCGATTCTAAAATATCAGGTAATAAAGCATGTATTTTTGTAGATCCGAAACATAAATTCGAAGAAATGATTGGCTTTGGAGGTGCAATAACCGATGCAGTTGCCGAGACATTCGCCAAAATGCCTAAAATTAAACAGGATGAGATCATAAAGGCCTATTTTGACCCGACATCCGGAATAGGGTATCGTGTAATACGAACAAACATGAATAGTTGCGATTTCTCTAGTGACAGTTATTCCTATGTCACTGAAAATGATACTCAGTTGAAAAGCTTTAACATTGAACACGATAGAAAATATAAATTACCTCTTATAAAAAGGGTCTCAGAAACAATAGGAAAAAATTTCATGTTTTATGTAAGTCCGTGGTCTCCACCTGCATGGATGAAAACAAATAATAATATGTTATTGGGTGGTGAATTAAAAAAAGAATATTATCAACCTTGGGCAAATTATTTCGTAAAGTATATTCAGTCATACCAAAATGCAGGAATACCTGTTTGGGGGCTGACTATACAAAATGAACCTCAAGCAGTTCAAAAATGGGAGTCGTGCATATTTAACCCAGACATGGCTCACGATTTTATTAAAAACTATCTCGGCCCTACATTGAAAATGAATGGTCTGGCTGATAAGAAAATCATAGCATGGGATCATAATCGTGATTTTGCTTACCATTATGTGGCAGATATGCTGAATGATCCGGAAACTTCAAAATTTATTTGGGGAGTTGGTTTCCATTGGTATGACAGAGGTAAGTATGAAAATATTGATCAGCTCAGAAATTCCTTTCCCGATAAAAAGCTTGCATTTACGGAAGGGTGTGCTGAATGGTTTAATCCGGACAAAATCCATGGTGTAGAAATTGGAGAGTATTATGCAACAAATATCATAAACGACCTTAACAGAGGAGTTGTTCTTTGGACGGACTGGAATATTCTATTGGATGAAAAAGGTGGTCCCAATCATGTTGGAAATGTATGTTTCGCACCAATTCACGGAGTTATAACTAATGGTGAGCTTATTTACACTACAGGATACACTTATATTGGACATTTCTCTAAATATATCCGCCCGGGAGCTCGACGAATAACTGCCTCCAGCAATAGAATGCAATTGGAGACAACCTCCTTTATCAATCCTGATGGCAAAATAATAGTGGTTATCTTGAATCGTACAAACGAAATATTACCATACAGCATTTTTATATCCGGGAAAGAGTCTAAAAGTGTAAGTAATCCGCATACTATTGCGACTTGGGTATTTTGATGTTTATACGCATAACTTATGACAATATATAGATTTTGTAATTGGTAAAAACCTGGATATATTTTTTTAAATAAATTTTCATACTAGACATTATTCCCATTAATCTATCCAACTATCTTTGGTAAAACGGTATCAATTATTGAATATGATTTCCGTTTAGAGGAAGCCCTCTCCTACCCCAATGTCGTGGATTTTGTATTGGTACCCGCCCGAATGGTGAGAATGATGAGCAACGATTTTTTTCCCTGAAGATTCACCAACTGCAACTGGTACGGGGTAAAAAAATGGCTATACAGTATGCTGAACATCACGAATGGTTCAAGCTTTACACTGCCAATGAGTATATCGACCTGGCGATTGATTTCCTGGAACGGTTGAATTCAGCGATAGCCATTGAACGTTTTGTATCACAATCACCCAAGGAATTGCTTATAGCTCCTGAATGGGGATTAAAGAACTTTGAGTTTACTGCTAAAATTGAGAAAAGGCTGAAAGAACGGGATGCAAGGCAGGGAAGGCTGTTTAAGAAGAGTTTGAAGTTTGAAAGGTTTCGTGTTCCGCGTTCAATGTTCCGTGTTGTGGGGATTGAAGTGTTCTGCAATCACTGAGAACGACCCGCTCGCTTATAATCATATTCTTAGCAGCAGCGAGCGGGTCGATAAAAGCCAACTAATCTACCAACGGAACGAAGTGACGTCCACCTTGCGGGACCAACTCAATCAACTCAATTATCTCAATCAACCCAATCAACTCAATCAACTTAATCAACCATTATTCTATTGAATTACTGCACTTTACAATAATTATCAGTTATGAGTTAAACAGTTTGATGATTGAGTTGTTATAATGACAGATTAACAATTAAACAGTTCAACGAATAAACAGAATTATTATGGCATTACAAGTAGGCGACAAAGCTCCTTCCGTATTTGGTTTGAATCAGGATGGCAAAGAAATTAAACTGGCGGATTATGCCGGTAAAAAACTGGTATTGTATTTCTATCCCAGGGATAATACTCCGGGTTGTACGGCAGAAGCATGCAGCCTTCGCAATAATTACGACGATTTACGGAAACAGGGTTACGAAGTCATCGGGGTCAGTACCGACAGTGCTTCATCACACCAGAAATTTATTGCAAAACAAAACCTGCCTTTCAACCTTATTGCCGACACCGACAAAACATTATCGGAGACCTTTGGTACCTGGGGTGAAAAATCGATGTACGGAAAACTTTACATGGGTATGTTCCGCACCACCTTCTTAATTGACGAAACAGGAACCATTACCCGGGTGATACTTCCAAAAGACGTAAATACCAAGGAACATGCCGGACAAATTTTAAATAAATAATTCTTATTGCACCAATCGAACATCAAAGAATGAATACAGATAAAATCATTTATTGGGGAAGTACTGCTATCATTTCAATCCTAATGTTGTTTGGTGCTTATTCTTATTTTACAAGTCCCCTGGCAATAACCGGTATTGCCAGGTTAGGTTTTCCTGATTATTTCAGAATTGAATTGGCAACTGCTAAACTCCTAGGAGCCTTAGCTTTAATCTTGCCGTGGACACCTTCAAAAATTAAAGAGTTTGCTTATGCTGGATTTTCAATTATGTTTATTTCAGCTTTTATTGCGCATCTTTCAAGCGGCGTAACATTAGAAGAAATTGTTAGTCCAATAATTGCTTTAATTATTCTTGCAGTATCGTATATCTATTATGCAAAACTTAAAAAATCCGAACGAATAAAATAAATGGGGTCGTCATATTATTATAGCAATTCATTAAAAAAAAAGGAACTTCACTTTACTCTTGATAGAATGGGAGTCTGACTTTCGGGTTTGACTCCTTTTTTTTGTGTGTTACTATTCAGTGAGCAATAAGATATATATAAACAGTGCTGATTCTGCTAAAACAATAATGAAAAGTGTTTGTTATAGTATTTATTGAAATTGGATTATTAATTTTAAAATTCTATTAGTATGGCACGGACAAGCACATATCTCAACTTCTCCCGGAATACGGAGGAAGCTTTTAATTTCTATAAATCAGTTTTTGGAGGTGAGTTTGGCGGTAATGGAATAGCGCACTTTGGTGATTATCCACCCCCTGAAGGTGCACCTCAACTGTCGGATGAAGATAAACAATTGGTGATGCATATTGAATTGCCAATAGTGGGAGGACACATATTAATGGCCACCGATGCTCCTGAATCCATGGGATTTAAGGTAAATTCAGGCAACAATGTGTATATCATGCTGCAACCGGATACACGTACAGAAACAAAGCGACTGTTTGATGCTCTTGCTTCGGAAGGTAATGTAGAACAGGATCTACAGGATATGTTCTGGGGTGATTATTATGGTTCCTGCAAGGATAAATTCGGTGTTCAATGGATGTTCAATTGCTCTGAAAAGAAATAACCGATACTTAGGTCACTTACTATGGAAGCAAATGACAAAACAATTGTAACTGTGAAAGCATTGATTCATGCACCGGTAGAATTGGTGTGGAATATGTGGACTACCCCGGAAGATATCATGAAATGGAATTATGCTTCCGACGACTGGCATTCACCAAAAGCAGTAAATGATGTACGCGAAGGAGGTAAATTCAATTACAGGATGGAAGCCACCGATGGATCAGCGGGATTTGATTTTACAGGTGTTTACGAAAAAGTCAGGGTCAACGGGTTTATCGAATACCGGATTGATGATGGTAGGAAAGTGAAGGTTTATTTTATTCCAAATGAGAAAATGACTGAAGTTGTAGAAACATTCGAAACCGAAAATGAAAATCCCGTTGAGATGCAACGTGATGGGTGGCAATCCATCTTGGATAATTTTAAAAAACATGTCGAAAATAACAATTAAAACAAATATCATATGAAAGGTCAAATTACACCCTGCCTTTGGTTTGACAATCAAGCCGAGGAAGCAGCCGCTTTTTATACTTCTATATTCGAGAATTCTAAAATCGAAAGTACCAACCGGTATGGAAAAGAGGGTTTTGAGTTTCACGGCCAAAAAGAAGGTACTGTCATGACCACAAGTTTTAAAATCAACGGTCAACAGTTCACAGCTTTAAATGGAGGTCCAATATTCAAATTCAATGAATCAATATCATTTCAGGTAACTTGCGAAAACCAGGAAGAAATAGATTATTACTGGGATAGACTCACTGCCGGAGGTGAAGAAGTTCAATGTGGCTGGCTGAAAGACAAATTTGGAATATCCTGGCAGATTATACCGGACATTCTACCAAAATTATTGAGTGACCCTGCAAAAGCAGGAAAAGTGACCACTGCTTATATGCAGATGAAGAAACTGGTGATTTCAGAATTAGAGAACTGTTGAAAAACAACATATATTTTCTATTTCATCTTGCATTTATACTATCAGGTTGCCTGCAGGCAACCTGTTTTATTTACAAAGTTTCACAAGTTTACGTGTTAATTTAGGGCTTATCCATAATTTCTTAGGAGCTGTAATTCGTAACTTTGCGGCTTTAAAACAATAGAAACTACAATAGGCACTTTTGGAAACAATAGTATTTTTTAAACGGTTTAATATTTATAACGAGCATTTCTAAAAGATAAAAGTGCTGTGTGCCCACTGTGGTTACAATTCATTCAAGATGACAACTAAAACTACCCAGATACAACCCGTAGGGAGACGCGACAAACCCAACATATTCTCAGTACTGAAGCCTTACAAATTAATGATAGTTGGGCTGATAACTTTTGCATTACTGAGCAACGGGGTGAACCTGGTGATTCCAAAGCTTATTTCGCATGGCATTGATGACTTATCGTTAGGTACTTTTTCGTACCAAAGGTTAATCATCCGGTTTCTCACAGCATCCTTTATCATCTTTGTCTTTACGTTTTTACAGGGTATTTTACAAACCTATGCCTCCGAAAGGGTTGCACGTGATTTGCGTACCAGCCTTGCCGACAAGATCTCCCGGCAGAGTTATACCTTTATTCAACAGGCTAATCCTTCGAAGCTGCTCACAAACCTCACTTCGGATATTGATTCTGTCAAGTTGTTTGTATCTATGGCCATTGTATCCCTGGCGTCCTCCATCTTTATCATTATCGGGGCCAGCATACTGCTCTTTTCCATCAACTGGAAACTGGCTTTATCGGTATTGTCAATAATCCCGTTAATAAGCATTGCCTTTTATCTGGTATTCCGTAAAGTGCGGGTATTGTTCAAGAAAAGCCGTGAAGTGGTCGACTGGCTCAATAAGGTGATTAGCGAAAGTATTCTTGGGGCAGCGCTGGTACGTGTATTGAACTCGCAGATGCTGGAATACAACAAGTTTATGGATGCCAACACCCGGGCCAGGAACCTTGGGATTTCCATACTCAAAC
>Ga0302292_1000364_pt1 | contig 32196 bp, 29 predicted proteins | sample III_Fen_N2_1_FD_194553 | JGI IMG/M metagenome (GOLD analysis project Ga0302292, IMG submission 194553) | Peat permafrost microbial communities from Stordalen Mire near Abisko, Sweden - III_Fen_N2_1 | ecosystem: Environmental > Terrestrial > Soil > Wetlands > Permafrost | place: Sweden: Abisko...
CTGACATAAACGGGTGCTTGTGCACGCTTTTTAGGGGGTCTATTCATATATCCTTGCATTTAGTTATACAAAAATAACGATAAAATATTAAATAACAAATGGTTTATGCTTTTTCAGCAGACCCTAATTACAGGAAGGAAAATTAAAAAGTCAAGACTGTTCTTCCAAAATAAAGCTTAAAACTAAAATTATGAATTATGAATTTAAAGAAAGTTATTTTATTTTTCTTATTGATGCCATTTATGACGGTTGCATATGCTGAAGTTCCGGTGGAAAGAATAAGTTTAAGTGGCAACATTAAAGATAAATCAAATGGAGAGGCACTAATTGGTGTTACTGTTTCAATTAAAGAATTAAAGAGTGGTACAGTAACAAACAATTATGGATTCTACTCAATTAGTGTACCCAAAGGAAATTATACTGTCGAAGTTTCATATATCGGCTATGAACCCGTTATAAAAAACGTAACCTTGAATCAAGCAGTAAAAATGGACCTTGAAATTAAGACTGCTGCTATTGAGATGAAAGAAGTTGTTGTCATGTCACATCGTAAAGATGCCAATGTGACTATGAACAGGATGAGCGCTCAACAGGTGTCCATCACAACCATTCGCAAAATGCCCGCATTAATGGGTGAAGTCGATTTATTGAAAGCAGTACAGTTGTTACCCGGTGTGGTTTCTGCCGGTGAAGGAACTTCCAGTTTCAGTGTTCGTGGTGGAGGTATTGATCAAAACCTAATTGTTCTGGATGAAGCGACAATTTATAATGCTTCCCACATGATGGGATTTTTCTCTGTATTCAACAATGATGCCATTAAAAACCTGACCTTGTACAAGGGGGATATTCCGGCTTCTTACGATGGTAGATTATCATCCCTTCTCGATATTCAGATGCGAGATGGTAATTCCAAAAAATTCTCGGGCAGTGGTGGAATTGGATTAATATCCAGCCGTCTTACATTGGAAGGTCCTATTGGTTCTGAAAACACATCTTTTATCGTATCGGCACGTCGGACTTATGCAGATTTGTTTCTAAAGCTTTCTTCGGACAAGGAGATAAACAACAATCAACTGTATTTTTACGATTTCAATGCCAAGATCAACCACCGGATTGATGATAATAACCGCATTTTTCTTTCGGGATATTTCGGACAGGATTTATTCAAGAATGCCGATGCCGGGTTTAATTTTGGAAATGCGACCATCACCGGTCGATGGAATCATCTGTTTTCCCCAAAATTATTCAGCAACTATTCCCTGAACTACAGCCGGTATAATTACGGACTGGAATCAAGCATGAATAATGAAAGTAATTTCAACTGGAAATATAACATGCAGGATGTAAGCATGAAAGCTGACTTTACTTATTTTATTACCCCTGAGAACACTATGAAGTTTGGTTACAATGCCATTTTACACAATCTAAAACCAGGGATGATAACTTCGACAGGTGGAGCTACAAGTTACGATACCTATGAACTGCCCGGAATTAATGCTTTTGAACATGCCCTGTATATTTCAGACGAATATCAGTTTTCAAAGCGTTTATCAGTAAAAGCCGGATTGCGCCTTACCGCATTTTCAAGCATTGGGAGTGGTACGGTGTACAACTACGACAACAATTACAATTCAATCGATTCAACTGTTTATAAAACAGGAGAAGTGATTAAGACATTCTACAGGCTGGCACCCCGTTTGGGTATAATTTATCTGTTGAACGAAAGATCTTCGGTGAAAGCCAGCTATGCACGTACCAACCAGTTTTTACAAATGGCATCTAATTCCACTGCCGGTACACCGCTAGATTTATGGTTTACTGCAGGAAAAAACATACAACCGCAAATATGCGACCAATATGCGGTGGGATACTTTCGTAACTTTTTGAACAATGAGCTGGAAGGTTCAGTTGAATTATTTTACAAAAATATGCAAAACACAGTAGACTTCCGCGATCATGCCCAACTGTTGCTTAACAAAAAACTGGATGGTGAGTTGCGTTTTGGCGATTCAAAAGCTTACGGAGCTGAATTCCAGATACAGAAAAACCAGGGAAAGCTTACCGGCTGGATCAGTTATACTTATTCCAGATCGGAACGTACGATTCAGTGCGTAAATAATAATGAAACATACCTGGCACCATATGACCGTCCGAATACATTTTATGTGGTCGGCAGTTATGAATTGAATAAATATCTTTCTTTCGGTGCCAATTTCATATATGCCTCCGGACAACCGGTAACTTATCCGATAGCACGCATGGAAGTGGGGAATGTCATATTACCGGTTTATTCCAAACGAAATGAATACAGGATGCCCGACTATCACAGGCTTGATATTTCGCTTACATGGAAACCGTTGACTAAAAAGAAACATTCATGGTCGGGCGAATGGAACTTCTCCGTCTATAATGTGTATGGTCATAAAAATGCCTGGGCCATCAATTTTGTAGACGATCAGGAAACTGCTTACAAAACCAAAGCCGAAATGACTTACCTTTTTACGTTTGTTCCTTCTATTACCTATAATTTTAAATTCTAACCGAAATGAAAATAAAAAAAATACTTGCATGTTTATTTCTTGCAACCCTTTTTTCCGGATGTACAACCGATATAACACTCAACCTCAATGACACTACCCCGGAACTGGTAGTTGAGGGTGTAATAACGACTGATACGATGGTCCACAGCATCCATTTAAAAAAGACTTCCCATTACTTTTCAAATTTACCAGCTGAGGCAATTTCGGGTGCTACAGTCTCCCTGAGTGATGGATTAACTACCATAATCCTTTTAGAAGATGAATTAAAGAAAGGATTCTACCAGACTCCTTCAAATTATCATGGCGTAGAAGGACGAACATATACGTTAACAATTGATAATGTTGATATAAACGGCGATGGAGTAAATGAGCGTTATTCAGCATCTTGCCCTATTAGCCGGATAATACCCATTGATAGCATCGATGTTAAGAAAGAAAGGCTTTTTCAAAATGACATGTGGGCTATAAAAGCATGGTTTAAGGATCCGGCAAATGAATCAAATTATTACCTGCTCAGAAATTACAAGAATGATATTAGTGTTTCTGACAGTATTCAGGAATGGGGAATAACTGATAATGAGTTTTTTAAAGGGAAATACCTGAATGGGGAAACCATGATGTATTTTTCATCAACAAAGAAAGATGAAAAGCTTCAAGCTGGCGATAAAGTGACACTCGAACTCTGTTCTATCACGAAAGATTATATGGGATATATCAAGGAGGCACAGGAAGAATTTATGGGAAGAAATCCGTTATTCGGTGGACAACCTGCTAACATAAGAACCAATATAAAACAATTGTTACCAGTAAAAGGAAAGGCTATACCTCACGGTTACTTTGCAGCCTATTCAGTTTTCAGAGCAAATACAATCTATAACGGGCTATAACTTCATTGACAGGATTTCAGAATATAAAATACAGGTCCAATGAAACACCGGAGGTTTTTTCAGGCCTTACCCACTGCTTAAATTTAGTATAAGGATGTTCAGATTTACATACTTTCAACCCTTGAATTTCTGATACCGCAAAATATTATTTTTAATGACTATCGGCTTTTGCACCCATAGTTCGCTTTTTTGTCTTTTTGTAATGTTCTGATTAAAGAATCATTATTGGAATTGACTTTTTATCGAGAATTACTCCGTAGGAGTATACTATACATATGGGACATTCCGATTCATCGGAAACCCCCAGTTGAGCCTGCGAAACTGGGGGTAATAAATGAAATAAAGTACAAAACTCTGAAGGAGTTCACCAACAGTATCAAGGATTTAAGTGTTCTATTCAGTCAACTCCTCTGGAGTTGGGTTGTTTCTATATTCTATTTCCCCCAGTTCCGCAGGCTACACTGGGGGTTATTTAAAGATTACACCTACAGTGTAATTTGTCACTTTAAATTTGTTTTAACTTCCAATATAGAGATGAATTTACAAGTAATTAAAAGTTGGAAGCTAAAGCCGATAGTCATTTTATTTTTTTTTCATAAATTTGTTTGGAGAAAATTCATTAGTAGTCTGAATTTTATTAACACTAATTTATTCTTATACAAAATCCGGGCAGATAATCAATATTTTTAAAAATTAATTGCTTGGAATTCATAAATTACACAAGGTATACTTTAAATAGTTATGTTATTCCAAGGGATAGGGAAAATTAATTTCATATATTTGCTATAAATTAATCAGTTGAAAAGGGATTAAACTGATTAAAATTTAACTCATTAATCACCTTAACTGAGAGCTTCTCTCTTTAAAAAAATTTAATATGGAACAATATACAATTGGATCAAAGGTAATAGTCAATGATAAGGAATTTGAAATTATGGATATTTGGGAAGGTAATGATTCAATTTCCGGAAATGGTGAAAGTTCGGGGTCGGAATTTTATTTTGCAACTCTGAAAGATAGTAATGGAAAAATGGTAGGACCGGTACAAATCATGATGCACAAATAAATCAATGATCTATGAATAAATGGCTTATACCATCATTGAATTGGAAAAAATTACTCTGATACATTAGTATGAAGAAATTACATGTCCATAAGAATTTATGTTTACGAATCAGATAAGTTATAAGAATCAGGATTTAGTTGGATACTAATAATCAGCATAATTATCATATTTACATAGGTTAAACCTTAAAACAGGCAGAACTCCGCAAAAGGAATTCTGCCTGTTTTAGGATCTGGGGATACAAGAATAAAAAAATTGGTTGGCAGAACTCTTAATCGAACCTTATTGAACATCGTTTGTTAGTTAATATAGAATTTGAAATTTCATTAATCAACATATATGTTAAACAACATAAGGACTCAAAAAAAGCTTAATAATAATCAACCAACCACGATCTTTGACCATTTTGATCCCCGCGAAGACGAAATATTGAGAATCATCGACAATGAGGGTGAAGTTCTAAACAAAGAATTAATGCCAGATCTGACTGATGAAACCATTATTAAAGCATATAAATCAATGCTATATGCCCGGACTGCCGACAACATGGCTGTCTCGTATCAACGTCAGGGGCGCATGTATACTTATCCGCCCATTCTTGGCCAGGAAGCAATACAAATAGCGGCAGGTCTGATAATAAGAGAAGAGGATTGGCTGGCACCCGCATTTCGCGAATTAGCCATCATGCTGGCAAAAGGTGTAACCATGAAAGAGTTTTTCCTGTATTATATGGGGAATGAGCAGGGCAGTAATTTTAAAACAGCCAATCATGTACTTCCTATTTGTGTACCAATCGGATCACAATTATTACACGCAACAGGCATTGGCTATTCCATCAAATATCAGAAAAAAGATGAAGTCGTATTTACCTATGTGGGTGATGGTGGCACTTCCGAAGGCGATTTTAGTGAAGCACTGAATTTTGCAGGAGTATGGAAAGTTCCGGTTATATTCACCATCCAGAACAACCAATATGCTATTTCGGTACCGGTAAAGAGCCAGACGAATTCAGTCAATCTGGCGGTAAAAGCCATTGCATTCGGGGTCCCTGGCATAAAGGTGGATGGCAATGATTTCTTCGCCATGTATGTGGCCTACAAAGAAGCTTTTACGAATGCCCGGGCAGGAAACGGTCCGACATTGATTGAGGCACTCACCTACCGCAAAGGGGCTCATACCACGTCGGATGATCCCTCAAAATACCGTACAAAAGACGAAGAACAGGAATGGGATAAAACCGATCCGCTGGTCAGGTTAAAAAGATACATGGATAAAACAGGAATCTGGAAAGACAATGAAGAGCAACTGATTGAAGAGTACAAGCTTGAAATCGACAAACAATTTACGGAAGCCGAGAACTTTGCGGCTTATAAACTGGAAGATATTTTTCAGTATATGTATGTTGATATGCCGGATATACTGAAAAAACAAAAAGCGGATTATGAACTATTTCAAAACTGGAAGGAAAATAGAAAATGAGTGTAATGACAATAGTACAGGCTATTAATAATGCATTAGACATTAAGCTTGAAGAGGATAAATCAGTAGTGGTTTATGGTGAGGATACAGGTGTTGAAGGGGGCGTTTTCAGAGTGACGGAAGGACTTCAAAAGAAATATGGCGCTGAACGGGTCTTTGATTCTCCGCTGGCAGAGTCTGCTATTGTGGGGGCAGGTCTAGGAATGGCATTATCGGGATTAAGACCGGTAGTCGAATTACAATTTGACGGGTTTACCTATCCGGCATTCAATCAGATCATATCCAATGTTTCACGCATGCACAACCGTTCCAGAGGGGTTTATAAAATTCCTATGGTAATTCGTTTCCCTTATGGTGGTGGAATCAACGCCCTGGAACATCATTCAGAAAGCCCCGAAGCTCTGTATGCACACATTCCCGGACTAAAAGTTGTTATTCCATCCTCCCCGCATGATGCAAAAGGATTACTGATTGCAGCCATGGAAAGTGATGATCCGGTGGTCTTTATGGAACCAAAACGAATTTACAGGGCCATTAAACAAGAAGTATCCGACGAAAAGTTTTCAATCCCGTTGGGAAAAGCAAAGGTACTTTCCGAAGGAACTGATGTAACGATTGTGGCATTTGGTGCAATGATCCGGGAGTGTCAGAAAGCAATGGTAATGGCTAAAGAAGCCGGTATTTCGGTAGAATTAATTGATTTAAGAACTATATATCCCATTGACAAAGAAACGATTGCTGAATCCATTAAAAAGACCGGAAGAATAGTGATTGTTGCTGAAGCACCCGAATCGTTTAGTGTGGGGGCCGAATTAATGGCCATTGCCAATGAAGAAGCATTTCTGTATTTAGAAGCTCCGCCAAAACGTGTAATGGGATTTGACACCATTGTCCCGTTGGCACAGGGTGAACCCATGTACATGATTACTCCCGACAGAATCTTTTACGAAATTGAACGTACTGTTAAATTCTAAATTCCAGATTATGAGATATATTTTTAATTTTCCAGATATAGGCGAGGGACTTGAGGAAGGCACTATTCTTGAATGGTATGTTGTAAAAGGGCAGGTAATTAAAGCAGGTCAGCCGCTTGTGAATATGGAGACTGACAAAATAGTAACCGATATTCCCTCACCAAAAGCGGGAACCATTGTGGCTATTTATGGGAGTGTCGGTGAGACCATTCACGTTGGAAGCCCACTTGTTGAAATAGAGATTGAAGGAGTTTTTGGGGCTGATGCTGTTGCTGAAGTAAAAGAAACAGGAAAAGCAGATTCAGTTGAAGAAGAAGCTGCCGGAGTTGTAGGTACCATGGAACTGGCGGAGAAAAATGCATATCTGGCTGCAAGTGATGAAGGTTCGACAAAGTCAAAAACAGAAGATAAGCCTGTTGTAAAAGTACAGGCAACACCTCTGGCACGTGCCATGGCTAAGGACCTGAACATTGACATCAACAAAGTGATCGGTTCCGGTCCTTCGGGCAGAGTAACAAAAGAAGACCTTGAAAACTATAAACCGGCCAAACAACCTCAGGGAGTCATTCATAAAACAGAGACTTCGACACAACAGTTATCAGCGGATGCTGTCACCTATGAACCTCTTTCTCAAATAAGAAAAACGATTTCAAAGAACATGCTGCATTCAAAGCAGAGCACGGCACACATGACTCTGTTCGAAGAAGTCGAAATATCTCATTTGATCACTGTCCGGGATAGATACAAAAATAGATTTGCCGAAAAGGATATCAAACTTACCTATCTTTCTTTCATTGTGAAAGCAACAGTGTTGGCACTAAAGAAACTTCGTAAGTTGAATTCGCAAATTGACCTGGAAAATGACCGGATGATTTATAACAACCGGTATAATATAGCGATTGCAGTCGATACTCCCGAAGGGTTAGTTGTTCCTGTCATCAAAGATGCCGACAGACTTTCCATTCAACAGATTGCTCAGAAAATCACCGAATTGTCGGATAAGGCAAGAGATCGTAAACTATCCTTGGATGACATGAAAGATGGTACATTCACCTTGACCAATTATGGTTCCATAGGGGGTATATATGCTACTCCGGTAATAAATTATCCCCAGTGTGCAATTCTGGGCATTGGTAGAATTCTAAAGAAACCGGTAGTAAAAGACAACCAGGTAGTTGTAGGATCTGTGTTGCCACTATCGCTTTCGGTCGATCACAGGATTGTTGATGGTGGTGAAGCTTCACGATTTATTAATCAAATCATGGAATATTTATCCGATCCTGTATCCATGATAATGGACTGAGTTCAAAATAACAAAACAGACTATAAGGAGACAAATTATGGAATACGATGTTGTAATTATTGGAGCCGGACCTGCAGGATACGTTGCTGCAATCCGTGCCGGACAAGTCGGGCTGAAAACGGCTGTTGTCGAAAAAATGTATATAGGTGGCATGTGTCTCAACTGGGGATGTATTCCTTCGAAAGCCTTATTGGAAAGTGCTAAAATGTTCAACCGCGTTAAAGTCGCTGAAGAATTTGGAATTGATGGAATTGATATACAAAATCTATCTTTTAATTGGGTGAAAGCTAAAACCAGGTCAACCCGTATCACCCGGAAACTTACAAACGGAATTCAACATCTATTGAAAAAGAATGGTGTTGAAATTATCACCGGGACTGCCCGTTTAGGTACCGACCATTCTCTTTTCATTGATGATAAACAAATATTTGCAAAAAACATTATCATCGCCACAGGTTCAAAACCAAAAGCTATTGAAAAAACGTTGGAAAATGCTCCTGTTATTGAAATGGAAAAGATATTTAGCCTTGATTCTATTCCCGATAACATTGTAGTTACAGGCAATCATATATCTGCTGTTGAAATGGCTCAGTTTTTTAAACTCATTGGAAAAAAAGTAACGTTAATTGCAAACAGCGATTATTTCATGGCAGGATTGGATGATTACTTAGTTACAATCATCACCCGAAAACTAAAATCGGAGAACATTGACTTAATTTTGAATGCCTATCCCGAAAAGTATGAGAACGGAGAAATTCACATTGCAGGATTTAAAATTAAATGCGATTTACTTGTTAATTTAAATTCCCGAAAAGCAATCATTCCTGAAAGTGAAATTCCATTTGAACTTACAGAACGTGGGTTTATAAAAACGTCCAAAGCTTTTGAGACAAGTATTAAAGATGTTTATGCCATTGGTGATGTCAGTGGTAAAAGCTTTGTTGCCCATGTAGCTTCTGCCCAGGGAATTCATATCATCAATCATATCAAAGGTATTAAGGGGAATTTCGACGATACAACCTATCCGATCAATATGTATACTGTTCCGGAGATTTCACAGATTGGCATGACCGAACAATTCATTAAAGGAATAGGGATTGATTATAAAATAAGCGAATTCCCATTATCGATAAATGGAAAAGCGTTGATTGAAGGCAATACGGAAGGGTTTATCCGTATGATATCCGATAAAAAATACGGGCAGGTTCTCGGCATCCAGATTGTTGCATCAAATGCTACCGACATGATTGCCGAAGCAAGTGCATTTATGAATCTCGAAGCTACCGTGTATGATGTTGCTAAAACAATACATGCCCACCCTACTGTTTCCGAGATTTATATGGAAGCTGGTTATGATTCCTTTGATAAGGCTATTCATCTGTAATTTTATTTTCTATTAGTTGAATATCATCAATCCATCATCACTTCAACCCATCAACACAGGATCATATCATCCTATTAACCCATCATTATGTTTAACACATCTGAATACAATCTTCCGGATATTGAGTTGTTAAAAATGAATACGAATCAATTTTTAATCTGGATACCTGATAAAGTCTACATAGTGCTTGGAGCATCAAATCATGCTACAGAAGCCCTGAAAATGGAGAATGTCATAAACGACAATATTCCGGTGTTAAAACGTCCATCCGGTGGTCAGACTGTAATTTTAACTCCCAATAATATCATCATTGCTGCTGTATTTTTCGACAAAAAAACCAGCCAACCAAAAGAAGTTTTTGAATTAATCAACAAGCTGATCATTTCGACTATCGAAAATAGCGGAATGCAGGATCTGTCTTTAATGGGTATTTCCGACATTGCTATTTCAGGGAAGAAGATCTTAGGCTCAGCAATCTATCGCAGTAAAGATGCACTTTTATATCATGCTGTACTCAATCTGGGCGAACCTGCCACTACATTTGAAAGATACCTGAGACATCCCTCTAAAGAACCCGATTACCGTCTGGGCAGGTCACACTCCGAATTTGTAACATCACTCAAAGAAAAAGGATACAACCAAAGTTATCATCAATTGGAAAGTGAGTTATCTCTTTCGTTCGAAAGATCCTTTGGAATATGAAACAACACGAAAAACTTCAGGACATAAAATACCTGCTCGATTCACGGGTAAATCAGTACAATTGTATTGATTTTATTCCTACCGACCCTATTCAGGTTCCTCATCGGTACACCCGGAAGGAAGACATAGAAATTGCATCATTCCTCACAGCCACTATCTCATGGGGACAACGTAAAAGCATTATCAACAATGCCAACCGGCTCATGGACCTGATGGATAATTCGCCCTACGAATTCCTTATGGAATCAGGTGCGGGCTTTTCATCCGGAAAATCAAATACATCGGGTGAATATCCTGAATGGGATAATATAAAACATTTTGTCCACCGCACTTTTAATAGTGACGATTGTCTTTATTTTTTCGAATCACTTCGCAACATTTACCTTCATTACCACGGGCTTGAAGATGTCTTTACAACAGGATATCTCGAAGAAGGAAGCATTTATGGCGCATTAAAACATTTCCGAAAAGTCTTTCTGTCCATTCCCCATGCCAGTCGAATCAGGAAACACATTTCGGATGTTACGGCCAATTCTTCGGCTAAACGGCTCAACATGTTCCTGCGTTGGATGATACGGCAGGATAACAACAATGTTGATTTTGGGTTATGGAAAAATATTCCAGCTTCGGCACTTATGATTCCTCTGGATGTCCACTCAGGGAATGTAGCCCGGGAACTGGGATTGCTGGTACGCAAACAAAACGACTGGAACGCGGTTGAAGAAATCACCTCCCTCCTACGCACCTTCGATCCTTCCGATCCCATCAAGTACGATTTTGCCCTTTTTGGTATCGGGGCATTCGAAGATAAAAATTCTATCTTGTTATAACTAAAAAAAAACGTATTCCATTTTCGAAAAGAATGCGTATATTGATATATTATTCCACAGACAATTTAGAAAGTGCTTCCTGACAAATTGACAAACTAAGAAACTAAAGTACATTGACTGAAAATGCATTTCAACACTGTTAATTCAATTCTGTTCTGCAGGTTTATAAAAGTGCCGTTTCGTTAAAATGTGATGAATGATTGGCAAGCTTTTTGAGAATACCTGTTTTTTTTATTGGCAATAAAAGAATTGGGATCAATTGCAGGTCGAATGCTGTAAAACCAACTTTAAAGAATAATTAAAATCGTTTTACACATATGAATTTAAACCGATTCCTGTTTACTTTCTTTTTTTGTATCTTATTATTCCCGACCAAGAGCCAGATAAGCATTCGTTCCGATTCTCTTCTGACAGTAAAACGTGCGGACTCACTGTTGTCAATTTCCAAAAAGCCATTCAAAGCGGTTGGATTAATTACAGCCACAAACATGGGCGTCTGGAGTTTTGATCGTTTTATTATTGGAGGCCCCTATGCCAGGGTTAATTTCAACACCATTAAACAAAACTTTAAAACCGGTTTTGTATGGGATAACGATATGTTTGTGACCAACCTTTTTGCACATCCTTACCATGGTGGCCTGTATTTTAATGCCGCACGTACAAGTGGAATGAATTACTGGCAATCCATACCTTTTTCAGCCGGGGGAAGTTTAATGTGGGAGTTTTGTATGGAGAATGAACCGGCAGCCATCAACGACTTTATGGCGACCAGCATTGGAGGAACCTGCCTGGGCGAAATAACTTTCAGAATTTCCGATTTAGTAATTGATGACCGCTCAGTGGGATTTGAAAGGTTCAAACGGGAAGCTTTACTTACAATATTATCGCCTATTCGGGGACTTAACCGATTGCTGAATGGGGATGCCTGGAAACACCGGAATATAAAAGGAAATTCTATCTCCGGGCCTCCCGTTATCTATTATGCTACTTTGGGACATCGTATCATTCGAGACGATTCTCAGAATCAGAAAAATCTCAGTAATATGCTTTGTTTTGATTTGGGACTCTATTACGGGAATCCTTTTGATAAAGAAAATGAAAAACCCTTTGATTTTTTTTCATTGAAATTAGCCGGAAACTTCTTTTCACAACAACCTGTTATTAGTCGTGTAAACGCTTTGGGAATGATCTATGCAAAAGATATATTTCTTCGAAAAGAAAAACGGCAACTTACCTTTGGCATCTTTCAGCACTTCAATTTTTACCAATCGCAAGCAGATATAAATAATGTTTCATTAAGTCCGTACAAGATCTCGGAAGCTGCATCAGTTGGACCTGGTTTTTTATATAAAACCAAACTTACTCATCATTTCGTTTTTTCAAGTTCGTTACATCTTAGTGGAATTCTTCTGGGAGGTAGCCAGACCGATCATTTCAGATTTGAGAAGAGGGATTATAATATGGGAAGTGGTTTCAGTTCTAAATTCAACTTAGAACTAAACTATCGGGATAAAGCAAGATTATTCCTGAATTCGGAAGACTATCGTCTTTATTCATGGATTGGCTATAATCCTGCTGACACTGAAACCGTCAATTCAAATGTTCAGGGTGACGTTGGCATTTCCAGCCTGAGTGTAGTCCGGTTGAATTTCAATTATACAATCAAGAAGCATTTTTTAATAGCTGTTGAAGCCAGCGTTAATTATCGGAAAAGCATCTATAAATACTATCCGACCATCCAACATGGTACAAAGGAGAATAAAATAAGCGTAGGATATGTTTTCTAAGAAAGGCAATATTCTGATTAATAACACCCAGTTATACAATTAAATTCTCATTTCAGAACAAAGCCTGGTTTTCAATACAGACGAATAAATATTTATAGAATTACGAAAAAATAAATTTGACTGAACCAGAAAAGCCACTAGAACTTTCAGATAAACCAGGTGCGTTGTTAGAAGGAATGAAATGAACTCATTTCATCAAAAAATATTTTTTTATTAACCCGATCGACATTCAACTACTGCATTTTAAATACCATTTCAGACTCTCCCCTGATTATTCCCATTCTGTCAAACTTAAAATTTTCAGGAGTATTGAATTAATTGCTTAACTGTTGATTTAAACTGTCAACACGATTTTCCACTTTACATCCTCACCGTATTTATGGTTGGGAAAATTTTGCAATTGCTTTAAAAGGAATCCATTTTGTTTGTATTTTAAAGATGAATCTTTTATTAACAATTGCATTGAATATATGAAGTGTAAAAAAATTGTTTTCCATTTTCTATAAAGTATCAATATACGAAAAAAACTTTTTCAGCAACATCCACTACTCCGATTTATTGATCTCCTCCTTTCATAGAATAGCATATCTCATTATGCCCTTTCTATTGCAAATTTTCGTTTGCTTAACACCACATCATGTCCGGAATCCCTTTCCTCTATTTTCTCACTTTACTCTTATTTTACTTACGGATATATCTTAGATAACTCTCATCATTAATATGTTAATATATTTAAAATAAATACATAAATAAATTACAATAAACAAATAATAAAATATAAAACAGGATGCGAACGAAAGTAAAAGCAAGGACATAGAGCTACATACTATTAGAATAGAATCACTTACACTATATTTCAATTAGGATCTGCTGAAAAACTCCTAAGTTCGGTTACTACTTCTATTTCTTATCCCCCTGGATAAATGAGGCTGTGTAAAAAGAAAATTTCAAAACTCAAATACTATCAAATTAAAAATTAACATTTAAATCAGGGAATAAGGTTTAGAAATAGTGAGGATTCATTTCTACTGAGGTTGACAAATGAAAATAAGGTTTTATTCTTTAAAAACCTTATTTTCAAGTACTAAACCTTAGTAGAAATCAATCACCCACAAAACCCAACCTTATTTAATAAATAGCTGAACTTTCAATTAGTAAGCAATTAATTCAACTTTAATCGTTTTTTATACAGCCACAAATCCGAGGGTAATTCAAAGTAAATCCTTACAGGATAATTATTATCAAAACAAATTAAGAGCTTCAGTTTTAAACTAGAAACAGAAATATCTATGCACTATACGATGAAAAATACTTTGTAATCATATATTAATAAGTAATATAATTGTTTTTCAGCAACCCCTATTTATATAAAACTTTGTTATGCCCGTTTGAATCGTTTTTAATAGTAAAAGGAATTGAATTCAGCAGCAGAATGAAAAATGAATGTTGGTTAAAGGCGAATATTGGTTCTGTCAGTTAGAAAAAGAATATATAGTCACTTTTATAATGCAAAAAAACCGGCTGAATTTCCCTAAAGAAATACAACCGGTTATAAATTTAAAATAACAATGCCTCACATCATTTCATCAACATATTACCTTATCATCGCATCATCACATCATTTTATGAGCACATCATTACATCATTAAAATTCAAGTTTCAGTGTTGCACCAAATTGCATTGGTTTCCCTTGTTGCCCGAAGTTACCTCCTGAATAAAAATAAAATGTATTGAACTCAGTATTAAATAAGTTTTTTATCCACAATTCCAATCCAAAAGCGCCTTTATTTAATTCCACTTTAGCATTAACCAACGAGAAGAAATCCTGCGAAACTGAATTTGATTCCGTCCAGTAGATTTTACCGATTCCGGTATACTGCACTGTTGCCAATAAATGATCAATAAAAGAATGTTTAAACGAATGTTCGTAGGTTCCACTCAGGCTTAATGTGTTTTGTGGAGCGTAGGGAACATATTTACCTTTATAATCTACGGCTTTATAGACCGGTGTTCCTGTACTACTATACGATTTCAACGTGTCGGTATAATTTGTAAAGGTGGCATTGGCATAACCATAATTTAATCCGGCACTAAAACCGCCTCCTAAAGTAGCATCAAAAGATACTTCCAACCCTTTACTGTTCACTTGTCCTGCATTCGTAATTACACGACCACTGGTACTCGAAAAGATCTTGGCTAATTGCATATCATCAACATTGATATAAAAAAGCGAAATGCTTGATTTTAAATGATCGTTAAACGAAAGACATTGCCCTCCCAATTCATAATTCCAACTATCTTCGGGTTTATACAAGATCGTTTTACGGATATCGGGATTCAGTTCGTTCAATGGTGGTAAGGCATTTGTCAACAAATCAGAAAACATCTGAACATTAAAACCACCTGTTTTATATCCACGTGAGGTGGTGGCATATACAAACTGACGATCGGTCCATTCATATTTCAACGACAGTTTAGGCAATAATTCATTAAATGAAACCGATTGATTGCCTTTGAATTTCGCAGCAGGAGACTGATCAACATAGGTATTATAATCCAGACTCACATTTTCATAATCAAGTCTTAATCCCGCAGTAAGTGATAAACCGGTTACCAGGATGTTATTAAAGGTTGACTGATGAAATAATGCTACACCTTTGCTGTACGTATTGAAAAAACCGGGTATTGTAAGATGATAATTTTTCATATTAAGTGGACTGTTCATGTCTACTTTTTGATAAAATCCGGTGGCACCAAAACTCCATTGATAATTATTCAGAGTATTCGACTTCAGTGTAATTTCTTCGTTAAAAGCATTTTGTTTCTGCAGTTGCTCTAAAACCATATTATTGGCAGCTTTATAATCCAGGTCCATTCGCATATCATCCGAATAGTACTGATGCGAAGTGGTTGAACTGAACACTACATCCTTATTTTTATACAATAAAAACAGACTGTTAGTGACCATTGTCCGGTTGTAGCTGCTTGTATCATTAAAATTTGGCAGGGCAACTTTATTCGTAGTTAAATCATAGGCACCATATGGAAATGCACCCTGATCGACATAATCAAGATTAATTGTATATTGTGCCTTGAAACCGGGATTTATATTCCAGTCTAATTTGGCCCGACCACCGGCAGATGTTTTATTATCGGCTTTCTTTCCGTTATACGTATTTGTAAAAAAACCATCTTCGTTGTTGTAATACCCACTTACCGACACTCCTAAATTATCATTCAATTTTGCATAATGGGCTACCTTTGCATTCAATAATCCATAGTTTCCCCCGGTAAATGAAAGCTTAGTTCCGTGAAAATTAAGAGGTGAAAGAGTATATATATTCACAATACCCCCTTCGGCATTACGTCCGTAGAGCGTACCCTGCGAACCTCTCAATACTTCGATCTGACGAATATCGTAAAAATCAAAATCGAAAGTGGATTTTTCAAAATAGGGAACATTATCAACATACAGCCCCATTGATTGTCCGCTGTTACGCGATCCAATACCACGGATATAAGATGTAGTGGACATGGCTGACCCATAATCAGGAATAAAAAAATTAGGAACTAGTCCGTTAAAGTCTCTGATATTTGTTATTTGGGCAGAATTAATAAGTTTAGAACTAAGAATTGTGGACGATACAGGAGTTTGCTTTGGCGAAGTCTCTTTGAGGGAATTGATAACGACTTCATTAAGATTAACAACGGTAGTATCTACTTGATTTTGTGCCCCGGTTAGAAGGCAAAAAGAAACTAATACAGATAGAATAAGTTGCTTTTTCATTATTATTTCAGTTTTAAATAATTTACAAGATTAGTTTTGGATTGAATAAAAGATACGCAAAATGACCTCTGAAAATGAAGTTCAGAAGCAAAATCAGAATAAATAAAATTGATTTATTTATGAAACAGAAACAGATGGAGGAGGTCGTGAGAAATCGACAAAGCACAAGCCATCCGAAGTAGAGAAATAGGATTCAGAAGCACGTTTAATTACTGTTGAAATAGAATGAGCAGGTATTCGTTGAATATCTTCTACAATATCAACGGGTTGAAAATCATGAGCAGAAACCTGATAACCTGAAATTTGTTTTTGCTGATGAAATGTAATGACCTGAGCTGTTCCGGAATTTTGACCGGTTGAAGCAGGTTGAGGTGGATTCCCAGGGGAAAATAAGCACAGAACATAACCTATCACCATGAGAATCTCGGGGATAAAAGTTACTAATAAACCGTTCTGAAACATAAACATATGCAGAAGAGATAATATTAAGAGCCTCTCATGGGACTCGAACCCGCGACCTATTCATTACGAATGAATTGCTCTACCAACTGAGCTAAAGAGGCAAAAACACTTACAATTTACAGATCTAAAATCTACAATTATAAATGTGATGCAAATATACACTTTTTTTAGTTTTCAGATTGGGTTTCTGTAAAAAGAATTTGCATTTTTTTAATTGCGAACCAATTTCTGTTTGATTATTGTATCTTTGTGGTACAGACAAAAGAGACATAAAATGGATTCATACCAGACCATCATAACTTCAACAGAAGGCATTTACAAAGAAAAAGGAAGCAAATTCCTGGCCTTTTCGATGCCAGTGGAAAATTCTGAACAGGTAAAAGAGCTGGTAAAGACATTTAAAAAAGAATATTATGACGCACGTCACGTGTGTTATGCCTATATGCTCGGTGCAGAGCGGAAAGAATGGCGGGCCAATGATGATGGGGAACCATCGGGTACTGCCGGAAGACCTATTCTCGGTCAGATCAATTCAAGGGAACTTACCAACATCCTGGTCATTGTAGTACGCTATTTTGGAGGCATTTTGTTAGGTACCGGAGGATTAATCGTTGCCTACAAAGAAGCAGCAGCAGATGCTCTCAATCAGGCTGAGATTATTGAAAAAACGGTAGATTGTGAAATGACTGTTCATTTTGAATATGCCATTATGAATAGTGTTATGCGTATCGTAAAAGAAACCAATGCACGAATCCTTGATCAGGGTTACGAGGGTGACTGTTTTATGAAACTTTCCATTCGAAAACAGGAAGAAGATTTTCTAAAAGGAAAACTTCTTAAAATTGACGGATTACAATTCGTTTTGAAAAACTAACATTTTTGGATGAACAAATCTAACTTTATATGATTTATTATTGGTAAAAAACGACTATCTTTGTACTCAGAAATGAAAACGAGAAACTATAAATATTTTTTCGAACTAAGCAACTCGCAGCAATCTTGTTGCACAGAAAGGTTGCCCCTAAGAAATACAAAAAAACCAATATAAATCTTGTCAGGATTTGTGTTGGTTTTTTTTTAAACATATCCGGTTAAACAAACCCTAACTCAAAAAGGGGGGTTGAGGATTAGTAATTCATGTCCTTATCAGACAAATGAATATATAAACATTATCAATATTAACTAATAAATTTTCCACCTTTGGTGGATAGAGGTCCACATGAGCAATAACAGTTTAGTATCAATTTCCGATTATAGCAAAGAAGAAATTCTGGCTATTCTCGATTCGGCAGCGGAATTTGAAGCCAATCCGAACCGTAAAATTCTGGATGGAAAAGTGATTGCCACCCTGTTTTTTGAACCTTCTACACGAACCAGACTTAGTTTCGAAACAGCAGTGATCCGATTGGGAGGTTCAATCATTGGCTTCTCTGATGCCGCTACCAGCAGTTCATCGAAAGGTGAAACACTCAACGATACCATACACATGGTGAGTTGTTATGCTGATGCCATTGTCATGCGTCACCCGCTTGAAGGAGCTGCCCGTTATGCGGCTGAGGTTTCACCGGTTCCGATTATCAATGCCGGGGATGGATCCAATCAACATCCCTCGCAAACATTACTCGACCTGTATTCGATATTCAAAACCCAGGGGACACTCGAAAACATGACGATCTGTGTGGTCGGTGATTTAAAGTACGGACGAACTGTTCATTCACTGATTATGGCGATGTCGCATTTTCACCCTACATTCAAATTCATTGCTCCTGATGAGTTAAGGATCCCCGATGAATATAAAGTATTTTGCAAAAAAAATGATATTCCTTTTACGGAAGTCACTGATCTGAATGACAATTTTAATGATGCGGACATATTGTACATGACCCGGGTGCAGAAAGAACGCTTTCTGGACTTAATGGAATATGAACTGGTGAAAAATGTATATACGCTTAAAAATTCAATGCTCTATAATACAAAACCAAACCTTCGGATACTTCACCCACTCCCAAGGGTAAATGAAATTGACCCGGATGTTGACAACAATGATAAGGCATATTATTTCCGTCAGGCACAAAACGGATTGTATATACGTCAGGCAATTGTGAGCAAGGTGCTGGGATTTTAGGAATAAGAGGTAAGAGGTAAGGAATGAGATGAAAAGTGAGAAGTGAGGAATGAGAGATGAGAGAAAAAAAATGGAAATGAACATTAGTATCGAGAAAATTGTAAATTGTAAATTGTAAATTTTTTTCGGTTTATTTGATAAGAGTAGTAATAAATTCGTGTAATTCGTATATAATGGTAACAGATAAAAAACTTAAAGTAGCTGCATTACGGAACGGTACAGTGATAGACCATATCCCTTCGGATAAACTATTCAAAGTAGTTTCAATTTTGCATTTGGATAGCTGTCTGAATCAAATTACGTTGGCTAATAATCTTGAAAGTGCAAAAATAGGATCCAAAGGACTTATAAAAATATCGGACAGGGCATTTGCTGAAGACGAAACAAATAAAATAGCATTGATTGCCCCCAACGCTAAAATTAATATCATCCGCGATTATCTGGTGGTTGAGAAACGGCAACTCAAACTACCCGATGAAATACGTGAAATCGTTCAATGTACAAATCCCAATTGCATAACGAACAATCAACCGGTGACAACCCGTTTTTTAGTTTTAAACAACAACGATGAAGTGATGCTAAAATGTCATTACTGCGAACGCGAAGTACGACGCGATGAAGCCCGTATAAAATAGCATTAAACAAATGATGATGAAAGATACTCCAGATACAAAAAAAAAGATTGTTAAACCTATTGAAAGTGATACCGGAAAAGGACATGTATCATGGAAACCCGGAACACTGATATACCCGCTCCCGGCAGTATTAATTTCATGCGGAAGTAATGAAGCAGAATACAATTTAATAACCATTAGCTGGGTTGGAACGATTTGCACGAATCCACCCATGTGTTATATTTCAGTTCGTCCCGAACGCCATTCATATGATATTATCAAAAAGAATATGGAATTTGTTATAAACCTTACCAATGAAGACATGGCTTTTGCTACTGATTGGTGTGGAGTACGAAGTGGTAAGGATCATAATAAATTCGCCGAAATGAAACTGACTCCTGCAAAATCCGAATTAATTAATGCCCCCATTGTCAAGGAATCGCCGTTAAGTATCGAATGTAAGGTAAAAGAAATCATAAAACTAGGTTCGCACGATATGTTTATCGCTGATGTAGTTAACATTCAAGCCGATAAACGATTTATTGACCCGATGACAGGTGAATTCAAACTCTTTGATGCTAAACTTATCGCTTACTCGCACGGACATTATAATAAACTGGGTGATGAAATTGGAAAGTTTGGCTGGAGCGTAAAGAAAAAGAAGAAGTAGGTTGGTTGGTTAATTGGTTAATTGGTTGATTGGTTGATTGGTTGATTGGTTGATTGGTTAATTGGTTGATTTGTTGATTGGTTGATTGGTTGATTAGTTGATTAGAAGAGAAAGAAAGTGAAAAATAATTAAGGGGTCATTATGAAACATGAAATAGAACTTGCAACCTGGAAACGACGGGAACACTTTGAAGTCTTTAAAGACTTTGATGAACCCCTTTTCGGGATTACTGTTAAAGTTGAATGTTCTAAAGCATATCGTAAAGCTAAGAAATCAAGATATCCGTTTTCATTATTTTACTTATATTTGTCACTTAAAACAGTGAATGAAATAGAAGAGTTCCGATACCGCATTGAAGATGATAAAGTATTTTGCTATGACCGGGTGGATGCCGGACCTACTATTTTCAGGGATGATGAAACTTTCGGATTCGGGTACCTGAAGTATGATAAAGACATTGCTGAGTTTATGACTCAGGCTAAAATTGAAGTTGAACGGGTAAAAGCTGAACGGGGATTGAAATTTCCGGCTTCAGGTGAAAATATGATTCATTATTCCACACTTCCATGGGCTGATTTTACAGCAGTCAACCATGCCCGACGACTGGATAGTGGACGAAGCATTCCTAAAATAACTTTTGGTAAAATAACCAGAGAAGGCAATAATATGTGGATGCCGGTGGATATACATGCCAATCATGCTGTCATGGATGGATTTCATGTCGGCAAATTCATTGAACGGTTTCAGGAACTGCTGAATCAGGAATGAGGAATGAGAGGTGAGGAATGAGTAGAAAGAAGTAAGAGGTAAGTAAGAAAAAGAGAAAAAAGAAATACAAGCTAAGAGAGAAATAAACAAATTGAATATAATTCGTCCGGTGACTATCTGCTTTTGGGCAGAAGAAAACGGACCTAAGACAAAAAAAGAAAAATGAAAAGAGACCAGGTGATTTTTGACATCATTGCACGGGAAAAACAACGTCAGTTGAAAGGAATTGAATTAATTGCTTCCGAAAACTTTGTAAGTGATCAGGTGATGGAAGCTATGGGTTCCGTATTGACAAACAAATACGCGGAAGGCTATCCCGGGAAACGTTATTATGGAGGTTGCGAAGTTGTGGACGAAAGTGAACAGATTGCTATCGACCGCTTAAAAGAGATATTCGGAGCAGAATGGGCAAACGTACAACCTCACTCAGGTGCACAAGCCAATGCTGCTGTATTTTTAGCTTGTTTAAATCCGGGCGATAAATTCCTTGGATTAAATCTGGCACATGGCGGTCACTTGTCGCACGGATCGCTGGTAAACAGTTCGGGCATTCTTTATAAACCTTTTGAATACAATGTAAAAGAAGAAACCGGACGTGTGGATTATGATCAAATGGAAGAAGTTGCCCTGCGTGAGCATCCAAAAGTAATTGTTGGAGGTGGATCAGCATACTCCCGTGAATGGGATTACAAACGGATGCGTGAAATAGCCGACAAAGTTGGTGCCATCTTGATGATTGATATGGCTCACCCTGCCGGATTAATTGCTGCCGGATTATTGGAGAACCCTTTGAAATGGGCGCATATCGTTACTTCAACTACACACAAGACATTACGTGGCCCTCGTGGTGGTATTATTTTGTTAGGAAAAGATTTTCCAAATCCATGGGGTAAAACGACTCCAAAAGGTGAAATTAAAATGATGTCTGCCCTACTCGACTCTGCTGTTTTCCCTGGAATACAAGGCGGTCCCCTGGAACATGTCATTGCAGCAAAAGCAGTTTCATTTGGCGAATGCCTGCAACCTGAATACAAAGATTATCAGATACAGGTTAAAAAAAATGCAGCCGCTCTGGCAAAAGCTTTAATGGATCGTGGCTTTACCATCGTTTCAGGTGGAACAGACAATCATTCCATGCTAGTTGATTTACGTTCTAAATATCCTGATTTGACAGGTAAAGTGGCCGAGAAAGTACTTGTATCAGCCGACATCACCATCAACAAAAACATGGTTCCTTTTGATACCCGTTCACCTTTTCAGACATCCGGAATTCGTCTGGGAACACCTGCCATCACCACCCGTGGTGCGAAAGAAGATTTAATGGTGGAAATTGCCGAAATGATTGAAACAGTGCTATCGAATATCGATAATGAAGCAGTCATCAATTCGGTGAAAGAACGTGTGAATAAAACGATGTCAAAGTATCCGTTGTTTGCACAATAATTCAGAGGTAAGAAGTAAAAGGTAAGAGGTGAGAATTTGGATTTATAGATTTAAAAAGTAATTATAAATTTTTATAACTCAAAAATTCATACTTATGTCAGAAATTTTAGATTACAATGAAAAATATCGACGGAGAACAAAGAAGTTCGCTGTCAGGATAATACTTTTCTATGCTAAGTACTGTAAGCAATCAGAGGAATTAAGAATAATCGGGAAACAGCTGCTACGGTTGGGAACTTCCGCTGCAGCTAATTTCAGGGCAGTTACACGTGGCAGATCACATCCGGAAAGGTTTTCAAAGATGTGTATTGTTGTTGAAGAGATTGATGAAACTCAATTTTGATTTGAATTGATCGATGAAGCTGAACTATTGGATCCATCGGTTTATAGTGATTTAAAAAACGAATTGGATGAACTTGTAAAGATTTTCTCTACAAGTAAAGCAAACATGAAAAAGTAACAAATCACTTATTCTTTAACTCTTACTAACTTACTTTTTAAAATTGTATTCAACAACTTATAACGAAATTTTACTGGTAAAACAAACATAACTAACAAATTACTTATTCCTTACCTCTTACCTCTTACTTACTTTTTAAGATATGATTGAAAAAATCTTCGAACTATCCGAGCTGACAGACACCACCATTTTTTATGGAATAAACAATAACAACGTTCGTTTACTGAAAGTTTTGCATCCCAACGTCAGATTTTCGGCCAGAGGAAATATCATCAAATTAGCCGGGAATGAAGAAGATATCAACCAGATCTATTCAACTATTCTAAAGTTAGAACGTTATTGCATTGATAATAATATTTTATCTGAAGAAGATATTATTGAAATAGTAAAAGGCAATGTGCCGAATGAAATCAAATTTGAACATTTGATATTACATGGTGTGAATGGGAAATCCATCATGGCCCGTACGGTGAATCAACAGAAACTGGTCAAGGATTTTGATACCAATGATTTGTTATTTGCCATTGGTCCTGCAGGATCAGGGAAAACATATACCGCCATTGCACTGGCAGTGCGTTCATTGAAAAACCGTGAAATAAAAAAGATCATCCTCAGTCGCCCCGCTGTGGAAGCCGGTGAAAAGCTTGGTTTTCTTCCAGGGGATATGAAAGAAAAGATTGATCCGTACCTGCAGCCATTGTATGATGCCTTGTCGGATATGATTACACCACTAAAACTAAAGGAATACCTGGAAAACGGTACTATACAGATTGCTCCGCTTGCTTTTATGAGAGGGAGGACGTTAAATGAAGCAGTCGTCATACTGGATGAAGCACAAAATACGACAACTGCACAAATAAAAATGTTCCTGACGCGAATGGGCATGAGTGCTAAAATGATTGTAACAGGTGATATCACACAGATAGATTTGCCCCTTTCACAGAAATCAGGATTGATCGATGCCCTGGAAGTTCTTAAAAACATAAAAGGTATTGCCCGTGTCGATTTTGATATCAAAGATATTGTACGGCATAAACTGGTGCAACGGATTGTGGAGGCGTATGAGAAAAGGACGGAATATTTAAAATCAGTAAAAAATGTCTAAGTTCAAGATTGAATTTAGTTCTCCTGTTAAAATAGAATGGGTAAGAATTGTCACAGAATGGCGAGAGAAAATAACTGTGTCAAAAAAGATTGAAGTTATTGAATTAGTGTTTGATCAAGAAGTTCAATTGAACAATTTTGATCCATTGCATATTGTATTATTATCTTGTTTCATTGATGAAATTCAAACAAAAGGATATATCGTTCGTTTAAGTTTTACTGATGACGACTTGCATAACTACTTATTTAATGAAATTAATTTAAAAACTTATTGGGGTAAAAATAAGATTGATCATATAGATTCACCAGTAATATCAGATTTTAATATTTGGAGAATTACTGAAAATGGCAAAGAATATTACAGTATTAGTGTTCTTGATTATTTTAAACGAAGTTACTTTTCAGGATTTGATTTATCATCATTAAAAAATGCATTAAATGAATTATATTTCAACGTTTTTGATCATGCAGAAGCTCATGGGAATGCTTTTTCATTTATTAGATATGATAAAGAAGAGGGAAAAATACGAGTAGCAATATGTGATTTTGGCAAAGGTATTGGGAGAACACTTCGCAAAAGATACGCAAACTTTGATAATGATTGTATTGCATTAGAAAATTCAATTAAAGTCGGGATTTCTGCAAGAACACAGAAATACAATAAAGGGTTTGGTTTAGACAACGTTACTTCAGCCCTAAAAAAAGGTGATGTTTTTAGAATCGTAAGCAATGAAGCCTTACTACAAATTGAAGATGACAGTTTAAATATAAAAACTTTCAAAATACCTTTTGATTTTAGAGGGACATTGATTTATTTTGATGTTGCAATTGAAAGTTTTGAAAAAGAAGAAATTCTGGAAAATTTTTCATTCTTTGAGTAAATTAGAAAATATGAAAACTATAATATTAAAAGACATTCTGTCAGATAATACATTTCCCGTTGCTGGAGATTATATTTATAAAGAAATAAATACATCAATAAATGCTCACGAAAAAGTAATTATTGATATGATCGATGTTTTAACTGTTCCAACAATGTTTCTAAACACATCGTTTGGTGCAATTATAGAAGAATTTGGTTCATTAAAGTTAAAAGAGAGCATTGGATTTAAAAACATAACAAAATCTCAGGTTGAACGAATACAAAAATATATACTCGATTATAATCAAGTCATTGAAAATAACAAAAAAAACATATGAACGCATTAACTAACACCGATTTTCATTTTGATGGACAGAAAAATGTATACCATGGCAAAGTTCGTGATGTATATACAGTAAAAAACGACCTGCTCGTTATGATCGCTACCGACAGGATCTCGGCATTCGATGTGGTACTACCCGAAGGAATCCCATATAAAGGACAAATGTTGAATCAGATTGCAGCACGTTTTCTGGATGCAACGTCTGACATAGTTCCAAACTGGAAACTGGCATGCCCCGACCCAATGGTTACTGTCGGTTTACGATGCCAGGGTTACCCCGTAGAAATGATTGTACGCGGTTATCTCTGCGGGAGCGCATGGAGAACCTACAAAAGCGGGATTCGCGAAATATGCGGCGTTAAAATCGCTGAAGGCATGCTCGAGAACCAACGTTTCGAAACACCCATCATCACTCCTACTACCAAAGCCGAACAGGGAAGACATGATGAAGATATTTCGAAAGAAGAAATTCTGAAAGAAGGATTGGTTTCGAAAGAAGAATATGAATTGCTCGAAAAATACACCCTGGCCTTGTTCATGCGTGGTACTGAAATTGCCGCAGATCGAGGATTGATACTTGTTGATACAAAATACGAATTTGGAAACCGCGAAGGTAAGATATACCTGATCGACGAAATTCATACGCCCGATTCATCGCGTTATTTTTACGCCGAAGGATATGAAGACCGTTTTACCAAAGGAGAAGCTCAGAAACAACTCTCTAAAGAGTTCGTACGCGAGTGGCTAATGGAGAATGGCTTTCAGGGAAAAACAGGTCAGAAGGTCCCTGAAATGACTCCTGAAATCGTGGAAGGCATCAGCGAAAGGTATATCGAACTTTATGAACACATCACCGGAGAATCCTTTGACAAAGCCAATGTTGATGACATTACCGCCCGTATTGAGAAAAATATTACAGAATATCTGAAAACAGTATAATTGATTTACAATTTACAATTTCCTGATTTACAATTGTATTAAGAGATATAAATTGAAATAGTAAATTGCAAATAAAAAAATAGTAACTGAATTACGCTTTCCGGTTTGGTAATTCGGGAAAAAGCCCTATCTTTGCAGCGCCTTTGAAAAAAGGATGTATCACTGGAGAGATGGCAGAGTGATCGATTGCAGCGGTCTTGAAAACCGCCGTACTGCAAGGTACCGGGGGTTTGAATCCCTCTCTCTCCGCTTTGAACAATTAAGAGACCTATACGGGTCTCTTTTTTTATGCGCATATATCAACAGTGCCGGATTGCAAACAACACAGCTACTATTTATAAATTAAAACGCTTCTCAACGTTTTTATATTATACTGAGCAGAGGTCATTGCTCTTAGTCTGATAGTTGTTGCACATAGTTTGATTATAGTTGTATGATTCACACCTCTTTTTTTATTTCCTGAATGTGTGTATAAATCATTGTTAACTTTGCATTGTTGTCTTTTGAGACATTATAGTCAGTCGTGTTTTTAAAATTTACAATTAGAAATTTTGTAGGGACTTTTTCTATTTTAAAAAATTGATTTGTAAAAATCAATAGTATGGAAAACAAAAGTGCAATTGTAATTAGCTTCATTGCTCTTACATAATTTCTATTTTCTTTTTCTGTAATTACTTTGTTCTTAGTATAAGAATGTAAGTTGGCTTCAATTTCACTTAGCAGTATTTCTTTATAGGTTTTAGTTACCAGTTCATGATACTTTTCTACATTGTAACCCTGATCCAGTGGTTTTGTCTTAAAAAGGTTTAGCATTAAAAGTATAGCCCAAATAAAAAGAGCTATCGGAACAACCGAAATAAACCGAATTATATAAAAAGCACCAAGGCTGGTTAGGAAAAAAGGGATGAACAAAGATGTAATACCTATAATTGTTCCGGCATACGAATGTTGTTGTCTATACGAATCCACTTGCTTATCCAGAATTTCTTTTGAATTAATTGCAAAAAATTCCAACTGTCTTAAGTCTTCCATTCTGTGTTTTTTTAACGTATAATTACTATTTAGTACGAACGCGGTTTGCTTCGTAACAGGCTTCACTTATATAAATTTCTATCATTTTTTGAAATTCTTATTTTAGGCTACAGTGTGTTTTACTCAAAATTATGCCTATTAAAGTCAATTCAATATTTAAACAAGCTGTTTTCATTGATTTTTCAGGAAACATATTTAAAACTCAGGTCAATTTCAATTCGTATTTTTTAATCTTTTGATACATATTAATGCAAGAATGTTCATTATAGAAACCGTAAAAGCAACGAAAAAGAAGTTTTTAGTGTTGAAGACCACATTTTGTTGAAACCTTCGGTACTTAACTTCACCCTTCCGTTGCTTTTTTGAAGAATAGATAAATTAGATCATCTGAATATGTAATTTAATGTAGATTAATTTCATTTTTTAGTTGGAATTATGAACATCGGAATTTTGGTTTTCCGCAATACTTCTTCAGTTACACTACCCAGTAGAATGTTTTCCAACCATCTCTGGCTGTGTGAACCCATTACTATGCAATCGGACTTTATATTTTGAGCTGTTTGTAAAATCATTTGAGCTGTATCACCTTCTTCCTGTATAAGTTGGATTGAGGTATCACCTAAATATTTTTTTGCTTTTTCTAAAAAATTATGCGATCCTTTATTTGCATTATCATATTCATCAATAACATTCGATGAGTCTATTTGCCATATACCCATATTTGGATAAATAACAGAATAACTGGCCAGGTCAATTACAACATGTAATAACGTAACCTCCGCTCCCATTGCTTTAGCCAGTGCATAGCCAGCTTCAATTACCTTCTTAGAAGTCGGATCGTAATCCAGTGCAATTAATACTCTTTTTTTAGCGTTCGTTTCCATTTGATTGTTTTTAATTTGAACTAACTGCCACTACCAAATAATGGTTTAGGTTAATCAATTGTCTTCAAGTAGTTTTTTACTTTCCAGGTATTCATCTTTTGTAATTTGTCCAGCGGCAAATCTGGCTTTCAATATATCAAGAGGTGAATCTTTCCTTCTTCTCTGACCTGGAATGTCATAGGGTGTTGCAAATATCCAAACAAGTAGAAAAAACCAAATAATCCACCAAATAATATCCATTCCTCCAAAATAATATCCATTATACATAATTTTATGTTTTTAAGTAAATAATTAATGATAAATACGTTTTTAATATCCTCCTATAAATAGGAGATTAATTCAATATGAGTTTGATATAGGCAAATTAAAACTTGCGTATGTCTAGTTCCTTTTTTTAGTTACAAATATTCTACTGTCAATTGATTATCAACATTTATTATACCGGGTGCTTTCCAGGCTAGCCTTGAAGCTTCATCCTTTTGAAACCAGGAGTCTACTTTTCCATTTAAGGTCACTTTGTTATTCGAAACGCTTACTAAAATATTTTTATTTTCCAATGTCCAATCACGTTTAAACGCATTTTCCACATCTTTCTTTTCTACTGTTGAAGCAGTTTCTGATTTGATGGTAATATTATTTGAAACCCATTTTACATCAGCCAGGTTAGTTATTGCTTCTTTTGCAGCTTCTTTCTGATAATTCCAGAACAATTCGCCTTCTAAGGTAACCCAACCATCTTCTACTTTTACTTGTATTTTGTCATTTGGAATTTCCCAATTTGATTTCAATGCATGAAGTACTTCACTTGCAATTTCGTCATCTGTTTTTTTTGTGCAATTACATGAAGATTCTACTTTAATTTCTTCAACAACAGCTTTTACACCTGCTACTTTTTTGGCGGCGTCTTCTGCTTCGGCCTTTTTTGCCCATGTTTCAACTGTGCCTGTGAGAGTGATCATACCATTTTTTGCAGTAACACCAATTTCAGCTGCATTTAATAGCGGTTCCCATTTGATAGCATCCTGTACGTCTTTTTGCAAGACTTCATTTGATTTCATTATACTATTTTTTAAACTATGAATGAATTTTCATAGCACTACAAAGTTCTGCAATTTATTTAAACAAAATGTTACACATTTCTTTTAAAATATTGCAAATTTCATATGTTTTTAAGCTTTATTTAACACTCTATTCACTGAAAAATTACAAATCAATTGTTTATCAGTAAAATATCGTCATTTTATGCAACTAATTGCATGGGAATATAAATTTATCCGGCAATAAATATATACAACAGGCCAAACACATAACTACTCACTAAATGTATATGAATGGTTTTTGTTCGGTATTTGAACAAATGCTTAGCAAGAAAAAACATTGTGTTGTTTTATCCTTTTTCTCCCCTTGTATGAGAGCTACACCCTTATCTTAAGTTTCTTCCAACCGTTCATTCCAACAGTCTATACATTAATCCCCACATTGTTCTTGGTTCTCTGATTATCAAATATTTGTTTAACAAAGATGATAGAGATACATTTGACCCTAGTTAAGAGAACATCTAAATACAAAACTTTCCTGGCTATTATCCTTAACAGGACTAAGATTCATAAAACACTGAATTTAATCCTATTACAACCAGTAACCATACAACTTACCACTTTTCTATACAATTCCACAACTTTCCACATATTTCCACAACCTGCCGCAATTTTCTACATATTCCAACAATCAAAAAATATCGCAATTACTTGATTATCTAACAATTAATAATAACGGCATAGTTATTGTGAAGCGTTATACAAATGATTTAAAACCTTTTAGGACAAATAAAAAACCAATACTAAAATTAACTATAATTGATAAGCCGTTTTCCTATGAATACAATGTGCAAACACAAGTTTCAATTTGTATAAATAATGGAAAGTTATGCTTTTAAAATTTTTGATTGGATCTAAGGAATGTATTGTAACCTTTCCTATGTAAATTGTGTTTGTTCACAGATTCTTTTTTTTCAATATATTTCCTTTTTTTGAATTTGCATCACCGAAATATCATCCGGTTCCTTAAAATAGAAATTCAAGAAATCCAATCATTCAAATTAGATATTCCATTTTAACAATATAGCATTTTGTTATTCATAAAAAGAGATTGGATTTAACCGCCAAAATGAAGAAGCAATAACCTGATACTGAACAAAATTATTATATATCCGTTATATTTTTTATTTGCTGTTTGAAGTTGAAAAGTGTGAATTATACAATTTATAGAAAAAGTTATGTAACAATTAAGTACTTAAAGTTGCTGAACTTTGTCGAATTATTATTATTAACCACTTAAAAAACAACAACATGAAAAAAGTAATGTTTTTATATTCAGTTTTCTAATAATGAATGGTGTTTCAATTACCACTCATTAGGTTGTTAAAGTTGTAAAATAAAAGCAACAACGACTGTTGTTATTTCTTCAAAAATAGTTAATCCTTAATAGCAGGAAAATTAATTTTGTTGAATTATCTTAACCTTTAAAAGATTTCGGAGAAATTTTTCATATTATATTACTTTAACAATTATGTAAAATTTAAAATCTTAGAATACAGTTATCAAATGGTTCGAAATTTCCGGAATCATGTTTGTAAATTTCCGGAACAGGAGGTAATCAGTACAAGAATTCACAATCAGAATAAATTAATATAGCATCTATAATCAACACATTAAGCTGGACAATTGGACTTCTTAATGTATAATACAAACCATTTAACTCAAAAAAAAATGAAAACAATCAAATTTTATGCAATTATTGCAGCTCTCGTCTTTACGTCGGTATCGTGTGTTGAGAATTCAGGAAAATACAAAACAATCGTTGCTCAACGTGATTCCATTGCACAGGTAAATCAGGCCTTAGATTCCAATTACAATCAAACGCTTATCGTTTTGAACGATATTGAAAATGGTTTCTCGGAAATCAATCAAAAAGAAAAAGATTTGAAGGTAAACCTCAAAGGAGTAGAAGGAAAAGCAAATAAAAGAGAACTAATAGGTGCTCAAATGAAAGCGATAAAAGAAGGTATCGAGCAGAACAAAGTTAAAATCGAAGAACTAAGGAAAATCTCATCCAAAAAAGGTAAAGCTAACGCTATGCTTGCCGGAACAATCAAACGTTTGCAAAGTGAAATGGATGAAAAAGTAGTACAAATTCAATCTTTACAGGCAGAACTTGAACAGAAGAATATTAAAATCACGGAACTTAATACTACTGTAGATGTCCAGAGTAAAAATATTGTTGAACAACAAGGTGTAATGGAACAACAAAAATCTACGATTAAAGTACAGGATACCGATATGAATACGGTATGGTATTGTGTCGCTCCTTCTAAAACGCTGAAAGAAGCAAAAATTATTTCAAGTGGCGGTCTCTTTCAGTCTAAAAAAGTAATGAATACTGAATTCGACAAAAAAGTGTTTACTCAGGTTGACTTGAGAAGCCTTTCATCTATTCCTACCAATAGCAAAAGGATTAAAATAATAACACAACACCCACAAAGCAGTTATAAACTTGTTACTGGTGCCAATAAGAATATTACTATCGAAATTACTGATCCTTCTAAATTCTGGAGTATTTCAAAATATTTAGTGGTACAAAAATAATCTTATTGAATGTAAGCATCCCAAATATGCCGCATATAAAATGCAAAAAACGGACTTAGAGTAATTATTATTCTCTAAGTCCGTTTTTTTTGTTAGATTTCTATGGG
>Ga0302292_1000367_pt1 | contig 32070 bp, 25 predicted proteins | sample III_Fen_N2_1_FD_194553 | JGI IMG/M metagenome (GOLD analysis project Ga0302292, IMG submission 194553) | Peat permafrost microbial communities from Stordalen Mire near Abisko, Sweden - III_Fen_N2_1 | ecosystem: Environmental > Terrestrial > Soil > Wetlands > Permafrost | place: Sweden: Abisko...
ATTTATACTTTCTACAGTTTTTATCTTAGCAGCTATTACTGGCTATATTTCCTGGTTGATAGATTTGACAGGAAATGATCAAAGAGCTCGAACGGTTTTTCTAGAAATACACGACAAACTAACAATGATCTTATTCATATTTCTTATCTTACATATTGCGAAAAGACTGAAATGGTTCATAGCAACAATTAAAAGAATAGTTAATAATTGATTTATACAACAATAGCACTATAGAAAACGAAAACACCCTATTAATCCAAAGATTAATAGGGTGTTTTGCGGTACGGACGGGAAATGAACTTTCCTGTATAGTATCCCTGTTTGTCAGTACGTTATATCTCTTGTGATTAATTTGTTACGATTTATTCCCAAACTCAGAGGTTGCAATTTGGCTGCTTTTGACTTCGCCTTGTCCTGCAATTATTTCGCACTCAAAAGTACACAATATCTTGTTATTATCAAAGGATTTGTTGATTTATTTATCTGCGATTAATTATCAAAGTCATAAAACTAGCCATTATCTCAGAACTTAAATCTAAGAAAACCAAACAGGAAATTCAAAGTTTCTTCGGGCCAACATTACAATCGATGATTGACAAAAACAAGGCTTTATTGGCTTTAATAAACGGTTTGCAACTGGAGGAGGTTTAAAGGAATTTGATTTATAAAAAACAAGTAATTGAAACAGTTCTCTAATCGTGCTGTTTTATCTTACACCTCTTTAAGTTGCATTTTACACATTGAGTCTGACATCATATTTTTATTCTAAAATTATCTTTTTCTATGAACATGTTTCTCCACTTTTTTACTTGAGACATTGAGAAAAACAGGTAAAAATAAAATAATTCCAATTAAAGAAAATATCAATCCCCCAATGGTTCCAGCAGCTAATGGATACCAAAAAGCCTCTTTTGTGGAACCAACTATAAATGGACCAAAACCAAGAACCGTTGAAGTAATTGTTAGCATTATAGGACGCATTTTTACGCTCCAAGCTTTAACGTAAGCTCGACATCTCGATATTCCTCGACGTTTTATTATCCTGTTGAATTCATCGATAATATAAATGTTGGCATTTACAGTTAATCCACTTAGAAGAATAAAAGATGCAAATCCACCTTGATCAAAATTTAGTTTAAAAAGATAGAAGGTAAGGAAAATACCAATGAATGAAACAGGAATGACAAATAATATAGCAAAGGGCTGTTTGAGCGAATTAAAAAGGATACTTGAAAGAAAGAAAATGATAATTAAAATTAAAAATAACAATCCATATTGTTTTCCATTATCATTCCTCCGATAGTAATTTCTACCACTTTTATTTTCCACTGTATAGCCCATTGGCAACTGTTTTTTAAAACTATCAACGATTTCTTCAAGCACCTTCTGACCTTGTTCAGAAGCTCCAATATATTCATACTGAATACACAACCGATACTGTTGATTGTCTTTATATATATTCTGAGGTGATTGTCCCTTTTCTATCTCAGCAACATGGGATAGTTTCACTTCTTTTTTCCCAATAGTCATCGGAGCATGAATCAAATCCCAAATATCATAATTCTTTGACTGCTTTGAATCTAAAAATATTTGCTCTTGTCCACTATTCGATGACACTGCACCAGCATATACCGATTGTCCTATTGTATTATTCAGGGATCTAAATAGTTGAATAGGAAAGACTCCGGTTTCTGCTAATGCCCTTTCATTAAGGTTAAATTCAAATTCCTGATAATCATCTTTGTACCAGTTGAACGCAGAATTAATGGCCACCTCTTTAATTCTTCGATACCCAAGTAATTCTTTCCTTAGCTTTTTTGCCCAGCCGTTCAATTCATCGTAATTGTAACCATACAATTCAGCCTGATATGAACCTGCACTTTCGCTCATATCATTACTAAAACCATCACCTAGCCCATAGACTCCCCAACTTCCACCGCCCATTTCTAACGCTTTTGTAATCAGGTTTGATTTCAAAGAACTTGGGAATCCAGATAGTTGATCCTCTTTATTAAATTGAATGGTTATATTAGCTCTTCGTGCATTTTCAATTGTTGTTTGAAATTGTTTGATTTGTTTAAATTGGCTTAGATATGCTTCCATCTGTTGAATGAGGAAGTTCATTTGCGCAACAGTGGAGCCATTCGGCAATGTAGCTGTAACGTATAGGCTTGTTTCTTGTCTATCTGTAAAATAGGATCCCTCGTATACCTTTTGCACAAATAGGCGCAAAGTTCCACCCAATATATTATCTGCATAAGGCTTAATGGTTTCTTTATAAAATTCGGACCCCAAGGTTTTGTTATATGTCTCTTTCCATTTCTCACTTCCTTCAAGCTTATCGGGAAGCATAAAAACAGGAAGCCCAAAACCCAATATCAATACTATTATAAATATATATTTCCATCTACAAGCAAATCTACAGTATTTTTCGTAAAACCTATTTACCCATATAGAAACTCTATTCCAGTGTACTTTCTTAAATATGTTCTTTTTTCTTCGGTATATATTTACCTGATCTATTTTAAATAAATCAAGTAGTACGGGAACAACAAAGAGTACTACAAATAAGGAGATTAATAAATTCGTAATTAAAGCAAGGGTAAAATCCTGTAAATTTAATTTTATTTTATCATCCATTAAAAATACCATGGACAATGACCCGATTGTTGTTAGCGTCCCGGCTAAAATAGCTAGAAATACATACATGTTTTTCCTTCTCATTATCTGGTCCGACATGATAATCACATTATCAATGATTAAGGTCATAGAAATAGTTATGCCTGCCAATGAATAGAGATGAATTTCGAGCTTTAATAGATAGTAAACAATAACTGCAATTGACAAATTAATTACTAATGATGCAATTATAAGTAACAAGTATTTGAAGCTTCGATATACAAGTAAAACAAACAGTAATAATATAAACACAGTCAGCCCTAATCGAAAATAAATTTTATTAAGTTCTTCCTTTATGTATTCCGTTGCATCATAACTAACATGAATTTCGTACCCTTTAGGTAATACCGATTGAACTTTAATTATTTGCTCCTTTATCGTTTCACTTAGAGATAACTGATTAGCTGTTTGCTTTGCAACAACAGAAAGATAAATAGAATTTAGACCATTAATCCTGTAGATGTACTGTGATTCAGCTTGCTGATGATTTATTTTCACAATTCGGTTAAGATTCATTAATCCCCCGTTTTGTGTTTTTACAATTATTTTGGAACAGTCAAAGTTTTGTCCGTTATTGTTATTATTAGTTACAAGTATTATCCGAATAAGGGATTTCTGCCCGCTAACTTGCTCAACTGAACCCTCGCCCAAGAACTCCTTCGACAAGTGGTTGCTAATTGCTTGTTGAATATCAGCCACTTTTATTCCCAACGTTTCTAATTGTTTTGCATCGTATTCCAGTCGATACTCCATTGGTGTTGAGCCGGATATATCAATACGATCAATACCTTTAATGTTGGCCAGTTTGGGTTTGATCAATCTGTCCGTTAAATTATAAATCTCAGTTAAGTTTTCCGGAGCATTAATCGTATAGCTTATAAATGGGCGGTCAGAATTTTCATCGGATTTACTTACATAGATGTTGGGGTAACTTGTTTGGGGTGGTAAAGAGGGTTTGGTTTGACGAATAATAGTTGCGACCTCGAACCTGGCAACGTTTATATCTACATGTTTATCTAGGTTAATAGTGATTCTGCCCCACCCATTTCCAGATGTAGAGCTTATATTCTGAATGCCTTCCAAACGGCTCAACATGGCCTCTAATTTGGATGTTACTTCTGTCTCGACGACCCTTGATGATTGTCCTGACAGTGAAAAGCTCACGGAAATGGATGGTAACGCCTTAGATGGTGATAATTTGATAGGTAGGTGTGGAATTAATGCTAGCCCAATAATGGTTAGACAAAAAAACACCAAAATTGTTGAAAATGAAGAAATAGGTAACTTACGGTTCATCATCTGTGGACTTTCATTAAGCGGTCAAACGATAAAAGTAAAGATGTCTGCTTCTCAAAATCAAAAAGAGTAAGTTTCCTGATGTTGTAATAGCTTAACCAGTAGTTTTTGAGGGCTTCAATATAATTTCGTCTCGCTTCTGTTTGGCGGTTGAGTGACAAAGTTAGCGCACTAATGTCATTCTCACCTATTATGAATCGTTCTTTAGTAGCCTGATAAGCCAAATCAGCAATACTTGTTGCTTCTTCGGCACTTTTTATTACTTCTTGTTGAATGCTAAAATCCTGAACAGTATTAATTACATCTTGTTCTAAAGAAATTTCCCTCTGTTTATTCGAGATCTTAGTCACATTTAAGTTGTTTTTGGCAACATTTACTCTACCCTTTTTTACACCCCAGTCGAGAAGAGGAATATTTAAACCAACCGAGATAATATCTTGTCTCAATGTGTTTTTGTATGCAAGATTAAACTTTTCAGCCACATTATTGTACCCAACACTCGCATAAACAGAAGCATCGAAACGTAATTCCTTTGTGGTTTTTTCAACTAGTTTTTCTGCATCCATAATTCCCGTTCTGTTTTCTAAATAAGTAGGGTTGTTAGCTATAGAATGTTGCAAAGCAAGGTCGGGTGAAATTTGAAAAATAGCAAGTTTTTCGGGCAAAAGTAGTTTTATTTCTGTACCTTTTTCTAAATTAAGAAATGTTACTAATGCTGACATTGCTTTGTTTAGACTAGTTTGAGCATTTATCAAACTGTTTCGGGCGTTTAAAGCGTCTAATTTTAGCGTTAATAATTCGGCTTTTGAAATAGCAGCAATCTCAAAGCGTTTTTGTCCAATTTGATACAGTGTATCTGCAGATGTAAGATTCTCGAGGGCTCGTAAATGTTCAACTTGTGCACTTGCCAAGTTGAAAAAATACTGTACACAAGTTCCTGAAATTTCTTCCGTCTGATACAAAAATTTTTGTTTAGCATTTTCATACTTAAGAGGTGCTGTTTTTTTCTCCCACTTAAAACTATTATAACCAAATAAGGCCTGTTGATAAGCTATACGTAGTGGTATTGCTGAAAATTGGGTGTAATTTGATTCACCAATATTTTTCATATACCCAAGTTCCGAATTAACAGAGAAAGTTCCACCTGTGAAATCTACATTTTGGCTTAAAGCTAAGCTACCGGAGGAGTATAAAGATTTTTGCTGACGAAAAACATCAATATTTTGTTCGGAGTCATAGCGCTTTACAAAATTGTTGCTATACGAAATAGGTGTGGTATTGAGCGAGAGAGATGGTAACCTTGCGGCCTTATACGATTTATATTCCCAATAGCTAGATAAATACAAATTTTTAGCTACAAAAGCCTGCAATGAACTATCACTCGCTATAGTAATAGTTTGCTCAAGTGTTAGCACCCGTTGCTGAGCCGAAACACTCCAAAGTATATTCGAAATTATGCTGAGAATAAATACAATTTTCTTCATCTTACTTTAATTAATTATGCATTCTGAATTATCAATTATGCAATGACATTAACTTCCTTTCTTCTATAAATAAACCAGTATACTAATGGAACTACAAATAAACTTACAGGGGTACCTATCACCATTCCTCCAATGATTCCGAGAGCCAATGGTGTTTCTAATTGTGATCCAATATCATTACTAAATAAAAGAGGAGACATGCAAACTATAGAGGTAAATGTGGTCATCAATATCGCTTTCAGCCTTCGTCTTCCCGATTCGTGTATAGCATCCATTAAAGGGATTCCGGTTTTTCGAAGTTGGTTCATCATGTCCACTTTCAAAATACTATCGTTAATGATAATCCCTGCACTAACCACTATCCCGATGGCCGACATTAAATTAAGCGAGTGCCCTAAAACAATGAGCAATCCTAATGAAGCTGTAACATCAATCGGAATCTCTAGCAAAACAATTAATGGCAATACGAAATTCTCGAATTGTGCTGCCAGAATAAAATACATGAGCAAGATAGAAATCAGTAGAATGACTATTAACTCACTAATCATCTTTTTGTTTGAGAAAAAAGAGCCCGAAAAATCCACATTCCAACTTTTACTAACCGAAGCATCTGACTTTATTTTCTGAATTATTTTCTCAGGATGCTTTGTATTATAAAATTGCAAGGGAACATATTCGCCTTGTTTTCCGGCGATTATTGATTTCAAATCTTCCGAATAAGCAACTGTCAAGAAATTGCTTAGCGGGATAGCTGCTGGTTTTCCTTGATCGTATGAACTTGTTTTCACAAGCGTGTTAGTAATTATCTCATTTACTGTTCTTTCTTCTCCACTCAGTATTATAGGCAGATATTGTTGATATGAACGCAAAACTGCTACTTGATTTTCCTTAAATGCCGTTTTCAGTACATTATATACCTCATCATAAGAAACGTTATATAAAAGAAGCTTCTCTCTGTCAATTTTTAAATTCATTTGTAAGAGAAATGGAGTTGCAGTTGGTCTTTCCTGAGTATCGTTGAGTATCTTTCGTTCGATTTTATCAATATTCTCTCTTGAAACAGGGCTACTTTCGTTTTTGGTATACAATTCAACGCTTAAATCCGGCTCACCGGTTTCAAAAATTCGTTCAAATATATTACCTACAGGCGATACGGTTACAGCAGCTAAAGGGTAGCTCTTTGCTAAATAATTAGTTACTCTTTGTTTTAAATTTGGGATATCTTCAACATGAAATGCTTTCATATATATTTCAGCTTCCGATGCCGTTTGCTCTTTCTTTTTATTTAGCAAATACTGCTGTTGCCCTAAATACACAGCATGCTCGGGCAATGCTCCTTTTAAACTTTTAATCAATGTTTCCACTCTATCCTTATTTTCTAACAAATGAATATTGTCGTTCCAATCAATTTTCACTATCATTTCGTTCTGAGTGATGTAAGGTATTTTTTCTTTGGGAATAACCCAGAACAAAACTGCACATAATGGAAAAACACAAATCATAATGATCATTGTGAGAGCTTTATGGCTAAAAATCCAATGCGTTCCCGAATCATATATTTTATCGAAAATTGAATCCTTTAACGGTTTTCTTAATCGCTCATTTTCTTTTTTTAGCCAATTCTTAGGCAATTTAATAGAGTATATTAGTTTATAACATATTGGAAGGAAAATAATACCCGAAATATACGACACAAACAACCCAACAGTAACAGAAAATGCCTGATCGAAAAAAAGTGCACCGGCAATTCCACTCAAAAAGATTAATGGTACAAAAACGGATGTCGTTGTAAAAGAAGAAGTTAGCATTGGAGCTATAACTTCGTTTGTTCCCTTGATACATGAATTTTCTATCGAAAAATGCTTGCGGCGATATTGATTAATATTGTCGGTAACGATTATCGAGTTATCTATCATCATACCGGAGGCCAAAACCAATCCGGTTAATGAAATCATATTCAACGATATGCCAAACAGATAGAAAAATAAAAAACAAATAACAAGAGAAACAATCATGTTAAGACTTATGATAATCGATGTACGAATATCTTTTAAGAAAATAGCCGAAACAAAACAAACGAAAATGAAAGCAATATATAAATTTTGTTTTAGGTTAGAAATGGTATAATCCAGTAAAACAGTCTGATTTTGTGATACTGTAAAATCAATGTCAGGGTATTTCCTTTTAAAGTCATCAGTCAGTTTTGTAATTTCAGATTGGAGATTACTGAGTTTCTCGTTACTCTGTTTTATAACTTGCATTACAACAGCTCTTTTTCCATTGTAAAATGCCATTCCCGATTCTTTTTCAGGAACTATCTTCACACTCGCAAGTTCTTTCAGTCGATATATTTTATCGTTTTTTCGAATATAAATATTTTCAATATCCTCCACAGAGCGCACAATAGTTGAGAATTTAATATTGTATTCGTAATAACCATCCCGAACAGTCATACTTCCCGGATCGATATTGTTATTTGTCAGTGCGAATTCAATGTCGTTATTCGTAATTCCCGAAATTTCAAGCATATTATGATTTGGTATCAATATTACTTGCTTGTTAATTATCCCGGTCATATCCACCATGGCAACTTGTGGCAATTGCTCGATACGGCGTTTAATGACGTTTTCGGAGAATTCACATAGATTTATAAAACCGGTTTGATCTGTTTTATCCAGGTTGTTATCGTTTTTTAGCGTTAAATTTAGATTAAAAACCGGAATATCAGTGGCACTCGCTTTTACAACCCGTGGACGGTCAATCGTTTTAGGGATGAAATTCATAGTGAGGTCAATTTTTTCATTGACTTCAATAAATGCCAAATCCGTATTCGTTCCGTATTCAAATTTTAAGCGTACAATGGCATTTCCATCTTGCGTTTCGGTATGAATATCGCGCAAATTACCTATTTGCTGCAATTGTTGGCGGATAGGTTTTACTACCGTGTTTTCCAACTCGCGGGCAGAAGTATTCTTTCCGGAAATTTTTACCGTTATTTCAGGGATGGCAATATCAGGAAGCAATGAAATAGGGATATTCATATAGGTAACCATACCCAGAATAAAAAATGCCGTAAAAACCATAAAAACGGCAATTGGTCGGTTCAGAAGGTACTTTATCATTTTATTACAGATACCGGAGCTTCATGAGCCAGATTGATATTTCCATCATAAATCACACTGTCACCCTCGGTCAATCCCTCGGTAATAATAAATCCCGTAGCATTCTCGAGACCTGTTTTTACATAATTCCACATGGCTTTTCCTTCGTGAAGTGTAAAAACAACTTGTCTGTTGGTTCGTAGAACCAGGGCTTTTTTAGGTATGACTAATTGATTAGGTAGTGTTTTTTGTACTCTTACATTTACATTCATTCCATCAAATAACTTATTTGATGCTGATTGTATCGTAGCTTTTACCCTTACCATTCCGTTTTTATCTACAATTGGGTTTATTTCTACGATCTTACCTGTTCCGCTATAATCGGCAACTGAAAAAGGTGAAACTACCACGCCATCTCCTACTGTTATCATGGCTAATTCGTTTTCCAATACCTGAAAAATCACTTCAGGAGAAGCATTATCTACTATGGTGCAGAATGGCTGACCACCGGTTGGTTGGTTATGTTCTTTGTTCAGCAAATTTGCCACAACTCCATTAAAAGGTGCATAAAGCACTGCATTTTTCAGATTATAAGCTGACATTTCGTATTGAATACGGGTTTGAACATAATTACTTCGGGTTTTAGCTATTCGCATAACCTCTTTCGGTATTTTTATCGAATCTTTTACAGAATAACCCTGACCTATCAATATATTTTGAAGTTCCAGCTTACTTTTTTCCAGGTTATCATTTGCTTGTTGTAATGCATTATTCAGTTTAAATAAATCGAGCGAGGCTATTTTTTGTCCTTTTACAACCCTGACGCCATTCTTTACAAATATAGTGGTAACTACTTCGTTAGTTTGGAAATACAAATCTGCTTTACGCTGTGCTGCAACGGTTCCATTCGCCAGAATTTCACGAGCAAAAGCAGTTTTTACTAATTTCATTGCTTTCACTTGCGTTTGCTCTTCGACTAACTTTGTTTGTACTTGTTCTGCTTTTGCTTCTATGGGCTTGGAGGAACAAGAACCTGTAAACACAAGTAAAGCGATTAAAAATAAAGGAATAGTGAGATTTTTCATATACGATATTTATTCTATAGTTTGTAAATTCTTATTTGTTTTCTTTATCAACACCCTCATTTTCTCCCTCATTTCATTGACGGCTGTAGATTGAACCTTTGGCTCTTTTTTCAATACCTTTTGTGCCATAAGCTGTGCCTGTTGGGTATTTCCACTTTCAGCATACAGATTAGCCAATAAATAATAAGGATAAATACGGCTGGGAACTATGTGTGATGCCAGCAAGAAATTTTGCTCTGCTAACTGATAGTTTTTAAGGCTTTGATAATTCTTCCCTATAATGTTATAAAGCATAGGATCGCAACTGATCTTGATGGCTTGCGCCAAAACCTGATTGCTCTTTGCATATTCCCCTGCTTTGTTCAGGTATTGGGCATATTCAAACAGAAACGGTGTTTGATCCGATAGATACGGATATCGTTTTTCGTAGTCATTCTTCATTTCGGGGTAAGCATCTGCACCTCCCATCATTTTCAGGTTATTCCATTCCTTGTAGGCATTATACGTTGGATATCGTTGATACAATGTGGCAAAAAGGATAATTCCTGCAGCTGTCAATAGCATAAGAATAGCTTGCCAAGGCAATACAATACTTTTTTCGGTAAAGCCTTTTGCTCTTACAGCTTGCTTTTGAGTGAGGATTGAGGCCATAAGAAAGACTAATACGATGAGGAATGGAAGTAAGTTGAATGGGTAAGACATGGATGCAAACACCAATAACGAAATAAGTCCTCCGATTTCAGCAATTGCCTTTCGCTTTATCCCCATATAAATCAAAAGAATAAAGGAAATGAATAATACAACAGCCGGTACCACACCAAACTCGGCGATAATTTGCAGGTATTCATTAAATGCATAGTCGGGATTTCCGGCTACCAATTCTTCTTGCGCACTGGCTTTCCCCGATGCAAAATAGGCGGCCTGTTCTTCGCCGTAAGCACCCGAGAACTGACCTAAGCCTACCCCCATAGGATGTTTCGGTATCATTTTCAAAGTGGTTTTCCATATCAAGACACGTCCATCGGCCGAATTCTTTTTTAGTTGATAAATACCCGCAACACTACAAGCAACTAATACAACACCAATAGACAAAAATAAAATCACACTCTTCCGCTGCCTAATTAAATAATCTCTGACTTGGTTTTTCTGCAAATAATACTGCGATAACACAAAACCACAACCGATTATAGCAGCTATCCATGCAGAACGACTCATTGTGGCAGGAAGAACTAAAACGATACCTACAAAAGCAAGTATGGAAACAGTAAAATGCACATAATGCGGTAAAAAACCAATAAAGCACTTCCGTTTGAATATCACAACGTCTTTTAGGATAGCGTGAAGTGCCAAAGGTCCCACTATCGCTAAGTAACCAGAATAAGGACCTGAATTAAAAAATGAGCCCGTAAGTTTAAACAACGTATGGTTCGATGATGTTAAACCATAGAGTTGCATTAGCCCCCATACAGCTTCAACTAAACCTGTAAAAATAAAATAAAAACGGAGATAAAAACGGAGGGTCTTATCTTGCAGAGCGATTCTAAAATAAATGAACAGTAACAAGAGCTGAACCAACAGTATCCATTTACTGGAAAATGTATTCCCGGAATTGAAGTAGTTCACAGCCAGTACATAACCGGTAAATAGTAAAAGTAAAGAATCCACCGGGTAAAGCTTACAGGCAGTTCTTCTGCATCCATACACCAACAATGAAACGAGGGCAGTAACTCCCATTGCTCCATAATACCAAAAATACTTTGCGGATACAACGCCATTCGCCAACGTTTCGTCCACTGCAAAAACTGTGGACAAAACCAGACAAAAAGGAATTAGCAAAGCAAAAAGACGAAAGCCCCCTAAATCCCCCTTGGGGGACTTAAAGATAAGAGTTGTATATTGTTTATATAATTTCTGTTGATACATTTTATGTTTAATAAGTAACTGCGTCTTAAAGTCCCTCAAGGGGGATTTAGGGGGTAGTTTTTTTTACACCCCTTTAAAAAACCTTTCCCACCTGAACTTCCCCGTCTTTATATCTTCTGATTTCCAAACAAACGCAACTTTTCCAATTATATGATCTTCGGGCAAAAGGCCCCAGTAACGCGAATCTATCGAATCGAATACTAAATCGCCAGCCATAAAATAATAATTAGTCTTAAATGTATAGGAATTTATACAACTATCATTTAGCAATATGACATTCCCTTGTTGCGTTACAGTTAGCCCAGTTTCATATTCAATTAGTTTTTTATATACCCCTATATTTAATATATCAATTTTTAAAAAGTCGCCACTACGAGGTATATAAAGTGGTCCAAAGTTTTTCATAGTCCAATGTTGAATATTATTAAAAGGGAAGCAATTAAAGACAGTATTTTTAAAAGTCGAATCTACTTTATTTGATAATCTTAATTGATTGTTGTATATTCCCAAAGTATCTGTACATCCTTTTACTTTATAAAATCCATTCTCTATGTAAAAAATATCCCCCGGAATACCGACACAACGTTTCACGTAATGTGCATTAAAATCCATTTCTATCTTGCTCCAATCATTGTCAACAACTGGAAAGTTAAAGACTAATATCTCATTCCGCTTGATGGCACGTAGTCCCTTCAAGCGTTTCATTTCCCAGTTACCATCCGCCCAGAATTTCCAGTCTTTAAATATCCGAGGCCCAAATATCAGTTTGTTTACTATAATGTAATCTCCCGTCTTCAAAGTAGGTTCCATCGAACCCGATGGAACCTTGAAAGAAGCAAAACAAAAAACTTTGAGAATAATTGTCAGGATAATGCTTCCAAGAACGAGAAGAAATACTCGAAAAAACAATTTTAATAATAATTTAAACGCAATTTTCATTCTACTTAGCATTTTCTTGTGTTTAGTTATAATTATTCTCATTTATTGCATTCTTTTTTCTATCATTCAAACTTCTACTCCAATTTAGCATCGCTCACCGAATCATTTAAAATATAAATTACAAATAGAAATGTTTAACAAATAAGATATAATTTCTTCAGCGAATATTATCAAATTGTCAAACTTCAGGGCATCCTACTTTTACATGAAACAAATTTCAGATAGAGTAAAGTTTATCGCTTTTGTGCTTATTGAAATGCAATGTAGAACTTTAAAACTTTTTTTGTACATTTCTCAAATATCTATTTGTAATTTTTGGAATAGCCTTGTCAGGCACAAACACATTAGAAATTCGCAAACTACTATCCAAAACGAAATAATACGGATAACCTAATTCTTCGGCCGGTATTTTGAATGTCGAAGAGTTATAAACATTCATATCATGAATGCCATATAGCGGTTTCGTTCTGTTAAAAATTTTGTTATTTTGATAATTTCCCAAAAAAATCACATTTTTCACTCCAATTGAATCTGCCCACTTGCGTAGATTTTGTATAGCAAAATTAACACAACTTTCACAGTGAATTTTCGAAAAACGGCAGACCAACATTTGTTTCCTTCCACTGTGAAACAGCTCCTTTAGTGGAATAATATTGTTGATAGAATCCTTAATCATTACATTATCAAGTTTGAAATTGCTGTTCAATATGTTTGTCGTAAAATTCACTTTATACGCATACAATTCATCCCTTTCGTTATCTTCTTGATTACATTTAATCATGTCGTCTACAACTTTCTGATGTTTAAACTGAAAAAAACAAACTAATGTAAAAACATTAATTGCAAACAACGAAAGAATAATCATGATTAGTAATTTATCTTTTTCCATTTTCATACTCAAAAGTTTTTCAATTTATAAAACACTAGTACTGGGTTATCATCAACCGTTAAGCCTTTCACCTTCAGTTTATCGCCACCTGAAATAATTGAGCTATTAGACAAAAAAGAATCATTCTTATTCGGCAAATACCAGGAAACTAAATAGTTTCCAAACGCAGCTTTAGGAAATGCTACCGGCGGAATTTCATTCTGATTGTAATCTGCACTTGTACCGCCTCTAAGATTTCCTGTTTTTTTATCCCGATAGACTATAGTTTGTGTTCCTATATACTTGTTCTCCAGAAAAAAAATATTCTGGCATTCTGTTTCGAGATATTGACCAATATAAAAGTAGTAATCATTTTGTTTTGTAATATTCATAAACTCAGAGTGGCTTGCCAAAAGGTATTGTTTAGGTACTTTCTTTTTTTCATAATCCAAAATGTAATTTGCTTTCAACAAATTTGTACCGCTTATATATTCAAAAATAGTATCAGTAAGATTCTGAGTTACTTGGATTGTATTATTTTTGTACAAATAATTATAACCTCCGTAATGAACATCCTTCCGGGAATAAGGTAACCCAACTGTTTTTAATTTAAAATTCTTGTCAGTTACTAAAAGTGTAAAATCTTTTAAATGTCCCAAATGCTCATTTCCATCTCTGTCAATTGTTTTAAAAACATATCCGTCAGGGATAACTGTAAAATTAAAAAAACCAAAAGGTAATCTTTGCTGACGTAAAAATTGTCCAGATGCAGAATAAAACAATAAAAATGGATGTTGGTAAGCTACTAATTCATTTTTTTCCTTATCAAAATCGATATCGCTCAGTCTATAAAGTTCTCCTGGACCCTGTCCAAATGGGATTCTCTTAACGAATTTCCCATTTTTATTAAAAATCACTATGCCACCTCCCTTAAAATCATCATAAATATAAATATTGGAGTTTGTGACTTGTATCTTTAGTATATTGTCGAGCAAACTTTCATTAGTAGTTTCAAGAGGTATTAGCCTAACTTCATTAACTAATGAGCCAAAATCAAAAGACTGTTTTTTAAGAAATGGATTCAAATCAATCTTTTTCACAGAATCAATTTCTACATTTAGTTTTTTTGTAGAATCAAGTTGTAAAGAAGAAATTTGTTTTTCTGTAAAACGTAAATTCTTATTTTGCTGATTTACACAACCTATAAAGAATATAATTAAAACAAAAATGTAATATTTTTTCATATTTTTTTGAATTAGACGAACTATAAAATGAGAGACGCTCATTAATTATAAAATGAACATCTCTCAAAGTTAATTTAGCATTCTACCGGTGTACAATTATCATAACCATATTTGCAGCAGAGCTCATCTCTATTACTTGGATTTGTCTGTGAAGTAGATCCACTACCACCTACTCCTGTTCCATTATAAGAGCCACTTCCACTTCCACTGGATGAACTACTTGATGGACATGGTCTTTCCCATTCCTCCTCGTCTTTTGTCGCTCCCTGAGTCCAATATTCCCACCCAGAATTTTCTTCATGTTTTCCATCTTTTTCATTTGCCAAAGCTTCCACATTAGCCAACGCAAGGTCACCTTTATTACTTACTTTATTCAAATTCACATTTATCATTGCACCTACGGCAATAGCTACTACTACCAGGGCTCCAAATATTTTATTTCTCATAAATTTATTATTATTTTTTATACGATAATCGGTTGTAAATAACAGCCAATCTAAAATCGTTTATTTCTTAATTAGCGGCTAAATCTATGAACTCATCAGCCTGAAACAAGTAGTTTCTGAGTTTCTCATTCTTTTTTTCTACTTTTGCATCACTTATCTTCGTTTTTAGGAGGAAGCTGGGGCGGAGGGCATTGTCAGTTACTTTGCGAGTGTAGACAATTTTCTGCCCCTTTTCCTGTTGTTTAGAATTACATTTTTATTTTATTGCAAAGTACTTTATATAATTCGAGCTTGAAATTTGAAATGTTCTGCCTTACTATAATCGCTTTAGTTTTCAACTGTCTAATTGGATTTGCTGCCTCTTAACTAGAATTATCAACTGGGTATTACCACCATACCTGCCTCCCATTCTCATAGGTAAAGATCCGTTCTTCTTTTCCTCGCGTATGATTGTGAAGTAAATAAATTGTACCTAAAGGTATATTGCAAAAATTAACAATACTGTCGGTAGCAATTTTCACACCGCCCCTTATCCATTTTCCATCCCAATAATATAATTCATATTTATCACCCTCTAAGATAAAATTTGTATCGCTTCGTGGACAAAACCGAACACGGGTTATAAAATATTTTTTACCTTTTCCTAAATCTAATCCAACCCATCCAATTGTGTTTTTAGGTTTTTCAAACCATGTTTCTAAATTACCATCCATAGCATGCGAATAGGGGTGTTCATCTTGTTTAATTATTTTCGGATACCCGATAACCTTTCCTGTTAGTTTTACTTCTTTGGAATATCTATATTTTTTTCCATAAAACTCGACTTCTGCGAAATTTGCATTTCTAAATGTGGCAGAGTTAAACCTCAAGAAACGGCACCTTTTATTGGCATTTACAATAGAGTCGGTTACTTGGAATGGAACACTGTAGATAGAAAAGAAAATTACAGAGTCTCTAAAGTCGGTATAGTTTGCTCCTTCTGTGTTTGTTCTACGTAATCCCATAGCAAGCTCTTCTATTCGTTTGAATCGGGGAAATTTCCTACTCAGAGTCATAGTTGCCTTTATTGTTTTATTCGCTTTACAATATCTAATCTTACCATCTGAACTGAGTAAAAATGGTTCTGAAGTTGGAATTATCTTTCCATTATCATAATAACCAGCAATATAAGCTACATCAGAAGCCATTTTTTTAAAAAACATTTTACCAGATTCTATTTTACCGTAATAGACAACTCTCCATTCTTTATTATCAAAGACACCTATAACTCCATATTTTTTACCTTTAAATTCGGGGCAAGCATATTGAATTGGAATTTCTAAATTATACGCCTTGCAATATTCATTTGTTACATCATTTTCACCTATATTTACTACAGATTTAGGTACATCTCTATAATCCATATCCTTCGTTAATTCTAAGTTGTAGCTATATGTTTTACGGAATATCTTTGCTGGCTTATATACAAACTCTAATTTACTCTTATCAAGAGCATCAAAAGGTAATGTTCTTCCACTATCGAGCATAAGCACAGTCCACGAATGGCCTTGACTCCTGTTTGCCCAAATAGCTCTATCGATAGTTACAGGCAGCCCACAAGCTCTCATCGCAAGTGCACCAAAAGTTGTTAAGTGTCTACAAGCTCCTCTACGCCCTATTTCCATTTTACTTATAGGGAATTCCAATGGATAACTCCAAAAGAGTTTACTGGGTTTGTAATGTTGATTCCAGTTTAATTCCTGGTTAAAGGCTTTAATAATACCTTCAGCAGTTTTGGCAGTGTCAATAATATGTTTCAGTTGTTTATAGTAACGACTTCGATATATTTCAACAGGTTCGTTTTCAATTCGGTAGGGCAATATATATTCACAAAATAAATCAAAGTCAGCTGGGCTGTATAGTGGAGACCTTTTCCATGCAAAAAAAGCTAATTCTATATTTTGAATAATAAAGTCGGCACTCAAATATTGGCAATCATATTTTTTTGCAAGCTTTGAAATATTTATTTTTCCATATTTACGAACAACTGAATCCCACGTATGAGTAACTTCTATTGGATCACCTACATAAATTCCAACACTTCTAAGAGAATCATATACATGTAGAATAGTATCATAGTGGCTAATAATCTCTCCTTGGTAAGAGAATTTTCCATATCCCATATAAGAAATTAGAAATTCTGCAGCTTTAAGCTTTTGAGCGTCACCCTTATCTTTATAGTATTTTAGAACTTTTTCAAATTCGATACTATTTTTGCCCGCAAATTGCATTACTTCCTTTTTGTTAGCATCTTCACATGAAAACACTAAAGCGGTAAGTAGGGTCAAGATTAAAACTCTAATAACTGAATTATTTACTCTTCCAATTTTCATAACAATTCGTGATTTTTTATATATCAATTTTCTGTCACATATGTAAACACGCACACTATTAATGTGTAGTTTTAGACCGTAAGCATGCATTTTAGAGTAGTCTATATATTCAGAACAACCCTTATAATTAACTTTTATTACTGTTTTAAATTCACTCAATAAGTGTCTCTTTTATAAAAATAAGATCAATATAAATATGCTTGACAAAGTTATATATCCTTCTGATTAATCATATTCAGACTTACCTTCTCGTAATTTTCACTATTTAAATATCGCAAAGATATTGTTAATACAGATATTGACCAATGCAATATTGTACATATCAATAGAAAATAATGCACTTAAAGATCCTTTTTTAAGCCTGACTTAAAGAGAATTGCACGATATCACCTAATAAAGAACCTTTAAAAGCGTCAAAATAACATTGTTACATTACCTATATTCCAATTGTAGAGAAATTAAATTTTATTTACAATTATATATATACCTAATTGAAATTTTGGTCAACAATATTAGCAGAAACACACCGCAACCAAAAAATGAAAGAAAATAAATTCTGGTCAGTTGTGGTGCAAAATCACTACAAAGTCTTTAATGCCCTCCACAACCGATGCGACCCCCATATTTTGGCTGCGATAATATCCGAAAATCGGTTATTATTGCAGCCATTTTATTATTTAAAAGTCATATTACTCTCGATATAATCAAGTATTTTGCATCGCATCCTTGATATACTTAGTTCGTCGGTTTCCTTTTTGAGCTTTTAGGTGTATATTTCCTCTGTTTTTGAAAAAAAACATATTTTGGCTGCGATAATATCCGAAAAGTGATTATATTTGCAGCCATAATATCTTAAATCCGCTAAATGAATACTGCTGCTAGCATAAAAGACTGGATAAATAAGCTCCAACAAAACGGCAAGCTATACTTTTCCATGGAGCAAGTTACAGAAGCTTTCCCGAATTTGCAGTCTACAGGTATTCGTAGCGCACTCACTCGTCTTTCAGCCAAAAACAGCATTATTTCTGTTTGGAAAGGATTTTATGTGATTGTACCAATATCATATACCATCAAAGGAATACTACCTCCGGTTATGTATATCGACCATTTAATGAAGCATATCCAACGTCCTTATTACGTTGGATTACTCAATGCTGCTGCATTCTATGGTGCTGCACTTCAACAGCCACAAGTTTTCTCAGTGATTATTCAGCATCCTACGCTTCGCGACAATAACAAAAAAAATGTGCGGTTACAATTTGTGGCACGTCGTAATTTTCCTGCATATGAATTACTTGAAACACGAAAAACTCAAACCGGCTACGTCAAAATTTCCTCCCCTACTCTTACGGCCGCAGATATTATTCAATATGAGAAAGAAATTGGAGGATTAAATAGAGCATGTACTGTATTGAACGATCTAACAGAGTTGCTTGATTTTACAAAAACTCCGGATATATTTTTTGAGACCGTCAGCACTGCAACAATTCAACGCTTAGGATACTTATTGGAGAATGTCGTTGAATCTCCTGATGTAGCAAATCAGCTATATGACAAAGCATTAAAAGCTAACTGTAGTTTTCAGACTATCCCCCTCAAAATTGGTAAAACCACAGGAGAGAAAATTACAGATAGAAAGTGGAAAATTATAATAAATACTGAAATTGAAATTGATGAGTAAATTTCTGTAAATCAGCATACCTATATTTGATTAAAAAGATATTTATTTGATCCATAGGAGAATGAGTTCTTTGCCACGGAGTGGCTAAATATGCATAACCCTCTTACTCCCTCTCCTCAAGGAGAGGGTTGGGGTGAGGTCTAAGCGAAGCGCAACCGGAGGATGAAAAATACAAACAACCATACATTTGATTTTCATTTCGACTAGTCGGAATGAAAATCAAATAATTAAAAAAAATACTGGGTGCTAAATAGTACCTTTCTTTACATATCGGAATTCAGAATTAAAATATCTATATAAATAAATGATACCCATATCAGCGATAGAAGAGTGGAGAAATAAAGTGCCATGGCAAACAAACGAACAAGTCGAACAGGATTTGATCATTTGCCGTGGACTAACCGAAATATTTAAAGATGAATTCCTGGCACAATCGCTGGCATTCCGTGGAGGTACAGCCCTGCACAAGCTATATCTTTCACCGCAACCACGTTATTCCGAGGATATCGATTTAGTGCAAATCAGTGCCGGACCAATAAAACCAATCATAGATAAACTTCGTGATGAAACATTATCTTTTCTTGGTGTTCCAGTTGTAAAGCAAAAGGCCAACAACAATACACTGATTTTTCGCTTTGAATCAGAAATAGCACCGGTTATGCCCATCCGGTTAAAGGTAGAAACAAATTGTAGGGAGCATTTCTCTGTATTAGGTTGGTCAAAATTTCCCTTTTCGGTAGAGAGCGAATGGTACACCGATGCATGCGAAATTACCACCTACCCGCTCGAAGAATTGTTGGGCACAAAACTCCGGGCACTCTACCAACGGCGTAAAGGGCGTGATTTATTTGACCTATACACAGCCATTACTCAAAAGGATTTGAATTTCGACCAAATACTTACTTGCTATCGCGAATACATGAACTTTGTCGTGGGTAGCAATGTACCCACACAAAAAGAATTCTTGCTGAATATGGAAGAAAAAATGTTAGATACTGAATTCCTAGGCGACACACAATTATTACTACGCAACGGGGAAGCGTACGTTCCGAAAGAAGCGTATGAGTTGGTCAGAATAAATTTAATTGAGAAACTTTAATTGTTATTCAAATTAATGAACATTCAAGAAGAATTAAAAAATTTTCCAACAACAAGATATCAAGGAAGTAAAAGAAAAATACTTCCTTGGATTTATGACTGTATTAAAGACTTAGAATTTAACACTGTCTTAGATGCTTTTGGAGGTAGTGGTATGGTGAGTTATTTGTTTAAAAAAATGGATAAATCTGTTACTTACAATGATATACTTCAATTCAACCAGATTATTGGGGATTCAATTATTTCAAATAATCAAACAGTCTTAACAGATGATGATGTAAAGTTTATTCTTAAAAGCTGTCCAAAATCTAAATCGGTTATTTCAGATAATTTTGAAAGTATATACTATTTGAATGACGAAAATATTTGGATTGATAATGTAATATATAACATTGAAGATTTAAAGAATCTATATTTTGACAATGAGTTAAGATTTAAAAAGGCAATTGCCTATAACGCATTGTTTCAATCTTGCATGATTAAAAGACCGTATAATCTTTTCCATAGGAAGAATCTTGAAATGAGGACAAGAGATGTTCAACGTAATTTTGGAAATAAAACTACATGGGAAACGCCATTTGAGAAACATTTTAAGAAGTTTGTTCTTGAAATAAATAAATCGGTCCATAATTCTAATCAACCATGTAATTCAACTAATCAAGATGTTTTTGTTTTGGATAATGTAGATTATGACTTAGTTTATATAGATTCACCATATATAAAAAAGGACTCAAGTAATGAAAGTTCTGATTATTTGAGGTGTTATCATTTCTTGGAAGGCATAGCTAAGTACAATGAATGGGAAGAGTTAATAGACAACAGCACGCTTAATAAACGGATTAAGAAGGATTCTGTTCCAAATTATTTTACATACAAAGATGCATTAATAACATTTGAAAAGTTAGTTGAGAAGTTTCAAAACAGTATTATTGTGATTTCTTATAAATATGGTGGGGCGCCTTCTATTGAGGAACTTACTTTAATACTACAAAGATATAAACTGAATGTTCGTATACATGATAAACATTATAAGTACGCTTTAAATAAACAAAATGGAAATGCAGTTTTAAATAGAGAATATATTTTAATTGGATATTAATATGAAAATCTTCACCAAAAATGTAAAAATTAATGCAACTGTCATTATTTTTATTTGTCTAGTGATTGCCACAGTTGTGTTTGGCTTATTATTTTGGAATACTACTGATACCAAAATTTTGGCAATCTTTGGGAGTTTATTTGCGGGTCTAATTGTAGCAATAATGCAATTTATTATTGCTTGGCAAGATTATAATCAGACAGAGAAATTAAAAGAGCTTGAATTAATAAAAGTTCTCTATAACAGAGATAGTCGAACTTTTTACGAAGATTATATAAAAAAAGCCAAAAGAGAAATTAATATGATGGGAGTAACTGCAAACCGTTTCTTTAATGATTTTGCTGATGACAGTCCAAATGCAACTTCAAATGCAAAAGTACTATTGGATGCTTTGCAAAGGAATGTAAAAGTTCGAATTCTATTACCGGAATCAGATTATGTGGACGGAAATAAAAAAGGAGATGTAGAAAAAGTGAAACAACTTGTAAAAACTATTAATAATAAATATTCAAACTGTTCTTTGGAAGTTAAACATTTTAATCATGTCCCAGCTCATAGTATTTTTAATGTAGATGATAAATGTATTGTAGGTCCTGTTTTTCCTGAATTAGAAAGTAAATATACACCTGCTTTATACTTACACAATTCCAGTCCATTGGCAGATAAATACTTGACATACTTTAATGATGAATGGAACAGAACAACCTAATATGGAAATAAAAATACAAACTTTTCCAAGAATTCATCTCACATTAATAGGAATGAATAATGATGGATATCGGATTAATGGTGGTATTGGATTCTCGATATCAAACCCTAAACTAAGTCTTTGTTTTAAAGAGTCCGAAAGTATTGAGATTACAGATTTAAGAACATTTAAATTCACCGAATTTGAAAAAGAAAAATTAATTTCAATAATCAAAAAGTCTATTATCCAGTATGAATTCAAAAAATCAATAAGTTGTAAAATTGAAGGAGATGTGCTTCCTCATTATGGATTAGGATCTAATACCTCAATTTATTTGTCGTGTTTGGAAGCCCTATTTATTGTTAACAATCATATATACTCTCATAATACTTTAATTTCAGCATCAAATCGTGGTGGAACCTCTGGAGTAGGAATAAATACTTACTTTGACGGTGGTTTTGTTTTTGATGTTGGAATTGATAAACAAGAACAAATATTACAACCGTCATCAATTGCAGATCGAAATGGCAATTTACCTTTAATATTAAACAAATGTGATTTACCTAATTGGCAAATAGGCATTTGTATTCAGAACATTTCTAATAAATCTGAACAGGAAGAGATTGAATTTTTTAAATCTTGTTGTCCAATTGATAAATCTTCAGTTGAAGAAATTTTATATGAAGCAGTGTATGGTATTACTGCTTCTGTATTGGATGAAAATTATGCTGTTTTTTGTAAGGCAGTCAATGCAATTCAGTTAACAAAGTGGAAAAGTTTAGAACGCTTTATATATGGTCATGAATTGTATGAGTTGGAAAATAAGATTAAATCTTATGGTGCAGACTGTGTTGGAATGTCAAGCCTTGGTCCTATGCTTTTCTTTATGGGGGAAAATTTGGAAGAGATTATGTCAAATATCAATAAAGAGTTTCCTACTGCTGTTTGTTATAAATCGTATTTTAATAATCAAGGAAGAATAGTGAGTTATGACTGACATTACGTTTATTACTTCAAATCCGACAAAACTTGCTCATGCAAGACATTTGTGTAAAGAATATGATATCAGTATCCTTCAATACAAGAAATTCTTTTATGGTAAAGGATATGTAGAACCACGAATTTATGATCGTGATGTTCTATTAGAAGAAAGTATCAATGATGCTATTAAAAGGTGGAAAAAAAATGTTTCTAGCACTGGAAAACGATTATTTTTCATTGAAGACACTTCAGTAAGAATCGAAGCTCTTAGTGATGAGGGGAATGAAATCCCTGGAGTAGACATCAAGTATTGGATGCAAGAATACAACTTCAAAAGACTTGATGAGGAATTAAGAATAAAAGGTAATAATAGAAATGTAACTGTATCATCTCACATAATATTGTTTTTGTCTGATGATATTAAACTTGCATCACAATCAGAAAAAGATTATATAATATTCTCAAGTACATCGACTGGAACTATTGTAAAAGAAGAACAATCATTTGAAACTCAGATTTTGTATCCATGGTTAGACAACAAGACTTTTAATAAATGGTTCGTACCTAATGGTTTCGAAGTTCCTATTAGTATGCTTAACATCACTGATGCAGATAAAGCAGATTTCAGGAAAGGTGCATTTGATCAAATGTTTATCTTTTTACAAAAACATAATGCAATTCAAAATATCCAAAGAAAGCCCATCATTCCACGATTAAGTTTTAACCCTTTATATGTCGTCTGTGGTCCTTCATGTGCAGGAAAATCCACAATCGGGAAATTGCTTCTTGAAGAATATGACTATTACCATATTGAAGCTAGTGATTTCATGTCCCTAAAGTATTTTGAAACTCATGGTACAAAATTTATAGTTGACAAGAATATATATGCCGCTGAATTATTAAAAATAAATCCTCTGGTTGTTGTTGAAAATACGATTAGTTATATTCAATCAAAAAGATTGTTAGACAATTTTGTTGTAACCGGCTTTCGTACCTCTAATGAAGTTTCTAGCTTTTTAAAGCTTTTTCCAATGCAAGACATCAAACTGATCTATATAGATGCTGAATTATCTATTAGATACAATCGGTGGGTAAATCGACAAAGAGATACTGTTGAGTATACTTTCGAGAAGTTTGTACAAATCAATGATCTTCAAAAAGAAATGGGATTGATAGATATAAAAGAAATGGCTGAAGCTCAGCAATATGAAAATAATCAAGATGGATTATCTCAATTTCTCGTTAATTTTGAAGAAAAAATAATAAGCGTAAAGCCAACTTACAAAGTCATTGATTTTAAACAGATCACTTCGATACAAAAAATGCCTTTAGAGAAGGCCATTTTTATTGTGTTGGTAATAGAGTATAGAAAAAACGAATCGATTTACTTTACAACAACCGAGATATCACATCTAATAAATAATACCTTTATTGATTTTAAGAAAGATAAAAATAATGTGAGTAGGTATTTTAATCAAGCATATTATCCATACTATGAAATAAAAAAAGAAAACGGAAAAAACAAATTTAAGCTATCACCTACTGGATATTCTGAAGCAATTTTCATGATTCGAAATATGGGGTAAAATTCACAAGTTGACATTATGCCTTTTGAAAGCTAATCAATAACAACTCCACCAATTATTAATACTAATGAGAATCCATATAAAAATTATATATATATTCAATATTAAGCCCCAATATTAGTTAATTATAGTTGAAGATAGCAAAGGTATCTACTTAGTAGTTGCTTCAGGGTATTTAACTAAAAATAGACGTAGTAATCTAGTCAGTTGAGCTCCGCAACCGCAACCCAGAGATCCAGCATTAGAAAAATAAGAGCGTATCACAGCTACGCTCTTATTGCTACTTACTTACTCTTCTTTCCACCTTTTTCTCTTTGGGAAAGAGCACTTCCTGCTGCAGTTTTACTCGCAGCACTAGTACGTCCATCTCTTAGTACTTTTGAAGCGGCGGCTGCTGCAGTTTTACTTGTAACTTTAGCCATTACTTTCAATTTTTATTTTCCAATCCGAACAATACAGGTGGATTGAATCCTGTCAAAATATATTGTAATAAAAATGGGAATTATCACGATTCTATTTAATGAATTCCACCTCCGTGCCATGTGCCTGTTGCAACCCAATATTCATAGTGAAGTAGCCATTCGCTCGTCCAGGGTATAATGGTATCAGCAATCAACTTAGTTGCATCCCATTCTTTAGCTCTTTTATAATATATACATAAATGCTGCTTGGAGCTTTCATATACATGCTCAAGTTTTGTCTTACCTTCTGCTAGTATCAGTGCCTTTGGTTCAAGCACGTAAACATTAGGATGCTTTTCTCGGTGATAGACAACCTTGATTAAGTATCTCGAACTTAATTCTGAAGGCTGTAAATATCCTTTCCATACAAGGGTATTGCATCTGATTGAATACTTAGAGTAAGGAAAATAAGAACGCAATTTGTGACCCTGAATTACTAATGGTATTTCAGATTTCTTAATCATTCCCATGAAAATTATGAGGTTTTGTAATTACAGTTCCAACGGAACTAAGAATTCCACTACCCGTATTCATTCTCATACTTCCACTTTGTCTAAGATTAAAGCTTCTTTCTCCCAACACAGAAAATGTTTTTGTTATAATTTGGTCTCCAAATGGCTTTTTCATTTCATTACAAATATTCTGCAACCCTCTCTGTTGTAATATATTTAGTATATCGTGCTTAACCTGGTCAATCCATTTATAGAAGTTCTTTTCTCGCTGAGGATGTTCAACCCATTTATCCGCATAATTTTCTTCGGGATTTACCGGATTTGCAATCCACTTAATGAACTTGCCTGAATTATGATCATAGCGGCTATCAATAAAGTTCTCCATATTGAGAGATACATTTAATAACGCATCAATAATAGATGTTTCTTTTTTGTATGCTTTAGAAGCCAAAGTTGTTATTATGATAGAGATCGGCTTATCTTCATTCCCGTTAAACATCATATCGCGATGTCTTTTCAGTATTTGAACAACTCGTTGTAGAGGCAACTTTTCTTTTTGATATTTTGGAACTGGATTTACTGATTCTGAAAGCATTAAACTCTTTCTCAAATCTATTGAGGCCTCATCAAAAAACCACTTAGCATATCCAAAAGGATTACTTTTCATCCAATTCTCAGCAACAGGATCTATGAAATAATTGTCTTGCTCTTTATCAGTTATTCTAATTGCAAGTGAATCAAAATCGTTAGATAAAGCCTTAGCCGAAAATGCTTTTTCAAGTACAGTATTATATCCATTACAAACTAAACTTGGAAGAATATCCAAATGGTAATTAGCATTGTTTGAATAAACCAACGTCCAGCATCTTCGCCCTTCTTCATCTAACATTTTTTTATAGCTTTCGTTATCTTTAAGACGATTTCCGACTACTTGTTTAAGGTGATATTGTGTCCATCTCGGATTTTTCCCTGTCAGTTCACACACTAAATCAATATCAAGGTCATCCTTTTCGTTCACAGGTCTGACCATAGTTCCAAGCATAAACGAACCTTGTGGTCTGATTTCCGGCTTATAAAGAGCAAGCGAAGACTCTGGTTTAGCCAACCATTCGCCTACGGTTCTGTAACTACTTACTGCAGCGTTATATTGGGTTTCTGTAATATCTAATGTTTCACCAAATGTTTCTAAAATTTCTGAGAACTGTTTATTTTCTTCTTGTGTAAGCATATCAAATTATTTTATAGTTATTGTTTTAAAAAATCCATTTTGTGTTTTATTCTGATCGTAAATCACTAAGGGCATATCAGCTTTAGGCATCCAAACTCTACCAAATTCCACTGCTGCCGACACTGGCATTGCTGGAAAAACATGCAAATCTGTACATCCATGATGAAATTTTATTCTTTCAAATGCAAGTCGGGCTGTGTATCGAAAGTCCGACAATAGCTTCTCTGTTTTTAAAAAATCGTTACTGGGAGTGTCTATTGTGATTTCCCAAATACTAACCTTTTCACCTAACGTATTTTCAATTCTATCATACGTAATAGTTCCACTAAGACTTACAACAAGTACGGGTATTTGCGTTTTATCAGCAGGTTCACTAATTGTGTAATTTATATTCGATAATGTTTGCTGCCACTTCCACGTTGATGGTTCTCTATGTTTCTGATGTATTTTTAGTTCAGTTAAATCATTCAGTAAAACTCCTAACTTTATAAGTAAAGGCTGCGGTGCAAGAGCAAATACAGAATAATGACATGTGCTTCCCTGCATTAATTGAGGCTTCAATTTTAAATTGAATTGATAACATAGATTTTCTTCTTCTACCAACCAATATGTATCTGCATTGTCAATAAATGGAGCATTCTTTAATCCCAATTCAATTGCGTTATTACTTGCCGGGTAATAATCGTATAGTAAAGCTTCGCTTGCCATTTGATAGGATAATGGTGAATTATGGCTACCGATATTCGCTCCATAGAGGATTATTTCACTTGACATGTTTGGAGCAATAGCTGTTAGTAGGTTTATTCGTTCTTCATGATTTAGTTTCATTTCAAGTAACCAACCTTCGGTGTAAGTTGTATCATCGCCATCCACCAGTCTATGATGTGTGTCACATAATAACATCAGATTGTTTATGTCATTAGCCAATTCTTTTGAACGCTTTAAATCGCCCCTTGGCCCCTTGGGTTCATCTGCAACAATGTGAGCTATATATGCACTATTGTATTTTTTCTTAGTTAATATATCAGTATGTAAAACTTTATTGCAGCCTTCATACTCACATCTTCCTCCTGAAATAGCCCAGAGAAGATTCTGATTTTTGGTATTGATTTTCGTATTACTCATTTACATTTATCATTAAGTAATGATCAGAATATAATATCGTATTTTTTTCAATTGCCATCTCATTTATGAGAGAGTAATTGATATTTTTTTTCATAACAACTAATTATTCCTCTTCTTCAGATTTATTTATCACTCCAGTTTTAAAACTAGGTTCCTTCAGCATTTTCTTATATATTCTCATTTGATCTCCTTCAACAAGAATCATCCAGACTGATATCCCTAATATTGCAAATACAGGAATAACTAAAACCGTAAACTGAATCTTAAGCAGTGGTAAGGCTAGCATAATTGCAAGTGATAACAGACCCATTAGTCCATAATAGATATAACCAAATAATATAACCAACTTGTTTAATAGGTTTCTTGGTTTTAATTTTAATTGCCCCTCTCTTATTTCAAATCTCGAAATGATCAATTTTATTTCCCTCCACGTAAATCTATCACCATTAGAAATATAAAAGTCAACTATTAATTTATTGATAGTACAATTAAAGTATCCAGTACATTCTTTAAAAAGTTCATCTTTTATTTGTAGATTCATAAAATCGACCAATCTTTTATCATTATCACCTATTTTTTTTTGCAATTCAATTAGTTTAGATAATCTAGAGTCTTTTTTAAAAACATCCTTAAGTTTGACTATAAAACTACAAAAAGACGCAACTGCAAGTAAACTATAAATTACAAAAAAAAACAAAACCAGATTTGGATATTTATCACGAAACTCTACAGACCCCAAATAAAACTTTACAAATTCGACACTTAATTCAGACATTTTTTAATATTTATTTAATTCAACATTATTTTTACATATTCAATACATTATGCATATATTTGCAAATGAATTGGCATTCTTCAATCATATACCAATTCCGTTAGTAACGCTTTTGAGTATATAGATGATACAAGAGATAAAAGAAGAAAGAATGGATTTCGAAAACATGTCCGGCTCAGATCTAATTGAGGTTATTTCTTGGAAAGAAGAATATCCACAAGAAGCTGAGCAAGCATTCACGATGTTCTGTAGTCGATATGAAAAAAGTTTAATACAGAAAGCCGAAATTTACTGTTTAAGATATGCATACAATGAGGTGGAAGCTTTGTTAGTCGCAAATTGCACATTCGCAAGAGTTTGGAAGTATCCTACATTTGATATTAAAAAAGCGAAATCAAAAAATATTGATACTGCAATAATGTTATGGATGCTTCGGATATTGTACACACAAATAATATTGCTTGGAAGAATGAATACTTGTGCGGAACCAACTTCGGAGGAAGATTTATCTGTCATTACAACTGTAAACGAATTGATCGAATTCCATATCGGAAATGATGTGGAAAAGAAAAATGAACTAAAAGTTATGTTAGAAATTTTAAACAGTGCCATGTTGGGATTATCCGAAAAACATAAAATAGTTTACCTTACTTATAAAGCTTATGAACAATTTGGAAAGAATATTCCTCGTTCAATTAGTAAAAAATTACAAGGTCAATTAGAATTAACTCAAAATTCTATTCGTGTTTATAAACTGGACGCAAACAAGCATGTTTTAAATTATTTAGAGCAAATCAATGTCACAAAATAAAAAATATAGTGGGAAAATCGATGTTAACAACATTGATGAGTGGTTATCTTCTGCAGGTTTTTTGTTTCCTCAAAATGAATTACAGCTAGCAAGATTTAATGAACTATACGCTGATTATGACTTTAAACTCAAGGATGCTTCTATTGATGTTAAAGCAATAATTAAAGGAAATCTATGTGTATTTAAAACAACTCTGCGAATTATTGAAAACAAGGAAATAAATAAGGAAATAGAAGAATTGAGAATGGTTGCTAGAAAGGGGCAGGTATTGCCAGACCACATAATTGAGAAGATGAAACAAAAACACCAGAAAAATAATGGTGAAGAGCAATAATAAATCAGCAGCGAAAAGACTGGCGGAATATATTGCAACACAATATAATGAAAAAATTACGCCACTTGAAAAAATAGTTGTCGAAGAAGAGTTAAATTTGTTTTATGACAATTATGAAGTCAACACCTTTGATGGTATGACTATTTTTGATAATGGTCGATTTTATGTTCATCTAAATATTGACAAAGGAAATAGACCTGACTCAGAAAGAGGAAGGTTTACTTTAGCACATGAACTTGGTCATTACTTCATTGATACACATAGAATTGGACTGAAAAATGGATTACTAGAGCCACACCCCTCAGAAATCAACAAAAAACAATTCACAACTATCGAACGGGAAGCTGATTATTTTGCGTCATGCCTATTAATGCCTGAATCCCGTTTTCTTAGAGATATTGGCAACAAAAAATTCTCTTTTGAAGTAATTGATTTTTTAAAGACTGAGTATAAAGTTAGTAGAACTGCATGTGCTTTCAGATTTGCTGAAATTGGCAATCATCCTATTATGGTTGTATATGCGGAAAATAATATTATCAAGTGGGCTCACCCGAGTGACGATTTTCCATATAAATCATTTATAAATGACAATATTGTTCCACGCGACATGGTCATGGGGGAGTATTTTACTAACAATCATATTGCAGATGTTTTTAAAACAGAAATAGTATGGGCTTTAGACTGCTTTAAATATGTCAAAGATGAGGATATTCAAAGAAAGTTTTATGAACATTGCATTTCCTACAAAAATTCAGCACTCAGCATATTGTGGGAAGATTAGCTAATTCTTAATTTCAGAAATTTAGTTCAACTTTGTTCAATATCTATAGCTACTCAATGTAAATGAACGAATCTTTTAAATGAATAAACAATATCTGTTAAGTGTATTATCCGCACAAAATCAATGATTTAACCACAATTCGCTGTCCAAAGACTTCAAGATTTTTTCACCACCAAATTGTTGTTGCGGTACAAATAAATAAATCGTTTATTATTCCCATGTGCTTGCGGTAAGTTCATTCTTTTCCTCATTACGTTTATGTGGACAGAGTTTGTTCCTTACTGCCGTCCACCTTTTACTCCATTTCGCTCAGTTCATTTCACCCAGCTCAGCACCGCTTAAGTGACTTCCTCATTCTACTCCACAAATCAACGCAGTCATTCCATTTCGCTGCTCCGGCTGTATCCTCTCACAAATATTCCACACACACACACACACACACACACAACAGCCAGTTTTGCTCCATTTCATTTTTCAACCCATTGTCCCGTTACATTCAGTCGTTACCCATGCCACTTTTCCACGCATTCCCAGAGGTCTATTTTCTCCAATTGCGACTAGTTTACCTCAATTAATTGCCTAAAGGCAGAGCGGAAAGTAATAACACCTCATTGGTGCCTTGTCAGGCTACGCCAACCTGAGAGTAAAGCCCCGAAAAGCACTTCTAATTTTCATTGAAGGTCTATTTCAAGTAGCAATGAAAATTATAAAAGGTTTTCAAAATATGGGGACAGATGTCAAGTTCCTTTCAGCAGCTTGTAAGTTGTATAGCACTTCATGCATTTCCTCATTTGCCCCATTGCCCTGTAGTTGTAACAGACAACAAAAAAACCATACCGGGTTTATTTATCCATCTGCTTGCGGTATATACATTCCAATCAAGCCCATTGCATTCCAGGAACTACGTTCGTACCTCACTTCGCACCCTTATATTTCATTCCGCTTTCATTTCATGCATACACCTCAGCACCGCACCGCTTCGGTAGTTTCCTTCCTTTCCATTCCGCAAGCTCCATTCTTACAGTCAGTCACTACCCAAGCCATTTTCCACCGCATTTTCAGCGGTATGTTTTTATTTTCAGCGACGAGCTCCAATGAGATAGCAAAGGCAGAGTTGTAAGAAATTGCATCTAATTGGTGGGGTATTCAGCTATAATGCTAACTCGGAAATAATGCCCCGAAAACCACTTATAACTTTTATACGTGTCTACTTTTAGGGAGTAGCATAAAAGTCACAACAGATTTTCTAATGGGGGCATCGGACACAACCCATTTTTTCCTCGCCTGATACTTCGAGCCCCGGTATCCACTCAAAAAAAATGCCTTGTGATAGAGTTTGATAATGTTGAAAAGTAAGAATAAGTTTTCGGGACTAATTCTTACTTTTTTCATGATATGAATAAAGGAAAACTTATTTCCTGCTTTCCAACATTTAAAGACAGTTCCAATTTAAGTTACATGAACCTGAAATAAATGCCCCAAAATAATATGCCTGTTTTTAATGCCCCAGCTTTTTGAATCCAAGAAAAAACA
>Ga0302292_1000370_pt1 | contig 31950 bp, 27 predicted proteins | sample III_Fen_N2_1_FD_194553 | JGI IMG/M metagenome (GOLD analysis project Ga0302292, IMG submission 194553) | Peat permafrost microbial communities from Stordalen Mire near Abisko, Sweden - III_Fen_N2_1 | ecosystem: Environmental > Terrestrial > Soil > Wetlands > Permafrost | place: Sweden: Abisko...
TTCACATCCAACATTGGATCATTGCTTTAGGCTTAACTTTAATAATAACAAACGAGGCTGACTCAATCAAGTCAGCCTCGTTTGTTGCGGAGAGAAAGGTAAGTGAACTTTTTCTCTTTTATCCTTACTTATCAATGTGTTATCTTTGTTTTGATATTGTCTGTTACGATTTAGTCCCGGATTTTTAGACTTCTTTTGACTGCCATTGACTTCGCTTTGTCCTGCAATTATTTCGTCTTCAAAATTACACAATATCTTGTTATTATCAAAGGATTTGTTGGTTTATTTATAATAAACCAACAAATCCATAGCAATAGTCTAAAGTAAAAAATCAGCAGCATTGCCAGCATCAGAATATCCGATTATTCTTTGGTTAGCAGCCGGAAACCTAAACGGATTATCCATTGAAAAATGCCCGGTATTAAAAGGTCGGGATATAATGATATTCCCTGACTTGGGAGCTTCTGAAAAATGGAGTTTAAAAGTATCAGAGTTACAGAAAAAGCATAATTACAAAGTCACAATATCTACATTGCTAGAAGATGAAGGCACAAACTCTGATCGAGCCAACGGCTTAGATATTGCCGATTACATTATTTCCGAACTTAAATCAAAGAAAACCTTTCCGGAAATGCAAAGCTACTTTAGTCCTGCTCTACAATATAAGATTGAAAGAAATAAAGAATTACTAGTCTTAATAAGTGGGTTGGATTTAGAAGAAGTATAAATTAACCACTTTTATTTTTTTATATTTTATTGTTCAGATAAAGTAAATGTGTATTTTTGTAAATAGTTAAGGTGATTAAATCCTACAAATTCGCCAAGGTCGAACTAAAAAACTAAAAAAATCTCTTACAAATGAAAGACTTAACAAATTCAAACATAGAACGACAAAATATACTCAACAATAAATTTGCATTGAAGGGTATTCAAGAGTACATTGGTTTAACAGGCATGTACTTCGAAGGTGAGTATAAGTTTACAAAAGAAATGTTGGTTGAATTTTTCGAAGTTGACACATCCACTATTAACAGATATTTGGCAACCTACGAAGAGGAATTAAAACACAATGGATACATTTTAAGTAAGGGTAAACAGCTGAAAGAATTCAAGTTACAATTTGGTCATCTCATTAATAAGACGACCAAAACCACAGCTTTAGGATTATTCAATTTTCGCTCTTTTCTAAATCTTGCCATGCTGCTAAAGGAGAGTGCAAATGCTCAATTGCTTCGAAGTAAAATGCTTGATATCGTCATAGATACAATTAATAATCGAACCGGTGGCGGTACGAAATTTATCAACAGAAAAGATGCAAATTACTTCCCAGCTGCACTACAGGAAAGTAATTATCGCAAAGATTTCACTTCTGCTCTAAGTAGATATGTAAACATGGGAAACTATAAATACTCACTTTTTACAGATAAAATATACCAATGTATTTTCAAGGAGAATGCGAAAGAGTACAAACAAATTCTTAAACTTGCCGAAAGTGATAACGTACGTGAAACAATGTATGCTGAAGTGCTCAACAGTATTGCTTCATTTGAAACTGGTTTGGCTTTTGAGTTAGAACAAAAAAGTAGCTCACTGGGTCGTATGCTCGAACCTGTTGAAGTAGATCAGATATTCCATGAGTTTTCTAAACACCCTCAACAACACCCTTATATTGATGATGCTCGTATCAAAATGGCTTCACGTGACTTACATTTTAGAGATGCCTTACACATTAAATTAGAAGAATACATTCAATCTGTTACACCAGCCGATTTTGAACGATTCCTGGGAGAACAAAGCGTTATTTTCGATGAACAGCTGAAAGAAGCTGAAGAAGTTATGAAACGCCTAAAACAGAGTGAGTAATGGAGTGCATATATTTTAAAAGCATAGATGAAATTATAGCTATTCACAAAAAAACGGTGGCTGTAAGTGGTGGTGGTTCTGAAGGTATTATCGACCTCGGCTCTATTGAATGTGCTATAGAACAAATTCAAGACGATCTTTATTATCCAGAATTTGAGCATAAACTGACACATTTGCTTTGGGTAGCTAACAAATCTCATGGTTTTATTGATGGTAACAAAAGAATCGCCATTACAGCTGCTTCAATGTTTTTACTCATGAATGGCTATTTGTCAGTTGCAAAAGACTTTATGTATCGTATGGAAACAATAAGCTATCATGTGGCAGCCGGTAATATAGATAAAGAACTTTTACTTGAAATCATAACTTCCATTCTGTATGAAGAAGATTATTCAGAAGAACTGAAATTAAAACTTATTGATGCTTTTTCTAAAAATGCTGTTGATTTTGAAGAATAATTGGGTAAATCCCCATTTTCATAAATTAGTCTTCTTCCAGTTCAATCTTTAAAAATAACTACAGTCAGTAATCCTTAATTCTTTACTTTATTTATATATCTTTGTGGTTTTATTTTAAAATACAAAATCAAATAACTAAAGTTTATATAAGGTAACCAAGGTGTCAATATAAATTGTTAGGTGCAACCAAAATGAACATTCTGCAAAATGAAAAAATCTATACGACCACCTGAAAATTGGCAAGACTTTGAAAGCTTATGCAAAAAGCTCTTTGGGGAAGTTTGGGGATGTCCATATACAATCAAAAAAAATGGACGACTTGGACAACCACAGGCTGGAGTGGATGTTTATGGAAAACCAAAGGGAGTAGAGGATTATTGGGCAATTCAATGTAAAGGGAAAGATAATTATACAAATAGTAAGCTTACAAAAAGTGAAATTGATAAGGAAATTAAAAAAGCTCTTACATTTGAACCAAAACTAAAGGTATATGCTTTTGCAACTACAGCGACTAAAGACGTTGAGATTGAAAAGTATGTGCGTATAAAGGATATTGAAAGTACAAAAAACGGAAATTTTGAGATTATCTTGTATTCTTGGGAGGATATTGCTGATTTGATAGAAGAACATAGAGATACCTTTAATTGGTACGTAAATAATTTACAATTCAAAGAACAGTTTGACACTGAGGTTTCTTTTAATACAGAAAATGATACTAATAGTTTTACACCAAAATTTCTCAAAACTATAACAAGATATGTAGAGAGACCTCAGCCTGAGCTGACAAATAATATTTTTAACCCTTTGGATTCTATTAAGACAGTTCAAGCACAGTTAATTCCTATTGATAATGGTTTGTATGGACCTAAGAAGATAAATAATGGTTGGTGCAAATTAAGAGTGCATATATTTAATTTAGGCAATAAGGTTTTAGAGGATTGGAAATTTTGGTTGAGTTTTGACGAAGAAAGTGCAAGAGAAGTAGACGATGACTTCACTAACGACATATTTATGTATAAAGAACATGCTAAATATCGTACCACTTGGGCATATAAAGATGAAAAGCAAATACTATTTAAGCCTATAGACAATGCACCATTGATACAAAAAGATAGCAAAGTATTTGTGTGCTACTGTATCCCCAAATATGATTCAAAAGTGATTAAAGTTGGTTGGCAATTATTAGCACGTGATTTTGATTTAGAAGGAGTTGCCGAATTTGATGTTGTTCCTGAATATGAAATTGAAGCGAAAAGCAAATACGTTGATAATACCAATGAAGAGCGAGAAGAGATAGAAATAAGTGATTATATTACATAGGACTTCATGTGGTCAGCACGACCCAGCATTAAGTCAAAGTTGCACTACATCCCTATGGTGATTTTGATTGGTGAGCGTTAAAGAGAAAAGTTGTAATCCCCTATTCGTCCCAGTCTGTACATTTGCAGTCGCTGTTTATCGCAAAGTCTGAGCGAAGCGGAGACTTGTGCTGATTACCCGAGATGTTTATAACATTGTAATTTAATCAGTTGAAAATGGTACATGCCGGTTTATCATCACTGCATTGGTTTCCAGCTTGTCTGCAGCAGGCAGGTCCAAGTTACACTTCATTGAACTTGAACTATCCAACTGAGTACAAACTTGGAACAAGAGGGGGTTTGCAACCCGTACCAACAAAAAAGAAAAGAAGCACATGTCACTTATCAGCTCGGGCAGATGTTTATATAATTATATTTTTCGACTATAAAAATTTACTATTATGAAAAAACTATTTACAATTTTATTCATGTCACTCATGGTGACATTTGCTTTTGGACAGACAAATTTTACTGTGAATGGGATTAAGTACACCACTTCAGGAACAAATACAGTTTGGGTATCCTCGGGAGGAACATACACTGGTGCAATTATTATTCCTTCTACAGTTACTTATTCCGGAGTATCTTATAATGTAGCATTAATCGAAATTTATGCTTTTAAGGGCTGCACAGGATTGACTTCCGTTACTATTCCCTCGTCGGTTACTACTATCGGAAGTTATGCTTTTGAGGACTGTACCGGATTGGCTTCGGTTACGATTCCCTCGTCGGTTACTTTTATCGGAGAGGGTGCTTTTGAGGGCTGCACCGGATTGACTTCGGTTACGATTCTCTCGTCGGTTACTTCTATCGGAGATTATGCTTTTGCTGGTTGTATCAGATTGACTTCGGTTACTATTCCCTCGTCGGTTACTACTATTGGATTAGGTGCTTTTTCGGGTTGTACCGGATTGACTTCGGTTACGATTCCCTCGTCGGTTACTTCTACCGGATTAGGTGCTTTTTCGGGTTGTACCGGATTGATTTCTGTTACGATTCCCTCGTCGGTTACTTCTATAGGAAGTCAGGTTTTTTATAATTGTAGCGGATTGACTTCGGTTTCGATTCCCTCGTCGGTTACTTCTATCGGAGAGGGTACTTTTAAGGGCTGTACCGGATTGATTTCGGTTATGATTCCCTCGTCGGTTACTTCTATCGGAGATTATGCTTTTGCTGGTTGTAGCAGATTGATTTCTGTTACGATTCCCTCGTCGGTTACTTCTATCGGAAGTTATGCTTTTTATAATTGTAGCGGATTGACTTCGGTAATCGCATATCCAGCAACTCCTGTTAATATTTTATATGTTTTTAATGGAGTTAATAAAACTACTTGCATTTTGTATGTACCTTCTTCTATTGTAAGTTTATATCAATCAGCAAACCAATGGAAAGATTTTACAAATATTAGAAGTATAAACACAACAACTCAGTTATCTAATATTACAACTACTACAGCAAGAGGAGGAGGCAATATAACAACTGATGGAGGATTTACTGTAACTGCCCGGGGTGTGTGCTGGAGTACTACAGCCAATCCTACTATTTCAAATAGTAAGACCAATGATGGTACAGGAACCGGTGTATTTAGCAGTAATATTACCGGATTGAATCCGGGCACAACTTATCATATCAGAGCGTATGCAACCAATAGTGTGGGTACAGATTATGGAAGTGATTTGAGTTTTACTACTTTGACTATTCCCACTATAAATTCTACTACGGCAACTTCAATTACAACCACAGCAGCGACTTGAGGAGGTAATATTACAAGTGATGGTGGAGCATCTGTTACTACCAGAGGCGTATGCTGGAGTACTACAGCTAATCCTATTATTTCAAATAGTAAGACCAATGATGGTACAGGAACCGGTGTATTTAGCAGTAATATTACCGGATTGAATGGGGGTACAACTTATCATATCAGAGCTTATGCAACAAATAGTGTGGGTACAGCTTATGGTGATGATATTACTTTTTTAACTTTAACTATTCCTACTATAAACACTACTGTTGCAAGTTTAATAACAGGCACAACAGCGACTACAGGTGGTAATATAACAAGCGATGGAGGATTTACTGTATCTGCCCGGGGTGTATGCTGGAGTACTACAGTCAATCCTACTATTTCAAATAGTAAGACCAATGATGGTACAGGAACCGGTGTATTTAGTAGTAATATTACCGGATTGAATCCGGGCACAACTTATCATATCAGAGCGTATGCAACCAATAGCACAGGTACTGCTTATGGTAGTGATATCAACTTTACTTCTCTGGCAAGCAGTAGAGAAGTATATTTAAATAATATTGCTTTTATCAGTTTAGCACAGGATGGCACACAATCCAATGTGCCATCTATCATAACCATGAACAGTTCTAATCCGAATAACTTTATGAATCCGGGTAAAACGGTACGGTTTAAGATGCAATGCTTTAATAAAAAATCAAATGGAATCAATATCGTATCGGGTTCATGTAAAGTGAGATGCAATGACCCCTATATTACTTTAACCGATAGCACTTCAGGACTAAATAATGTGGGTTATAATGCAAGCGCCTGGTCGTCCGATGAGTTTGAAATTCAAATTAATAGTACTACTCCATGGGGCTACATAGCGTATGTTGACTTTGAAGTGATTGAAGGTTCAAATTCCTATTTCACCTATAAGGTACCTATCCCTGTTGCCCCTTTAAGCCTGCAATCTAAAACGGTAGATGATGACAACAATCCAGACAGTCATGGTAATAGTAATGGTGTATGTGAACCAAATGAAATTATTGAAAGTTTGCCAACTTTACAAAATGTATCATCATTATCAGCAAATACTGTTAGTGGTACATTTAGCAGCTATTATGGAGCTGCGAGTATCAATGTTTGGAATAATAAGCAAGGAAGCAGTGGAACAGTTGTAAATAATAGTTATTGGAATTATGCTTTTGGCGCACCACAAGTAATAACAGCCGGTGCAAAAGACTTGCTTCCACAATGGGACTTTATTTTTGATTATAATTACACCAGCACATATCATTTAACGTTAGGATTGGCGATGTCAGGTTCATTTAATTTGTTTTCAGGCTATAAGTCGTTTATTAAGTGGCTTATTCCTATTGATTACAACGTAGGTTATCCTGAATTCTACACAGGTATTTCTGATAATTATGTTGATAATATTGATTTTTATCCTAATCCGACCAATGGAATAATAAACATCAATATTGGTTCAGGTAATTTTACTGATTGTTTAGTTAATATTACCAATTCCTTAGGACAGAAAGTATATAATTCAAAACTCTACACTGAAAAAACAACATTAGACCTTACTAAGATATGTAAATCTGGGCTTCTTTATATTCAAATTATTAATAATAAAGGGGCTGTTATTGGAGAAAAAAAGATTCTTGTAAAATAATCCCGTCAATCAATGGCACAATTTTATTGAGCGTGCTTACCTTATTCGTGCCAGTTTGTACATTTGCAGTCGATGTTTAGCGTAAGACTCTATGAAGTTTTTAATGCATAATTTCAGTAAAATAAAAAAAATAATTGCTGACAATTGTTAACAGGAAATATCACTCTAAAACTATAAAATGAAAAAGAAAGCAAAAAACAATGGACAGTTTCCTGAATATATTTTAAGAGACTGGGAAGCTAATGATGGAGTTAATTTTGCAATTGCATTATCCAGAATAACAGGCTGGATATTAAAAGTTGATTGGTTGTCTCCAACTGACGAAAATGAAATTGTAGAAAAAATGAAACCTTTAAGAGTCTATGTTCAAAATAACTCAAATCAAATCTATGATATAAAAGGGAAACAAACAATTAACACATATACAAACAACATTATAATGCCACTATGTAGAAAAAGAGGGTATAAAGACGTTAATATTGTAGAAAGAATTTATAGCGAACAAGAGTAATTTGATTTGCCAATAAGAATTAAGCCATGCGAAACAAAAATAGAAGAAGCACAATTTTTAATTCGCAAAAATACTGACTTTTTAGGAAGAATTCCGTTGCGAAATGAACCTAAAGTTCCAGCATTTATTGCGATTAAATTTTCACATGGCAACTGTTGTCCCTTTGCCACTGCATTGTGTGATTTGAAGGGCTATAAACCTGTAGCTATTATTGCAAAGGAATATATAAGACAATTAGGATATAGTCGAATTGGATATGCACACAGTTTTGTATTAGACCAAGATAACAATGCTATAGATATTTGGGGTAAAGATAGTCTCGAAAATATTATTCAAAGATACGGTATTACGAAATATGAATTGAGTGAATCTGAGCATTATGCTGTTAATATTAGACTTAAAACTAATTCACCAGAGAAGTATAATGAAATTTACGAAGAATCTGTAGCAATTATAAATGAATACTTTTGGTTAAATTAACAGATGCAAACACCGCTCTAAGCCACAGCCCTGTCTCTTTGTAGTCCAAGTTTGCACACATTGGATAGTTCAAGTTTAGCGAAGTATAACTTGGACTGGAGACAAAAGAAGTTTATAACTTCAACGATATAAAACAGTTACAAACTGAACAGATTATCAGTCAAAGTCTTCGCTTCGTTCAGACGCTATGCGAGGGAAAAAAATAAAAAGGAATTACATAAACCAAATTTTAAAGAAAGGAGATTTTTATGTCTGAAGATTTAGTAAAATGCCCAAGATGCAGTTCAACACAATTAACTGCAGATAAAAAAGGTTTTGGATTAGGAAAAGCACTTGGAGGTGGTCTTCTACTTGGTCCAATAGGACTTTTAGGAGGGTTTATGGGTAGTAAGAAAGTTCTGATTACTTGTTTGAAATGTGGGCATCAATGGAAAGTTGGCAAATAGTTTAGTGAATTATAGACCACCCGTCCACATGGATATGTATATGTTTATGATTAAATGCGTAAAGCATGGCACTGGTTGGTGGGTTTATTAAACCCGTCAACCAGCGTGAAACTTAGTAAATAGAATAAATCCGGAAGGATGGGAATGATATATCGAATATGAACTTAATTTAATAGAAGTTATGGATTCATTTGACAGATTGATTATTGAATGTGATATAAATATTCCATACTTCACGGAGAAGCTTAAAATGCTGAATTCAAAGTATAATAATGGCGAGCAACTGTTGAGTTTTAATGCATTGATAACAATTACACTTTTAGATTTATTTGTAATTTCAAAAAAATTATGCAAAGCTGAAACAGACTGGGAAAAGATTTTTTATATAAAACATGAATATTTGGTAATTCACGAATCAATAAAGAAACTAAGACCTGACACTGGAATTACATATATTCAGCAGATAATTGACTCTAAATATCCAGAATTAAAAGTACAATATCATAAGATTCAGGATGACATTGATTTATATAAATCAAGAGTAGAGTACAAAAAAATCCAAGATACAAGAAATTTCAATGCTGCCCATATTGAAAGTCGTTTCAACAAATACTATAAAACAGCCTTCAGTTTAGATGGTGAAGAAGCTGCAAAACTATGTGTTGATTATGTTAATATTCTTCTGGGCGCAAATGAAATAGCAATAGCATTAGAGAAGGACTCAATTTAAGAAGGAAAAAACTACGAAACCTAATACCCGTCCCTGTGAATATATTATTTAATGAGATTAAGGCGGCGCTGATTGGTGGGATTTTTAGAATCCCACCGTAACTTTATTCTTAGGATTTTTAATCCGTTCTTATAATTTAGAATGAATCTATTTGCAATCAAAACAAAAAAAGAACGGAACACAGTTCCTAAGAATAATAAGAGTTGGGATTAAAAAAAATCCCAAAATCTGACAGCACCTTTTGAGCTTTATAGATGGGATACATATCCAGCAGGACGGGGGTAAAGAATGGCACTGGTTGGTGTGATGACAAACCCGTCAACCAGCGTGAAACTTTGTAAATAGAACAAATCCGGAAGGACGGTGAATATCTGGGAAGACAGTGGTGCACCACATATAAGACTGTAAGCAATTTTGAATATGAAAATAATATTGAATATACCACCAACTTCTATTCTGACTGATATACATAATTAATACACAACTCTAAAAACACACTAAAAATGAAAAATCTAATTTTTATCTTCCTTATTGCACTATTTTGTACAAATGCTTCTGCACAATATATCACAAATGAACAAATCCAGAATTACAGTATTGACAAATGGGATGGAAAAATGGACGGCATTGGTGATTATGTTGCAGCTGCAATCACTCTTAAAGATACATTTATGTTGGATAAGAATAATCAGCTCTCATTAATATCAATAATTCAATGCCCAAATATGACTAAAACTGACATCTACAAAGAGCTTAATAATTGGTTTGTTAATTCATTCGTTAACGGGAAATCTGTTATACAACTTAACGATAAAGAAAATGGAATAATTATTGGCAATGGCTACTTGGACAGAGTCGCCGTTTGGGCTGGATTTGCTACTGCATATAGCGCAAGTGAACATATAATAATTCGCATAGATATCAAGGACAATCGATTTAGAGTGACTACAACAATTCAAGCCTATGAAGTATATAATTTAAGTTATGGCAAACCTGTTGGAGATAAAATGGATTGGATGCCTAGCAATCGTTATCCCTTTGTTGAAAAGAGCGTAGATAAACAGTATAAATTTACCTCAAAGGCATATGTTGCTGCATATATTTATTCCAAATTAATGATAGACAACATGTCGAGAGCAGTACTTGAAGGAATTACCGGAAAAGAAAAAAATGAATGGTAAAAAATAAAATATTTTGTTTATATTTTATTTTACATATTCAGTAATAGAAATACCATTTTGCGAGTCGCGTATTTATACCAACTACGTATGCTAACGGCAATTAAAAACAATATTTCGGCAGATTTATAAGATGTTGATTAAGAATGCTTATTTTACCGTAAGTCAGAGTTATATTACCTTACCATTAACCATCAATACATTATGAACCAGAATAAAATGCTGCTATTAATTGACGAAATCCTTCAAAAGTCAACTGAATTAAAGATTAGTGAAGTCCTTCCAAAAGCGTTAACATTAGCTAAACTTTTTGATGATAAGGATTTTGAAAAATGGATTTTGCTTGAGGCTTCAGGATATTACGAAACAAATTCAGCACTGACTAAGGATGTAAAAGTTCCTAACTATCGTATAGTTCCTGGTGAATATCACGATATATATAATAGGTCTCTCATATTTAATGATCCTCAAACACATCGAATAATTAATAATTATCCATTACGTGATGGTGTAGCTGAATTGGAAGTTAGTTCTTTAAAAGGTGGCTCTATAGCTTTTAGAAATCCATTCGTAACCCAGAGATTGAAAGAAGAATTTGGAGTTGATGTTGATACCTTTACTTTTAATTCGAACTCGATAAAAAGCGTTCTTAATGAGATACGCAATATTCTCATCTCATGGTTAATGGATAAGAACAAACAAATATTAAATGATCCTAATAATGCAAACTTGATAACACCAATGGCTTTATCAAGTCTGCATCCAGTAGTTCAAAGTACCGCTGGTGATTTATTCCAAAATGGACATTATCGGCAAGCTATATTGGACACTTATATTGCTCTAGTAGAAGCAGTAAAAGTTAAGTCTGGTAAAAATGGATTAGACAATTCACCCTTAATGCAAAACGTATTCGCCCCAAAAAATCCAGTTATTTCAGTATCAGATGATCCTGATGAACAACTTGGTTTTATGTGGCTTTTTTCTGGGGCTGTTATGGGTATAAGAAATCCTAAGGCACACAGACTAATTGATCAGAATGATCCTCAAAGAACAATAGAATGGTTATCATTTGCAAGTGTGCTTTTACGCGTGCTAGATGACTCAAAAGTAAACAATTCACCAAGAGAAATAATTCAAAAATAACGGCGGCTAACACTAAAAGCACATACCCCTACTTTTTCCAAGTCTGTAGCGTTGCAGTCAGTGTATAGCGCAAGTCTGAGCGAAGCGGTGACTTGTGCTGATAACTCGAAAAGTTTATAACTATGTAATTTAATCAGTTGAAAACTGTATTGGTTTCCAGTCCAAGTTTAACTCATTTCGTTCGTTGACCGTTGTCTCACTTCGTTAAACTTGAAATATCCAGCTAAGTGCAAACCTGGAACAAGAGAGGTCTCTGTCATGGGGTATTTTAGAAAGTGCAATGCTCAATTGATATACATTAACCCGAATGTTTGCTCTCATAATTGCGAAATATATGATTTATTCTTTTTTACAACTGTCTATTAAATGAAACTTGTAAACACCTAATAAAATGAAAGACGATTTTTCTTCTAGAATTAGTTTATTGACTTCAACTGAAGTTTATTCAATTTATAATGAATATAGAATAGTTGAATTAAACAATGTATTTGAAGGTTTTGAATCAGATTTTTTTACAATTATTTCAAATGAAGATTTTAGTTTAGATGATTATACATTGATGTATGTTGGAGACTATGACGGAATCAGAGGATTGAAATTTAAATCCGGTCGAAAAATTGAGAAGAGAGATTTTCTTACATTCAAGTTTTCTAAAGCAATTGAAAATGAATTTCCTGCAAAAAATGCATTAGTTGTATTTAATGCTTTTCAATCAAGAATAAAAAATGTCTATGAGAATTTTGGGATTATATGTATTCCAGAATATACAGCAAACTTGGGAGGTGAGTTATCCGTCATTCTACCCGACAAAAGAAAAAGAGGAATTGATAGAGTTTTACAAATTGACATTTTTAGATTTTACAAGTCTTATTTTACGAGAAGTGAAAGAACGCAAGACAAAGAAGATCTTCCTAAGGTGTATTTAATGTATGATAAGAAGGAAGGCTACATTAAAATTGGAGAAACAAAAAATAAATTAAAAACACGTAGAAAAGGAGTTTCAGAACCAACATTAAGAGCAACAGACCCGATGATTGAAATAATTGCAGCATGGAATGCTCCAAAAGAGCTTGAGACAAAATTACATTCAAATTATATTTCTAAAAGAAAGAGAGGAGAATGGTTTGACTTAAGAGCTGTTGATTTGGAAGACATCAATAAAATGACATTAAAATATAATATGATTGATGTATAAAATCACGAGACCTTAGAATCTTATAATAGCAAATGCAAATAAATAGTAGACATGATTTCCCAAAAAACACCTAGCCCATAATACGCCTCGGTCGTTATGGACAATACAAAAAAAATAAAAAATTCATTGACTAACGTTGTAAACGACTATAAAGCAACTATTGAAAATCAAACATTTACGAGATCGTTATTCAGAAACCATAACGACAGCGATATTACCAAAACTAAAACTTTCCGATAAAGAACAGAAATATGAATAATATCTTACAATGTGTAGAACAGGTATTTAATGAAAAAAAATTAATCGGTAACCACGATTTTACCGAAGATGAATATTCATTAATGGTGGATGCTGTTTGCACATTGAGTGATAATTTTGACAAGAATTCCTACAAACTCGTATTTACCACCCTTGTTGAAATAGCCAAACGATGGAAACATTCTGATTCTACAACAATTGATGATGAAAATTGTGGATATTGGGAGTATGTGTTTAAGACTTTGTTTGGTTCAGATATTAACCAACTACTTTGCCAAAAATATAGAAATGTAATTAGTTGGCTGGGTAAAAATTCTAATATCCCTGTAGTCACAGGTGGGCAAAATTACTATTCCACTCTGATGATGCACTCGTTTGCACCAAAAAATAGCATATTTTCGTTCTTTGACCTTTGTTACAATGTTTTCAAAAAAGATTTGGATTTTGGTTTTACGAGCGATGACGAATGGCTTTGCGAAAAAGTTGCAAATAAAATGAGAGCTGTTTTGGGTGGTGGATATCGTGAGGATAAGAAAGTATCTATTGGTTCAAGTGCATATTCAATTAAAATTGGTTTACGGTCGTTTGCAGTGAATGAAGATTTATCTGATGATTTTATTGAATTCATAAAAGACACATTCTACCAAATAAATAAATTGTTTAACAGGGATAAAATTAACGAAGCTACGAGATTAGAGCGATATGTTGTCGAATGGTGGAAAAACAAGATAGAGTTTGAAAAATTTTCTAATGATACACTACGCAAGAAGCGTGTTCCGACTGTTTCTAAACAAGATATTGTTGTAAAATATATTAAAAATGACAATGAAGTCTTTCTCTGCATTCCGTCAATAAGATTAGACGATAGCTACAGCATAATGTGGCTCACGGTTTATGTAAATGGAAAACAAGCTCATTCTGAAGAAATGAGAACTAAACGAGGTGAATTAGTTGTTTCTACAAAACCCATAGAATTTGAATTGAATGAGTTATTGAGGCACAATGACTCAATAAAAGTTAGGGTTGAAATTAAAGAAGACCAAACAGTTATTTTTGATTCAGAAAAAAACAAAGCAACTTCGTTAAACAGAGAGTTTCTGTTATTCGAGAGTGAAAAAGAAATTTTAAGCCAAATAAATAAACCGACAAACTATTTTGTTTATTCAAAAGACATTGATGGGTTAATAAGTACTCCTGATGATTTGACAACTTGTGGGACGAATATTTACAATATTTACCCCAATGCCGGAGAAAGTTTGATAGGCGAAACCAAGCAAGTTTTTTTCGTCAATAAAGAAAAGTCGGCAAATTTAGGTAAGAATGCTTGTTTGATTGGAAGTTTATCAGATGTAGAATGGATACTTGATGATATTTCTTGTGTTGTCTATGGTAATAGAGTAAAACTAATGATACCTGAAAATGCAAATCTAAAAGCATTAAAATTAAAAATAGATAACCAGTCATATAATTTGCATGAAATTAATTACGAACGAATAGAAAGCAACTGTTATCAATTTGGGTTAAAAGCATTAGGGTTAATTGATGAATGTTATCCAACTCAAATTTTATTATTCTCCTATGAAAAAGAAACAGCACTTTTAACTGAGACTATTATCGTGCTGCCTAATCTTGATATACAGTTTAATAAACTATTTTATTACGGAGATATTGAACGAAAAGTTATTATTACCAATGCCAACGAAAGCAATGAATTATCTTGGACTAATCAAGACAATGAGGTAATTTGTCCCCTGAACGAAGGTATCCTTGTGATTAAAGTACCTTATCTAAAATGGAGACTAAACAACAAGGAGTGGGGTAATGAATCAATTAATAAAAAAATATGGTATAAAGACTTTCTAGAAAACGGAGACCTCTTAGAAATAGACAACCCCAAAAAAGATGAAGTAATCTTAATTGAAGGAAAAGCTGATGGAATTCCATTTGAGATTACCAAAAATCAAAGTGATAAGTTTGAAATAGGACGTTCAATTTATGCAAATGAGAACAAACGAGATATTTCAGTATATTTTATTAACAGGAACAAAGAAAAGTTTGAGCTATTTAATATTGCTACGAAAGAGCATTTTGTAGATAACCCACTAATTTACATTGATGGTAAAGTACTTTGGGATGTTGAAAACACTTTTGTTGGAGATAAGAATAATGATTTTTTTCTTATTATAAATGGAGAAAATAATAGTTTACGTACAAAAATTGGAGGAGAGTACAAAGAACTATTCAACATTGAAGAAGATATCTATAAAGTAATTGTCAAAATAAAAGACAAAAATATCTTTTCAAGTGATGAGAAATATAATAATATATTTGAAGGCAAGTTAATTGTTGGTAATCCCGAAAAATTTAGGTTTAGAAATAAGATTCTAATCATTGAAAGTGTTAAATGTTTTAATAACAAATGGTTCAACTTAAACTTTAAATATTTTGTTCGTGAATTGACATTTATTGAAGAAGATGATAAAATATACTATTGTGGTATATTGGGTGTAATTGACCAAAATTGCATAAAACGGGAATTAAACACAATGAAAAACGAAAAACAAACCTATGACAAAATAAATCCTGTCAGAATTGAATTGAGAGATAGCAGTACGTTTTGGTTAGTAGCTGGTTGGGAAGGTGGTTCCGACTTTATAGGAAATTTATTTTTTAATATAAATCAAAGAGGTGTTTGCAATTTTGCAAAAGAAAACTCAATATATAGTGAGATAAATTTATATAAATTCAATGAGGTAAAATATGTTTAATCCAGCAAAGGCAGCCGATGAAATTAAAAAAGAATACATTGGCTATATCAGTACTACTTTCCATTTTCGCAATCAAAATCTTCAAAAAAAATTATTAGAAGAGTTAGATAAAACTGTTTCAAATGGTCCATTCCTTGAAATAAAAGACTCATTCCGCTCAGGTAAGTCAATTGAAGAATTGATTGAGAATGGCACTTTATCAACACTTTTCAGAAATTTGGAGATAAACAAAAAATACCCACCAAAACTTCCGGTTTCTCGTCCTTTGTATTTGCACCAAGAAAAGGCTGTTGAAAAAATTGTCGCAGGGAATAACGTTGTTGTATCAACCGGGACTGGTAGTGGTAAAACAAATTGTTTTGTAATACCTGCAATTAACGAGTTGCTACGCGAAAAAGAACAAGGGATACTCAATGATGGCGTTAGAGCAATTTTCATATATCCGATGAATGCTTTGGCAAACGACCAAATAAAGAGTTTACGCGAAATTCTAATGGATTATCCTGATATTCGGTTTGGTGTATATAACGGCGGAACAGAAAATCGAGAGGCAGATGCAATTAAACTTTATGAAGCAATGTATGCCAACGAGAAATACCCGAAATTAAGAAAGAGGTTGCCTAATGAAGAAGTTTCTCGTGATGAGATGAAAAAACACCCGCCACATATTTTATTCACGAACTATGCAATGTTGGAACATATGTTGTTTCGACCTGGCGATGATACAATTTTTAGCAATTCCAATTTTCAGTTTGTAGTTTTGGACGAAGCACACGTCTATGCAGGGGCTACAGGAATAGAAACTGCGTTTTTAATGGGAAGATTAAAAGGAAGAATAAATGGAGAAAAGAAGCCGCAATTTATTTTAACGTCAGCAACTTTGGGTGATGGTAGCCAAGGAAGTAATAAGCTTGTAGTTGAATTTGCGGAACGATTAACAGGTTGTAATTTTAATGTTGACGATATAATTACTGCATATCGAGATAATTCACAAAAGTCGACTTTTAATAAAAATTATCCGATTCAATTATTTACCGATTTGGCAAATGAAGAAAATTTCTTTGATGATGTGTTAAAGAAATACAATCTTGATTTTACTTACTCACTAGAAAAAGAAGAAATACTGTATGATATAATTTCTTCTTCTCATCTGTACACAAAAATGAGAAACAAAGGTAGTTTAATCAAACTTAATGATTTTGCTATACATCTTGAAATATCGAGCCTAGAGGCAGTTAGATTTGTTTCTTTATGTGCAAAAGCAAGAAAGAACGGAAAACCATTGATTGACATTCGTTATCATTATTTTCTTAAAGCTTTAGATGGTTGTTATTTAGCACTTGATTACGAAGATAGTTTGTCGTTAATTAGAAAAGATTATTTTCCACTTTCTTATGAAAAAAAGGCAAAGATGTTTGAAATTGCAGTTTGCGAGGATTGCGGTGAAATTGCTATTGTTGGTAAGGTTATAAATGAAAAATTAGTAAGAGCAAGTATTTTGGAAGAACGAAGTTTGTTTCAAGTTTGTTTCAACGAAGATTTATTTGAAGAAGAGGAAGTTGAAAATGAAGACGATACCAAAACCAATAAAAGGAGTAAAAATGAAGACATACAATTCTATCTTTGCAAGAACTGCGGTGCAATAGTTGCAGAAGATGAAGCTCACAATAATTGGTGTACTTGTGGAAATACACAAAAAGTAAGACTTACAAAATTAAAAAAGGATCATTGTATAAATTGTGATGGTAGTCTAAGACGTTTTAATTTGGGTTATGATGCAGCAACAGGAGTTGTTGCCACCTCACTATATGAACAAATTCCGGAATATCAATTTGATCTTGAAGAAAACACTGAAAAACAAGCTACAAACAATCCTTTTTTATTGAAAGCAGAAAAGAAAAAGAATAAATCCAAAACAGGAAGCCAATTTTTAATTTTTTCTGATAGTCGTCAGGGTGCAGCAAAGTTCGCTTGCTTCTTAAGCGATTCTTACAAGGAGTTTTTACGCAGACGTGGAATTTGGAATGTCGTAACACAAGAAGAAAATAATTACAAGAATGGTATCGGCATAAGCGATTTTGTTAGTTTACTTGACAATTATTTTTCAGGGTTAAAGTTGTTTCGAAAAAGCAACTCAGACAATGTAGAATCGTCAATAGTAGAAAATCGCCGTAATGCTTGGGTAGCCGTTCTTAACGAGTTGTATAACTGCAATCGCGATACTTCATTAGTTTCTCTGGGCAAAATTTCATTTGAATATCTTGGGAACAGTGATGATATCATTCAAGTGGTTGTCAATAATTATAAGCTTTCAAAAGATGATGCAAAGAACTTTCTAAACTACCTTGCATTTGAAATTGTGCGTTCAGCGGCAGTTACAACAGATAAAATATCCGATATAAACCCAAGTGACAGAAAATATTTGTATTTTACACCAGATCAAAAAGTAATAACTAAATATAAAGATAATACTGTATACAATTCTCAAGGTTTTATGCCTACCCCTAAAATATTGAAAAATGGAGAAAAAAAATATTATCGATCTAACAAATTACTGCTCACGAAAAAAATCCTCAAATTAGACGATGATAACGCTGTGGATTTTTTGAGTAACTATTGGGATTTTTTAGCTTCTGATAGTAACAAATACAAACTTAAAACAAATGATGGCAAGGGTTATTTTGTGCCTGCAAATTATTTCAAAACCAATTTAGGTATTACTGCTATTCTTTGGAAATGCCAAAAATGTGAAAAAGTAACCCAGTTTAATATCGGCAATAATTGCATTCAAGCTGGTTGTGAAGGAAAATTGGAAAGATTAAACTCTGAAGAATTTTGCAAAGACAATTATTATGCTATGCTTTACAAAAGTGAAAAAGTTTCACCATTATTTGTAAAAGAGCATACTGCTCAACTTGCCAAAAAAGATGCATTAGATTATCAACAACAATTTATCAGAAAGGAGATTAATGCACTTTCGTGTTCAACTACGTTTGAAATGGGAGTAGATGTTGGAGATTTAGAAACGGTATTTTTACGCAATATTCCACCTCTAGCCTCAAATTATGCTCAAAGAGTAGGTCGTGCAGGTAGAAGTATAAATGCAGCAGCCTTTGCATTGACATTTGCGAGGTTAAGTTCTCACGATTTTACTTTCTTCGATAGCCCTAGGGAAATGATAAACGGAATGATTTATCCACCAAACTTCAATTTGGATAATGAGAAAATTTTAAAACGTCATATTTATGCAGTGGCTTTAAGTTTATATCTTAAAATCAATCCTGATTTGTATTCAGGAAATAATGCAAAAGCATTTATAAACGAAAAGGGGTATCGGGTTTTTATTGATTGGCTTAAATCAGAACCAATAGAGTTAACCAACTTATTAAAGAATTCAATATCAAGTATTAATCAACAGTTGAAAGACAAGTACATAAACAGTTTTGATTGGCTTGAAGATTTTTGTGGAGAGCATGGAACATTTTCAAAAATAGTAAATGAGTTTGAACAGAATGTTGATTATTTGAAAAAAGAATACGAAAAGTCAATGCGAGCAAGAGATGAAAAAACCGCTTCTGTCTTTAACCGCAAATTAGAAAGGTATCAAAAAAATGATTTGATTGATTTTCTTGTTCGTGGGAATATTCTTCCAAAATATGGATTTCCTATTGACTCTGTAGAATTATCACAAAATATTTCTGCTCAAAACTTTAAATCATTAAACCTTAGTCGTGATTTATCTGTTGCCATTGCAGAATATGCACCGTCTTCAGAAGTGGTTGCTGACGGAGGCTTATATACAAGCCGTTATATAAGGAAACCAATTGCAAATAAAAGCGAAATGAGTGACTTCGAGACAGCATATCTTGCCAATTGTCCTGAATGTAATAATATCAATTATTCTAAAATGCCAATAAGTACTGACGGAACACCTTGTGCCATCTGTGGTAAAGAGCTTAAAACAAGAGATTTCTATGCCAGTATTGAGCCAAGAGCAGGGTTTATTGCTGAAGAAGATATAAAAGATGTTCCTCTTAGTTCACAAGAAAGAAAATATAAAACAGAAGCAATTTATATAGGAGACAAAACTGCATACCCAATTAGCAAATATAAATATGAATTAAAAAACATCAAATTGGAAGTTGAATCAACTGCAAACGATTCGCTTGTGGTTAAATCAACTGATTTTTTCTATGTTTGTCCCAAATGTGGGTATTCCATTGCAAGCGATGAAGTTAGTAAGTTGTCAGAATATGAAGATTATAAAGCCGGTGTTAGACGAATAGAAAACAACAAAAACGGACATAAAAATCCATTCGGTAAGGGTAAATGCAGCAACACTTCGTTAACAAGATATTGCTTGCACCACGAATTTAAAACAGATGTGGCAAAAATTTCTTTTGGTTGTGATACTTCCGACTACTCTACAATGCTTTCAGTGATGTATGCCCTCCTTAATTCTTTTGCCAACGAACTCAACATTGAAAGACGGGATATTAAAGCTTGTTTAACATACAAGATTTCTAACGGAAGAATGGAACATAATATTATCATATACGATGCCGTTCCTGGAGGGGCAGGACATTCGAGACGTCTTGCTACTGAAGACGGAGATGTATTAAAAGCCGTAATAAAAAGAGCAATAACTTTATTAAATACTTGTGAGTGTTCTCCTTCTTGCTATCGTTGTTTACGTAGTTATGAAAATCAAAAAATACACGAAACCTTAGATAGAGAAAAAGCACTAAACTTTTTAATGCAATTGGACAAGACATAAATTGAATAAAAATTTGAATTAAAGACGACAATAACCCAGTTCCACTGCTGGCGCGGTTTTGTAAACCGTGTCAATACAAAGTTATTAAAACAAAAGGTCAGGCTTCGCCTGAAAGATAATTACGGGCAGCTCCGCAGCGCAAATCCCCAGCCACAAAAAATCCCCACCATTCGAACCTCATGGCTTGCACGGTCTTTTTTGTGGCTTCCGCACAATCCACGCTTCGTTGTCTTTTTCTGTCACATTTTTTGCAATCAACCCTTCTTTCACAGTGCTGTTTTTTCAAAACCACTGTTTCAATCCACCCACAAGAAGCAAAAAAGATGCGCCAGAAAAAACCCAACTCAAAGCTATTATACATAACATGTAGTTATATTCGGGCCCTTGCCTGACGGCAAATCAATAGGGCTAAATATAACCTAATTATGTATAATAGTCACACAAAATAAACGCTTTAGCCCCGCTTAGCTGCCTGAAAGACCAACAAATTCCCCTCCTCCCTTTCAATGGTTACAGTAAGAAAAAATAGAACGAGTATTATTTCCATGTGCTTGCGGTCGGTTCATTCACTTCTCTCATTTCGTTTCGGGGGAGGCAGTTCGTGCCTCACTTCGCGTCCACCCTTCACTACATTGCGTTCAGTTCATTTCACCCACCTCAGCACCGCACAGCATAGGTGGTTTAGTCGTTCCATTCCACAATCCACGCAGTCATTCCATTTCGCTTTCCGGCTGTAATCCTCACACAAATTAATCCACGCTCAAACAGCCAGTAAAGCTCCATTTCATTCCACCAACGCCTGTTTCATTACACGCCTAATCCACCCATGCCCTTTTCCAATACATTTCCTATGGAGTGTTTTTCATACTGCGGCGAATTAACCCCGACCTAGCTCCTATATAAGAGTGATTAGATGCCCTTAATCAAAATAATGCGAGCTTTCAGCCGTTCCGGCAACCAGAGAGTAATGCCCTGCAAACCACTTATGACTTTTATGTGTGTTTACTTTTTGGTGGAAGCATAAAAGTCACAACAGGTTTTCCAATGGGGACATCGGACACAACCCATTTTTTTCTCGCCTGATACATCGAGCCCCGGTATCCACTCAAAAAAAATGCGTTGTGATAGCGTTTGATAATGTTGAAAAGTAAGAATAAGTTTTCGGGACTAATTCTTACTTTCTTAATATGCATTACGGAAAACTTATTTCCTGCTTTCCAACATTTAAATACAATCGCAATTTAAGTTTTAAGTTGAACTTGAAATAAATGCCCCAAAACAATATGCCTGTTTTTAAAGACCCAGTTTTTTGAAACAAAGAAAAAACAGGCAAACTGTTTTTGAATAGGGACAGCGGATAAACTACATTCAGCGGAAGGATTATTTTGCTTACACTTGAATAAAAATAATCCTTCCGCTAAAAAGAAGTTCTAGTTTTTAGCACTTCGTACAATAAATACATGTTTACACTTCGTGTTTGGAAAAAGGAAGTGTTTACTGTTTTGTGCATAATTGCGATAAATAAGAAAAGTTTGTTGACATGTTTGGTTGTTGACTATATTTTATGCCAGCAATATTTTATATCTACTTGTTGCATAGATGAAACGATATGTTGTTGGCTTGTTGACAATATTGTTTGTTGACATGTTGTCAAGATTGCAATACTTCTTGAGCTCAAGTTGTCAATCTATCAATCATTAAAACTAACAATCAATCTATCCAAGTTTATTGTTGATAAGAAGCTTGCTAAGTAAACTTTCAAGTAAATTGAGACAATAAATAAAACTTTTTTCAAACTGTCTCTACTTGTCACTACCAGACCACTTTTGTCCTAGATACAGCTATGGCACAATTCAGAAACAGAAACTAATTTTGTACTGTCAAGAAAGGACAGAATTTGAATGAACTATATGGGTAATCTAAAGCTAATCGCATTTGCATTTAGCAAATGGCAAGTTGTATTTTGAGCTGCTTGAAATTCTTTCAGCAGCTCAAAATTACTTGCCCTTTCAGGGGAAACGCAGCCTCCGAAGTCGGTGCGTTAGAAGAAAAGTTTATGGAGCAAATAGCTCAAAAGTAAAATTCAACCAATATGAATGTTGTAGAGAATAAATTGCCTCACGGACGCAAAACGGATAGGATACCCAAGAGAGATCCAGCCTCTTTCGGTACACTATAAGTCTTAATGAGGTACGAAACACAGTATAAAATGAAAGTCAAAACTCATTTCGAAGAGAAATTATCAGTTCAGAGTATGCAGTATTTGCATCGACCGATACCAATACACACAAATAACAGTCAAAATGGTTGCGAAAATAAGTTCAGGTAGTTCCATTTTTGGAGCACTTTCCTACAATCAAAAGAAGATGGATGAACAACATGCTTATGTACTTGTGACTAATCGAATGATAGAACCGACTGATGGAAAATATAAAATCGGTATATGTATGCGTTCGTTTGAATCGTATTTGGTTGTCAACCAAAAAACGGAAAAGCCAATTTTACATATATCATTGAATCCAGACCCGAAAGATGTGTTGACCGATGACCAATATTCTGAAATTGCACAAGAGTATATGCAAAAATTGGGTTATGGTGACCAGCCTTATATTGTTTACAAACACGAAGATATTGACCGCCATCACCTTCATATTGTATCGGTTCGGGTGGACGAAAATGGCAAGAAGTTGGATCATAATTTTGAATATCTTAAATCAATGGAAATTTGTCGGAATCTAGAGCAGAATTACAACTTGATACCAGCTGATAAGAAAGAGCGGCAAAGTGAACTTCCTATCAAACCGATACAATACGGCGAGGAAAATCTGAAAGTACAAATAGCCAATATCATTCGTCCTTTAGTGAAATCGTATCGATTCCAGAGCTTCGGAGAATATAAGGCTTTATTATCCCTTTACAACATTATTGTCGAAGAGATTAAAGGTGGGGTAGAGGGCAAACAATATAATGGTTTAGTTTATTCAGCTACCGACAACATAGGAGAACGTATAGGCAAACCTTTTAAATCCTCTCTTTTTGGCAAGTCTGTTGGTTATGAAGCTTTGCAGCGATGTATGCTTCAATCAGCAGAAATCATTAAAGAGAAACAGTTGAAAGAAAGAACCAAAGCGATAGTAACAAAAGTTATGCAATTACCTTTGAGTCGAGCTAATTTTGAAAAATACCTTGTTGCCAATGGTATCAATGTAATATTCCGGCAAAATGATGCAGGACGCATCTATGGAATAACATTCATAGACCAACAAAATCAATGTGTGCTCAATGGTTCACGTTTGGGTAAAGAGTTCTCTGCAAACGTATTTAATGAGCTTTTCCCGTCGTCTATGGAGGATAACGACATTCGATTGCAACAACAATCCAGTAAAAATATCGGATACGCTGATGAGCCTGATTTCAGGCCTCAACGTGATGTCGATAACACAGATGCATCTCTCAATATTTTCAGCATGGAGACTAATAATGGTACTGATTCGGAGGAAGAGGCTTTTATCCGCAGAATGAAAAAAATGAAAAGGCGCAGAATCTGAATAACTGGCAATTATACAGATTAAGCTTAACTCACTCAGTCTAGTTCAAATGTTCAAATAAAATAGAAACAGGAAAAATACTATAAGTATTTTTCCTGTTTCTAAAGTTACGAGCTCAAATAGCATTAACACAATATGATTTGTTATTCTATATTCTGAACATTTTCTCTATCCCCTGTAATTTGCCTGCAAGTGCCTGCATATCATTGCTTATTTTACTATCAGTGATCCTTGCATAGATTTGTGTCGTGCGAATATTGGTATGTCCGAGCATTTTACTAACGGTCTCAATAGGAACGCCTTTTGCCAATGTAATCGTGGTGGCGAAAGTATGCCTCGCTAAGTGAAACGTTAGTTCTTTTTCTATTTCACATACATCACCAATTTCCTTGAGATAAGCATTCATTTTTTGATTGCTTAAAATTGGAAGCAACTGATTGTTGGTTGATTTTCCTTTATATTTTTCCAAAATCATTTTAGGAACATCCAACAGGAGTATATTGGATTCTACTTTTGTCTTTTGACGTTTGGTCATTATCCATAGATTTGTATCGAAAGAAGTTCGAATGTTTTTATCCGTTAGATTCTTGACATCAATATAGGAAAGTCCGGTAAAGCGATAGAATGCCACAAAAGTAGTCTGATACAAAACCAAGCAAGTGGTACGTAATAAGTTGTATATTAGCAGTTTTTCTATGTTTTGCGTTTCGCTGGAAAATCTGAATAAAGCAGATTACAGCGAGCTTTCCACTACCAAACCATTACCTGTTTCTGTTGCATAGGAGGGGACTTTATTCCATTGTTTAAGGCTATGGACAATACAAAGATAGCATTAACTCCTAAGTTTGAATAAAGGTTTTGCTTTTCCGGGTTTTATTGCCCTGTTTTGCCAAGGTTTTCATATCGAAAAATGACTTTAATGAATGTTTATTGCACTCAAAAAGTAATTATCGTATGAAAACAGAAATGAAGGTGCTGCTCTACCTCAAAAGAAACGGGCAAGATGAATCAGGGCTATGTCCTTTGATGGGAAAAATCACGGTGAAAGGAAAATATAATTCCACCGCCCAATTCGGATGCAAGATTAAAATCGATCCGAAGATATGGAACGCCACCTCACAACGCTGCACAGGCAAAAGCCATACAGCAATCGGGACGAACAACGAAATCGAATCATTCTTGTTATTGCTTCGTGTCCGCTTTAATGAATTATCGGATCTGAATGAAAAGGTATCTGCCGAAGATGTAAAGAATTCCTTTCAGGGTATAGCCGCAGCACAAATGACCCTGTTAAGGTTCTTTGGTGAGCATAATAGGGAATATGCATTGCGTGTAGGCGTAAACCGCACGGCAAACACTTTCTACCAGTATAAGAATACCTACCGTCTTCTTTCCAAATTCATTGTATTCAGGTATAAGGTCTCGGATGTAACCGTAAAATCATTGGATACATTATTCATAGAAGGTTTTCACCAATTCTTGCGGATTAATGAGTCGCAGAAGCCTAACACCATACGTGGACACATCAATCGCCTAAAATCCATCGGATATATAGTGGTACACCGTAACCTTGCCTCGCAAAATCCATTCAAAGACTTTTCCCCCGATAAGCCGGAACGCAAACAACTCTATTTGACCCAAGACGAATTGAGCCGCCTGATGAATTTCACCTTCGATACCCCGAACCGTAATTTCACCCGTGATATGTTTCTCTTTTCTGTCTTTACAGGTATTTGCTATTGCGATATGTGTAACCTTTCGGAAGAAAACATAGTCAGGGATAGGGATGGAAATCTTTGGATAGAAACTAACCGCCAGAAAACAGGAACACCGGAAAACATTCGTCTGCTGGACATCGCCCTGCAAATTATAGAAAAGTACAAAGGCTTGGCTTCAAACGGAAAGCTATTTCCGATGCTATCTAATATGAGCATTAATCCTCACTTGAAAAAAATAGCCAAACAATGTGGCATTAACCGTAACCTTACCTTCCACATGGCACGCCATACTTTCGCCAGCCAGATCTGCCTGTCACAAGGTGTTCCTATCGAAACTGTCAGCCGGGCAATGGGACATAAGAATATCACGACCACACAACGCTATGCCAAAGTGACCAATGAAAAGATAGATAAGGATGTTAGTGTTCTACATGCCAATATAGCTGATAAATACTCCTTGTGCAGTATTGACAGTGCACCCTCCACCATACTTAAAGATATGAGTGGGAGAAAGTATCGTCCTTCCAAGAAAATAGAATACAAGGAAGTTTAAAAATGGAATACAAAGAAGTCTAGGAATAGAATACAAGAAAGTATAAGGATAGAATGTAAAAAAAACAAAAGTGTAGAATAACACGAATAGAATAAAAGAGATATAATAAAGGAGATATATAGTATGCGCAGCACATTTAGAATCCTGTTTTACATAAACAGACAAAAGATAAAGAAAAATGGTAAGTGTCCGGTTATGGGACGTATTACCCTTGATGGTAAAGTCAGCCAGTATTCCACCGGGGAAGAGATAATATCCGAGCTTTGGGATGCCGCCAAAGGCAGGGCGGTTGTTCGGGGGAAAAACTCCGAAGAGGACAAACACCTAAAGTCCATGAATCAACACTTGGAGGAATTGGAAGAGAAGGCGAAACTCGCCTATAAAAAGAGTGTTGATACCGCAGGCTATGTTTCGTCCGAAGTAATTAAGAATGCCGTTACAGGAAGAACGCAAGCTAAAGAAACCTTGCTCACCCTCTTTGACGAGCATAATGAAGGATATGCCAAACGGGTAGGTATAGACAGGGTACACCATACTTATATGCGCTATCTGACTAGCCGTAAGCACCTGTATAATTTTCTGCAGTATAAGCATGGACTGGAGGATATTCCGCTCCGTTCACTGGACATGCAGTTTATCAACGATTTTCAATTCTATCTTTCGACCGTACTCCGTCAGAAAACCGTTACCCTGAACGATTACCTGATCGCCCTGCGCAAAATAGTTCGCCTGGGCTTGAAACAAAAGACCTTGAAACGAGACCCATTTTCGGGTTATAAACTGGAAGTTGCTCCTGTGCAACACCGCTACCTGACAGGCGAACAATTATCCAAAATAATGCGGATAGAGCTTCCAACCTATCGGCTATGCCATACAAGAGACCTTTTTGTCTTCTCTACTTTTACGGGTTTGGGCAGGGCGGAACTATCGAGTCTGTCTTCAAGAAACATCATTACGGAAAACGACGGTTCCATGTGGATATACATAGCCCGACAGAAGACAAAAACCGAGTGCAGAATCAAATTGCTGGATATTCCCATCAAAATAATGGAGAAATACAAGGGGGAAGGGAAAAACGACAAGCTGTTCTTTGTTCCAGGGACTAGTAGTCTGTGCCGCAGTTTGAAGATCATAGCGGATATCTGCAAATTAGACTGTCACCTGACGTTTTATCTGGCCCGTCATACCTATGCTACCGAAGTTTGCCTGTCAAACGGTGTACCGATAGAAACGATCAGTAAAATGATGGGACACTCCAATATCCGTACAACCCAGATATATGCAGAGATAACCAACCAGAAGGTGAAGCGCGATTTTGACAGACTGTCTGAACAGACCAAAGACCAGTATTCTATACCCGAAGACAATATGCCTGTTCGGGTCTATCAATGTGGGCGGTATAACGGGTGGAAAGAAAACAAAGAAAAGAACATCAACAAGAATAAAAAGAATAACGAGAAGAAAAACAAGGAAGAAATAACTGAACTATAAGAAAAAATGAGATATGGAACGAGAAACACAAAGAAGAACAACGCAACGAGGAATAATAAAAATCAGTAAGAACGGAATCGTATCGCTGGATGCTGATATACGGATGACCCCTTATGAGATAGCCGATCTGTTCGGTGTCTACCTTCAGACTGTCAATGTCAATATTAGAACTATACTGAAATCGGAAGTTGTCAGAGTTGCTTTTGATAAAGGAGCAGTACAATCGAGCAGCATTCTTACTGCCGATTATTATGGACTGGATATGATAATAGCCTTGGCTTATAGGATACACTCTCCGAAAGCAGCGGTTTTCAGGAATTGGCTAATGACCCGTTTGTCTGCTCCAGCCAAATCTGTGCAGTCAAAATCGGTTCAGATCATATATTTCAGTCTTCCTAACAATTCTATTTCCAATTAAAAGTGGATGTCCAAAAAAAAAAATAAAAAGGGGGGAGTGGGAACTTTTCAAACATTCCCCCACAAACGTTTAATGCCGTGTCAATCATTTTCATTGCAGGGGCAAAGGAAGTTCCGGGTTTTAACGCGAATGCAAGGTCAAGCCGCAAGCAGTTTTATAGGAAATCTTCCTCTTGTTTCACGGCGAGCGTATTTCCCATAAAAACCTTGCATCCGCTAAACCCTTCACCGAAAAAGCCCCGGCAATGAAAACGACCGACCCGATAAAGACGCATAGCGTAACAAGCGAGGAAAAATATATACAAGGAAAGCATATTATTTTTAGTAAGTTCGACTTGTTCTAATGGCAATTTTCAACTCCCTTACCTCCAATCCGCATAAAACGTGTTTAATCAGGGGTAGCTGAAAGCATTACCGCAAGCGAATCCATATAGTCGCGCCAGTGGATTATTTTACGATTTTCGATAGTTATAATAGAACAAAAGCGATTGTCATAAGCTTTTCCTGTGAATGGAACTATGCCGTGAACTTCATATTCTAAAATAATTACATTCTCCGGTTTCGCCGATTTATATACCTTCAAGTTATCAGCAGAATGCAGTACATTGCTATAATTGCCAAACCACTCCATATACGCTTTACGTCCTTCTATTTTATTGGCAAACCCGGGGAAATTATATAGAAATTCGAAAACTGCATTTTCTGCCACGGCATCCCAAAAATGCTCTCCATCCACTTCGCCTTTCAAGCCTTCCATAATAATACTGAAAAATGGTTCGGCATTTTGATTAAATGCAGGATGATTTCTGTTTAGTTTTTTGATAGGTTTATTTTCCATTTTTCATTTTTTTGAATGGTTGAAATTTATAAAGAATTATACAATGGAGCAAATACCTCTCTTGCAAAGGACTCTGCTGAAGTGGGAGACGAATTTTCAGTAGTTCTTTGTTCATAGTTCATTATCCCGTTTTTAAGAGAAGTTTCCATAGCGGTTATATCATTAGCTACATTTGCTGAAATGCCTTGGCTAATGATTGCCTGTTTTGCCTGTTCAATTGGAAATTGTACATATTGCAGCTCTGGCTTACCAATTGCCCGTCCTATTATGCTAGTTAACTCTTTAAAACTATAATTTCTATCACCCAGAATTGGCTGAACACTTTTGCCTTTAAAATCCTGATTAACTAAATGGCTTGCCGCAATAAAAGCAATATCTTTTGTGGCAACCATTGGTATTTGATCGTCTGCATCTGCGGTGGTACCATTTATGCCCATTTCTTTTATTAATGGAATATTCAGCAGGACGTTATCTATAAAGTATGCAGGACGCAGGTGAAGCACATTCACATCATTAAGCTGATTCAATTTTACTTCCAGCTCTGCAAGACCGGCAATAAGACCATTACTTTCGTGCATATGTGCTCCGCAACTGCTAAGATTTACAATGTATTTTATTCCCGACTTTTGAATTGCCTCAATGATTCCATCTCCCACTTTCCTTTGAAATGCTCTATAACTAATTGCAGTAAAACTTGGTGGGGTCATAACATACGCACTATCTGCATTTCTAAATGCGTCTGCAACTACATCTACATTCGTAATATCGCCAGAAATCACTTCCGCCCCCATATCCTTGAATGTTTTTAGCTTGTCAGCCATTCTTGCAATTAGGATTACCTTATGTCCTTCCTTCAAAAGGATCTCTGAAATTTTACTGCCAACTTTACCAGTTGCGCCTAATACTACAATTGTTTTTTTCATTTTTTCTTTTGTTTTATAATTTGCGACAAATGTATATCTTTGTTTTCTAAATAGACAGTAGGTACAAAAATGTATTATAGTATCAAAAAAGTAAGTAATGAGAAAAACAAATTCTACAAATTATTTCAATGAGACCGAATTAGCCGCAATCTGCCCTATGCACAATGTTATGAGAACGTTAGGCGGGCGGTGGAAAATTGCTTTGCTCTATTTCATACATCAGGAGCATAATCGGTTCAGTTTGTTGCAAAAGAAAATGCCATTCATAACCACTAAAATGCTAAGCCAACAATTAAAAGAATTGGAACAAGACGAACTCGTGTTAAGAAAGATTTATGCTGAAATGCCTCCTAGGGTGGAATATTCGCTAACTGAGAAAGGACAATCTCTATTGCCTGTTTTGGAAGAGTTGTATGATTGGGGAGAGAAACATATTGCTAAACCTTTTACCCAAAAAAGCTCCGACAATGAAAACGACTGATCCTATAAATCCGCATAACACATTTAATCAATAACAAAACTTATTCAATTGCTTTTCGGTGATTTCTTTCCAGCATGACCTGAATATCCGATTCCCGGTACAATGTTTTTCCCCCGAGGGCGATATAAGTAATCTGCCCATTTGTGCGCCAATCCTGTAAAGTCCTTCGGCTTACTTTTAATTTAGCGGAGACTTCCTTGTCTGTGAGAAAGCGTTCACCACTAAATTGAGGCTTACGATTGACAACCAGTTTTTCTATACCCTCCGACATGTTCTCTATCGCTTTGAAGAAACGTACAATGCGCTCATTCTCCCGTGTGATAATCTCTCCCATATCCTTTAGTGTTTTTGTTTGTTTATCAATCGTTCCACATTCTGTGGGCGATAATACATTTTGTGGCCGATTTGAGAGAAAGGCAATGTTCCGTTATCCCTGTAGGTTTGTAAAGTCCGTTTTGAAATGTTGAGAATCTGACACACTTCTTGGTTATCTAACCATTTTCCCAAGGATCTGTCACCATAGGCTTAGCCTATGCAGCTGCAAAGAAACTCTCCAGAAAAAAATTGCTATTGGCGTGGATGGCGACCGCTGGATTTATATCAATCGTACAAAGACATACACCCGATCCAACATTCCATTGTTGCCCATTGCATCCGCCATATTGAAAAAATACGAAAATCACCCTCAGGTAGTCAATGAGGAAAGACTTTTACCTATGCTTAATAATCAGAAGATGAACTCCTACCTGAAGGAGATAGCAGACGTTTGCGAGACAAACAAAGAGTTAATATTTCATTTGGCCAGACATACTTTTGCCACCACTGTCACACTTTCAAACGGTGTTCCAATCGAAAGTGTGTCTAAAATGCTCGGGCACAAAAATCTCAAGACAACTCAACACTATGCTAAAATATTGGATTTGAAAGTAAGCGATGATATGAAATGTTTGAGGGAAAAGTTTGGAGACGGAACTCAGTTAATGACCAAGCAATCGGCAGGTTAATACCTAATCTCCCAGTTTGATTTAATCCTTGAACGATACAGTTTAGATTGACGGTTTAAATTCAGCTATCCTAAATAATTACAGAGATTGTATCAATAATCGAGGTTTTGTTGACTATTGATACAATCTCTGCTATTTTTGGAAAATAATTGTTTATCTCAGCAATTGTCTTTTAGTTTTTTCATCTATTTTTTTTGAGTCATAACTTTCAAAGCTTCGTTGGGTGATTTAAGGTATAAATCGTAGATGTATTGTGTCTGACCTACATGAATTTCATATTCATCTTTTGCCAATGAATTGATTAAATTTTCCGCCACAACAGATGGGTGAATTCCATTGGTTCCGCCAATGTTTTTTGTTAACTCTGTATTCACCAAAGGAGGCATAAGTTCAAATACCTTT
>Ga0302292_1000378_pt1 | contig 31581 bp, 30 predicted proteins | sample III_Fen_N2_1_FD_194553 | JGI IMG/M metagenome (GOLD analysis project Ga0302292, IMG submission 194553) | Peat permafrost microbial communities from Stordalen Mire near Abisko, Sweden - III_Fen_N2_1 | ecosystem: Environmental > Terrestrial > Soil > Wetlands > Permafrost | place: Sweden: Abisko...
CATCTACTGGATATGTATTTGTTAAATGGTTAGGTGATTGTACTGGTTCAAGTACAACATGTAATATAACAATGAATGGAAATAAAACAGTATCTGCTTTATTCACTTCAAACGTTGTAACTATACCAACAGTTAATTTAACATTAGGTCAAACAACAGGTGGAACAATTAGTTCATCAAAGACTACATACAATTTAAATGATCAAGCAACAATTACAGCAACTCCATCTACTGGATATGTATTTGTTAAATGGTTAGGTGATTGTACTGGTTCAAGTACAACATGTAATATAACAATGAATGGAAATAAAACAGTATCTGCTTTATTCACTTCAAACGTTGTAACTATACCTGCAAACTTAAGAAGATAAAAATAAAAAAATAGATGCGAGACTAATGCCTTGCATCTATTTTTTTATTTGACTAATTTTTCAAGTCTTTGTTTAAAACTCTTATATTTCTCTTGTTCTTTTTCAACAATTTCTTTAGGAGCTTTTTCTAAGAAATTCTTTTGATTTAATTTGATTTCAATAGCCTTAATAGAATCTTGTAAGAATTTAATTTCTTTATCATTCTTTCTTGATATTTCATCCAATTCTCTTTTTGTAAGCTCTATATATATTTCAAATGTATCTGAAACTATTTTAACAAAATTAGTTTCAGTAGGAGCTTGTTTTGATATTTTTATAGTTTCTATTCCAGCTAAATCTTTTATAATCTTAGCATTATCAGCAACTAAATTTATATTCTCATTATCAATAATAATTGTATTAAGTTTAAATTTAGGTTCTATATTATGTTCAGATCTAATATTTCTAATAGAAGAAACAATATTTTTTACAGAATCAAAACTAGTTAATATTGTATTATTATTTAATTTAGAATTTGAAACAGGCCAATCAGCATTTATAAGTGGAGTGTATTTATCTTTTTTAAAGATAGTATTCCATAAATATTCAGTAATAAATGGAGCAAATGGATGTAATAATTTTAATGTATTTATTAAAACATATCTCAAAACCCAATCTTGGCAACCATATTCTTTATTTTTGAATATTTCAACATACCAATCAGCAAAATCTCTCCATATAAAATCATATAATATTTCTCCAGCTTCTCCAATTCTATATGTGTCTAATTTTTCTGTAACTTTTTCTATAATTTCGTTATTTTTATTTAGAATCCAATTATCGGCAAGATTTAATTCATTAGCAGCAACAAGTGCTTTTGGATTTTGTAATTTTGCCAAATCCCCATCATCAAGATCATCAAATATTTCATTATAATCTATAACAAATCTAGAAACATTCCATAATTTATTAACGAAATTTCTATACCCAGCAATTTTTTCGTTATAAACATTAATGTTATTTCCAGGAGTAGATCCTATAACAAGACTAAGTCTAACAGCATCAGCACCATAGATTTTTATAACATCCATAGGGTCAATACCGTTTCCTTTTGATTTACTCATTTTTTGACCAGATTTATCACAAACTAGTCCGTTTAAATAAACTTTTTTGAAAGGATATTTTCCAGTTAAATATTTACCCATCATGATCATTCTAGCAACCCAGAAGAATAATATATCATAACCAGTTTCCAAAACAGTATTTGGATAATATAAATTAAAATCTTTAAAATTTTCATTTGGCCAACCTAATGTAGCAAAAGGCCAAAGAGCAGAACTAAACCAAGTATCTAATGTATCTTCTTCTTGCTTTAATTGATTTGAATCGCAATGAGGACAAACTTTTGGCTTCTTTGCAGAAACTGTAACTTTAGAACATTGAGTACAAGTATATACTGGAAGTCTATGACCCCACCATATTTGTCTTGAAATACACCAATCTTTAAGATTATCTATCCATTGGAAATAAGTTTTATCAAATCTTTTTGGTATTATTTCAACTTCACCTAATTCAACAGCTTCTTTTGTAACTTCTTTAAGAGATTTTCCACCAAGAGATTCAACTTTTTTATTAACATCAACAAACCATTGTTCTGATATCAAAGGTTCAATAATAGTAGAACATCTATAACAATGACCAACAGAATGTGTTATTGGATCTGTCTTTGACAATAAACCTTGTCTTTGAAGTTTTGCAATTACTTTTTCTCTAGCGCCAGCAATAGTCATTCCAACAAAATCTTCTCCAGCACTTTGACTTAAAGTTCCGTCGTTATTTAATATGTTTATGAATTCAAGATTATGTTTCTTTCCTAAAGCGTAATCATTTACATCATGAGCTGGTGTAACTTTTAAAGCTCCAGTACCAGTAGATTTATCAACGTATTCATCAGCTATAACAACTATTTCTCTATTAATTATAGGAACAATAACAGTTTTTCCGATAAAATCTTTATATCTATCATCAGTTGGGTTAACAGCAATAGCAGTATCGCCAAGCAATGTTTCAGGTCTAGTAGTGGCAATTTCTATAAAATCATCACTATCTTTAACTTGGTATTTTATATGATAAAAAGCACCATCTATATCTTTAAAATCAACTTCATCATCAGCTAATGTTGAACCACAAGAACTGCACCAATTGATAATTCTTGGGCCTTTATAAATAAGTCCTTCTTCATACATTTTTGAAAAAGCAGTATAAACAGCAAGTGTTATACCTTCATCTAATGTAAATCTTTCACGAGACCAATCTAAAGAAGCACCCATCTTTTTAGTTTGATCAACAATGTTGTTGTGGCATTTATTTGTCCATTTCCAACATTCATCAATAAAAGCAGTTCTTCCAAGAGATTCTTTTGTTTTTTCTTTTAATGCTAATTGTTTTTCAACAACATTTTGAGTAGCAATAGCAGCATGGTCTGTACCAGGAAGCCATAATGCTTTATATCCTTGCATTCTTTTATATCTAACCAAAATATCTTGAATAGTAAAAGTAGCAGTATGTCCTAAATGTAGGATTCCAGTAACGTTAGGAGGAGGTAATACTATTGTAAAAGTTTTATCAGAGTTTGGGTTTTCTTTACAATTATCAGGATTAAAATATCCCTTTTTTTCCCATTTATTATAAATTTTATCTTCAACTTTTGATGCGTTATATGCTTTATCCATAAAAACTAATTAATCTTTTTAACATAAGTAGATTCTACATTTATCTAAGCATAAAGTCAATAAAAAGTCAAACAAAAAGCGCTAAATTAAGTTAAGTTTTATTTTTTTATTATTATAATATTATCGTCTATTTTTTCATTTACAACAGCTAATCCGATTATTATCCAGAACAAAATAGCTAAATCATTTTTAAAAAATGGTACATCAACTAGACCATGTATTAATAAAGTAAACATAGATAAAGACAAAATTAAGGCAATTTCTTTTTTATGTTTTAATATTTTAATATTCTTGTCATCAGCATTGTCTTGCCAGAAGATATTTAAAGAATAATTATAATTATTCTTATTTTTTGTATAAAATATAATTATTATAATAACAAAAGATAATAATCCAAAAAATCCAAGTTCAGACCATGTGTTAAGAATAATATTATGAGGATATAAATATAATTCAAAAAAAGTTTGTTTATGATAAGGTTTTAAAGCATCTTTAAAATTATTTAAACCACCACCAGATATAAAATGTTCTCTTAACATGGAAGAAGTTTCTTCCCACATTTGGACTCTTATCTTTCCAGAAAAATCTCCAAGTAATAAATTTTTATTAACAAAAGAATAAGTAAGTGGGGAAGTTAAGATTAATATAAAACCAATAAAACCAATAATGAAAGATCTTAATTTATCTTTTGATATAATAAATAAATATAAAAATATAGAAGCCACAACACCCATCAAAGCCCCAGAAGATCTAGCAAATATAATAGCTAATAATCCTAAAACAAAAACAATAATATTAAAAATATTTTTAGGTTTGTTTATAATTTTAAATAAAAAAATAGTAACAATAGGCGCTAAATATAATCCTAAGGCATTTGGATATGAAAACACGCTCGTTACTCTTCTAGTTTTTTCTATCGCCCAAGAAGGGTCGTCAGTGCCAATTCCTATGCCAGTTATTTTTTGAAAAATAGCATAAACTGATAAATAAATTACAGTAATTCCTAATGTTTTTATAACTATTTCTAATTCTTTTTTAGTTTTAAAAGTATTTATAAAAACAATAAAAAACAATATAGGTTCTATTATATAGGCTTTTAATATACCCAAAGCAGGAATAGAATGATTTGAAATTTTAGTAGAAATTATTGCTGCAACTAAAAATATAATTATAGGTATAAAAAAACCATATAATTTTATATCATTTCTATCTTTTAATAATTTATAAAGAAATCCAATAAATATTCCAATCAAAATTAATTCTAGAAATGTTGTAGGTATTGATAAAATATTCAATTTTATCAAATAAGTTGGCAATAATAAAATGACGCCAAGTATTGACAATCTTTGGTTTTTCAAGAAAAATAAAAAATATATTATTATTGTTATTACAGAAATTAAAGTTAACATCATTTTATTCTTTTGTTATATTTATGTTAAACTATATTAATATGCTAAATAATTCAAGTTTTTAATTAAATGTTACAGTTTATACAAAATTTAAAACAGTATGATATTTTAATATCTAATTTTCTTTTTCATATTAGAAATGGGTATTTAATAAATATTTTTTTATTAATTACAAATCTAGTAAATCCTTTAGTAGTGGCTATATTAACGATTTTATTTATAGCATCTACTATATTTTTAAAACAAAAAAGATTTATAATTCCAATGATTTTATCAATTTTATTTGCTGTAACTTCAGCAAATGTTTTAAAAATTATATTTGAAAGACTTAGACCAAGTGTTGGGTATTATTTAGAAACAGGTTTTTCTTTTCCAAGTGCTCACTCAACAGTAGCTGTGGCATTTTATGGTTTTATTATTTATTTTTTATTAAGCAATATAAAAACATTAAAAAACAAATTTTTAGTAGTTATATTATTTCCAATATTAATTTTATTAATAGGATTTAGTAGGATGTATTTAGGAGTTCATTATCTAACAGACGTTGTCGGAGGATTTTTATTAGGAGGTATTTGTCTTTATTCTTCTATATTTATTTTTAAAGCATTTTTTTATAAAAAAAGAAATAAGGTTAGTAAATAAAACGTCAACATTGTAAAAGTATTGTAAATATTATAGAATGTAGTCTGTTAACATAAAATAATATCAGGAGGTAGCTTGATGAGCAAGCTAATTGAAACAGAAATTGTTAGCGATGAAGAGCTGCACGATATTTTCTGTAGTAGAATATTTTCTATATCCGAAGATGGGTATAAATATATTTCTAAAGAGGCGTTGTACGATTTTTTCTATAGAATAGATAAAATTTCTTTAGACATAAAAGAAATTCACCAAATTTTATTACAATCTTTTATTACAGAAGACTGTATTCCTATTAACGTAAAAATGGCAGAAATACACATGCTGTGTTTTGCTATTTATAGTATGAAGGAAAAAGGAAAACACTATAAAACAATAGACCATCTTACTAGAGTGAAAGAATATACAAGCAATATTTGTTTATATTTGAAAATAAATGGAAAATATAAAGATTTTATTAATGATGAAACTATTGAACTTATACCGATAGGTGCCTTTTTACATGATATTTCAAAATTAATATTTGATGATAAATTTTTATACAAAGAAGATTTTAACGACGAAGAAAGACTGTTTATGAAATCACATCCATCAATTAGCACTTTGATGATAAGCTATATGAAAGAAAAAAATAAACATCTTGATTGTTTAAAAGAAGTTATCATTTATGTGGATGAACATCATGAGAACCTTGATGGAAGCGGATATCCAAAAAAAAAGATTGGTAACCAAATTAGTTTTGGTGGTAAAACAATTAGGGTATCTGATAGCTATGAGGCTATGAGATCTAAAAAAAGAACATATCAAAAATCAATTGGTAAGAAGCAAGCTATTAACGAGATGCTTTTTAAACCAAATGTATATGATGAGCAAATAGTAATAGCGGCTAAAATTTCTATTAGGAGTAAGCCAAAGAAAAAAGTTTTGTTATAAAAGCAATTTTAAGCTAATTATTACTTCGCCGTCACAATATTGTGACGGTTTTTTTATTTTTTATTAATATAATATTTTGATTTATTAATATTATTATGCTAATTTTAAATAAGTTTAATAACTTAATATAAAATATGAAAAATTTTATAAAATTATTTTTTGTAATGTTGTTTATGATATTCGTAAATAAAGTTAATGCTTTAGATGTTTATAATATAAAAACAACAACCCCATATACTTATGATATTGCTCCATTTGATGATGGTATTTGGAATGAGTCAGAAGGTCTTACTATTTATAAAAATAATAAAGAATTTTCAAAATTTAATATTGATGGAGAATATTATTATGACAGTTTTAGTCAAAAAAATACTATTATAAAAAATAATTATTTATATTTCCCATTACAAACGAGCGGAGATTATAATAGTTATTATGGATTTTTTAGAACTGATCTTAAAACACTAAAGACAGAAAAATTAATTAAATCAGAGCAGTTGTTTTTTAGTAAAGATAAAAATTTTATTGCATATATAGATGCAAATAACTCAATAAATATAATAAATTTATCAACAAATAAAACTAATATTTATATACCAAAAAACAGTGCAGATTATAAAAATTTTATAAATGTATTTAATGGAAATAAAAGAATTAAATCTATTACATTTTCAAACGACTCTAAAAAACTTCTTATTGTAACTTATACATTGAATTTAGAAAATGAAAAATATGACAATATTTCATATGTTTATTCATTTGATATAAAAAACAATAAATTTAGTTTATATAAAAAATTTAATTATATTCCTAACATAATTTCTTGGGATGGTGCTAACAATTTAAAAATAGAAAATAAAACAAAATAAAAAACAGTAGGCTATTTAACCTACTGTAGGAAATAAAAGTTCTAAAGCAACTTAAGACGCTCCCTGAAATATTTGTAGCGTTTAATTTTTTTGTATTCCTTAAGGGCAAACATTATAGAACCAATGAAAGTTAATAACCCAAATCCAATGAACGTCCCCCATTCTGTTTCAGAAAATAGTTTTTGAATACTTGGTTTTTCCAAAGGATAGAATGTTTTGTATGCAATCACCAACCCAACAAAACCAAGGAATATCCATAGAACAAAACCAATAAGGATAATATTCATAAAAGCCTCCAATATGAATTTCTTATAAAAACCATAACATATTTTACCTAAAAAATCAATAGAAAAACAAAAATAACTGGCTAAAATAGCCAATTATTTTTTTTGGTGGGTGTGAATGGACTTGAACCATCGACCCCGACTTTATAAGAGTCGTGCTCTAACCAGCTGAGCTACACACCCATATTGAGATAAAAATATTGTATAATATTTTTTTGATACTTTCAAGGCCTTGTGATAAAATAATTCAATATATAAAGCATAAAACAAATAATTAAAAAATAAAATGAATATAATAATAGGGTTATTAATGATAGCAGCAGGCTCTTTAATAGTAATAAAATCAGAATGGTTATTCAATAATATTGGAAGAATAAGCTTTTTTGAAGAAAAAATGGGAGTAGGGTCTAGTAGATTTGGTTATAAATTAATAGGAATGATAATATTATTATTAGGAACATTGGTACTAACTGGTCTTTGGACAAAATTATTTGTTGGCATTTTTGGTAGATTCTTTGTGGGTTTTGGGGGGATACAAGGATAATATAAACGTTAAGGTATTGAAAATTATTTTTAATTAATATATAATACCTCTATTGATTTTTACAAATTAATAGAAATGGGCCGTTAGCTTAGTTGGTAGAGCGCCACGCTTGCACCGTGGAGGTCAGGAGTTCGAATCTCCTACGGTCCACCATTTTAAAATATCAGCTAGAAATAGCTGATATTTTATTTGATTTTTTGCATTTTTTGTTATATTCTTATATTAAATAAATCAATTAAAAAACATAAAATGGATTTCAAAAAAAACAAACATATTATAATACCTTTATTGCTTATGGTGTTTCCTGTTTTTATTTTTATAATTTTACCTATAATTCTTATCTTTTTACCTGAGGATGGTTATGTTGTTGAAAATGGAGAACCACACTTCGTTGTAGAAGATTTCTACAAGCATGTTAATAATAGGAATAGTTTGTTAAAAGAGGAATCATTATATATTGATAATTTAGAAAAAGAATTAGCAAATAAACATCCAAATACAAAAGGAATAAATCCTATTACTTGTGCTAAAGATAGTCCAATTTCATCATCTTATAAAGAAATTAGTCAAACTAATAATAAGGCACAAGTTGAAGTTACGAATTCTTATGGAGAAAGTAATGTTAAGATAAATGTGTTTTTAGATTTTAAAGATTATAATTGGATTATTTCTGATGTAGTTTGTGAATAATTAAAACTTTCTAAAGATCATATTTAAAAATTACCTTATTCTTGGTAATTTTTTTATTTTCTATTTACAAATATTATAGAATATTGTAAAAATACACTATTCAATTTTAGGAGGTTATTTTTATGAACATTATTCCAAAAGCAAAATTGGAGTTTATTTTTTACAATTGTCTTTTTAATAGAAAAGAGGATGATGAAATTAATTTTATTAAGGTTTATGGATTTTTTGGTCCAATTAATTTCAATTCTGAAAAAATAGAAACTCGAAAAAATGAAATTGAAGAGTTGCTTGAATTCGTTCCTGCTGGTTTTAAAAAATCAAGCAATGGGTGTTTCTATCTCTATTACTGTGATAATACTCCAGAATGGAGAGAATATTGTTTTCACATTGAAATGCTTATGCAACTTGGTACTGCGATAGGAAGAGTTGAAACAGTATTTCACAAAGAAAGTGAAGTATTTTTTAATATTCCTCATTACTCAGTTGTTGGGCTATAATTACCATTTGAGATTCTAGAGAGCAAATTAGCTCTCTATTTTATTTATATTTACAAAAAACATTTAGCATATTAAGATAAACTTAATTCATATGGAGGAAAGATATGAAAATAAATGAACTTCTTGATCAGATTGATTGGAGTGAAATTTGGAGTACTATATCAATTGGAGAAACCGTATCGGTTGTTGATGATGATAATTTGGGTGATAAAAAAGGTGGACAAGGAGCACTTCATATAAATTTTCGTCAAGGTAATTTTGATGCCTGTATTAATATAACCGGTTTAGAATTGGCAGGTTATTTTAAGAAGAACTTAATATTCAAGCAAAAAGAAGGAGGTGGTGATGAAAATGTTTATAAAGCAATTTGTATTTTAGCTGTTGCTATAAAAAAATCTCATAATCATATTGAATATGAGGAGGAAGAGTGAAAAATATTATCTACACCAAATCAATAATAAAACCAAAAGAAGTTTCTGATGGTATAAGAATTTCAATAATGTCTAGACATAAATTGAATGATGGTAACACACTCGATGAAAGAATTATTGAAGGAATTTCTTTTGATGAATGGCTGAAAGAATTTTCACCGCCATTGAAATTAATTGGTGCTTATTACAGAAAAGAATTAGATGGTTTTCAAGAATTTGAAAGGAAATATCTTGAATTTTTAAGAACTGAAGAAATGATTATCAAGGTTAAACAATTTTCCAAAAGATGTTCCAAGGAAATAATAACTTTAATGTGTATTGAGGACACGGCAGAATTTTGTCACAGAAGACTTTTTGCCGAAGAACTTCAAAGATATAATTCTGAATTAAAAGTAGTTCACAGATAAGCTTGCTAGAAATAGTGAGCTTTTTTATATTAAAATTTTTTAATAAAAAATAAAAAACCCAATCAATTTTTACATAGATTGGGTGATTGTTTTCTCATTCTTTTATAAACCTACTTATTTCAAACATTGGTTCAATGTTTTGCCCTGTTCTTGTAGAATAAAATTTCTCATTTTCTAATTCAACTAACCTTAAAAATTTGCCATTAGTATCTCTTACTGTGTAATGTTCGTCTCTTTTTGGCAATTTTAAATTTCTTTTTGCTAACGGTTTTGTTTCTGCGTCGACGAATATATCATCCTTGCAAATAACTCTATTGCCAGGTTTAGTTGTGTCTTCCGTTAAAATTTCTCCTGTTAAACAAGATTTTTTTAATATTTCTTCAATATCATTTGTTCTTTTGTTATATCTAATAATTCCAAATTCTTCTATTTCAGAAGGATGTAAATATTCAAAAATTTTTATTTTTTGTTCTTTTGAATTTATATTTATCGGATTTGCGAAACTTACACAACCCTTACAACTTGGGCATTCATCAATTTTATCCTGAATTATTCCAAATTCATTTGCACCACCAAAATAAAATGGTTCAAATTTTTGATTGCAATAATTACAAATTATATATTCAATAGTTGCTTTTTTGCCTTTTTTTATTCGTTCTTCTTCATCTCTACTTTTTGATTCTATAGACGAATCAACCATTCTCTGGAGAATTGTGTTTGCTTCCCCGATTTCTGAAGAGAGATTCATATTGACCTCCGTTAAAAATTCAATTGTTTTGCCATAATATATTTAATATTAAATATTTGCAAGAGCTAATCATTGCTTTTTTGTAAATAATATGTTTGAATATATTTAAATAATAATCAGGAGGTTTTTATGGGAAATATACAGCCAGCCGTAGAAAGGGATAAGGTATTAGAAATACTTTGTCCAAAAATAAGGAAAGAAATTTCAAACAGATATGACGGAGGCCGGACAGAGATATTATTTGAAGGCAATATTCCAGCTGAAGACATAATAGGTAAGATTAAAACCTATTTAAATAAAGCAGGCTATTACAACGTCTCGTTTGTGAGCTTAAAAGACAAAGTAAAAGCTGATTATTTAGCGGATGAAGATGATCAACTTTTTGAAGGAACATTTATAGAATATTTGAAAGAAAAAAAAATAGATATAACATCCAAGAAGTATTTTGTTATCATTGATGGTTGATTCCGTGGCTCGACAAAAAGTTGAGCCATTTTTTAAAACAAGGAGGATTCTATGGACTATTATATTTATGCTAAAAATATCAAAACTAATAATATAGTTTTGGATCATTATAAAGATAATTTTTTAGAAATAAAAAATTTAAGGTACAAAAATAAAATAGTAGATAATTTATATCAAGTTGATATTGAATTCATAAAGTTTTGGGAAAACAGTATCAAAAAGAATGGAGATCATGAATTTGAAATGGATGTTTATTCTCGAGACTCAAGAGGAGTTGTGAGAAAACATGAATTTCCAAGAAACAATAAGAGAAGAATAAGAAGAGATATTTCTAAAATGAAAAAGAAATAAAATTCAATTGACCGGAGTTAAATCTTTGGTCATTTTTTATTTTAATTATCCACTATTTACTATTTCAAATATATTAAATAAAATAACCAACAAAAGACTAATAATCAAAAAATAATGGCAAGAATTTCAAAAGATCAATATTATATAAATATTGCAAAAGAAGTAGCACAAAGAGGCACATGTTTTAGAGCAAAGCATGGTGCAGTTATTGTGTGTAATGACCAAATTGTTGCAACAGGTTATGTAGGTGCTCCAAGAAAAACAAAAGATTGTCTAGAAAGAGGGAATTGTCTTAGAACAGAATTAAATATCCCATCAGGACAAAGGTATGAATTATGTAGAAGTGTTCATTCAGAACAAAACGCAATAATTAATGCAACAAGATCTGGTGCAAGTTTACTTGATGGAACTTTATATTTATATTCATGTAAAATAATAGAAGGTGCTGAAGATGAACTTATAAATGCTTTGCCATGTTTTATATGTAAGAAAATGATTATAAATTCAGGAATAAAAACAATGGTTTGTATGCAAAAAGATGGAAGTATAAAAAAATATGAAATAGAAAATTGGATAAAAGATTGGCAAGAAAATGATTTAATAGATGACAAAGACAAGTACGATGCAGCTTATGCAATAAAAAATAAAATTTAATTATATGAATAAAATAATATTTGGTATAACAGGTCAAATAGCGTCAGGAAAAGATACGGTTGCAAATTATATAATACAAAAAACAAACGCTAAAACATTTAAGTTTTCTCAGGTTTTAAGAGATATATTAAAAAGAATTCATCAAGAAACAACAAGAGATAATATGCAAAAATTATCAACTTCATTAAGACAAGATTTTGGTGAAGATATATTAGCAAAAATTCTTTCCGAAGATATAAAAATAAGTGACGAGAACGTAATGGTAATAGATGGGGTTAGAAGATACGCGGATATAGAAAGTTTAAAAGATCTAGAAGGATTCAAACTTATATATGTAGAAACAAATATGGAAAACAGATATGAAAGAATAGTAAAAAGAGGCGAAAATGCAGATGATTCTACAAAAACATTTGAAGATTTCAAAAAAGATAATGAAAAAGAAGCAGAATCTCAAATATTAGATTTAAAAAAATTTGCAAGTATAATTGTAGATAATAATGGAAGTTTTGAAGAATTATATAAACAAATTGATAGTGTTTTGTAAAAAATGTGTTCTAAAAAAATAGCCAATTTAGGCTATTTTTTAGTTTTGTATAGACTCGTAATGGACACAAAGTCAAAAAAATGCTATAATGTAGTTATGATAAAAAGTTAAGAAAAACATTTTAGCCTTTATCATAGAACTTAACTGATTCCATTTTAAAAGATATATTATACGCTTGTGTGATATGTCACAATAAAAACAAAAAGGATCTTATTTCATGATCCAGCGGAATATCTCTTAATTGAGTGACTTGTTGGGGTAAATCTGGAGTATGTGTCCACGAATTGGTCTAGTTTTCAAATAAAATAAGGGTCTTATCTCATTAAAAATTTGGAGAATCTACACAGGATAATTAATTACGCAGAGAAAAGTTAATTAATCAATGCAGATTCTCCACCGAGATTTTATGACCCTTTCTTTTTTTTATTTAATTTTATTTTTTATTTTTTCTATAACTATTTCTATAACTTTTTCTATATCAGCACTAGCAATAGCAAATTGAGCGATTTCATTGTTTCCTATAGATCTAAAATCAGAAGTTATTTCGTCAGCATTATATTTTTCTGATGTTACTATTTGAGAGTATATAACTTCATCTTTTTTATTAAATATTATAAAAATTTCAGCATCTTTAATATATGAGACATTGTCTGTAAATATTGATTTTATATTAAAATTTTCATTTAAATTTTCATTCACAGAGTAGATAATTTTGTTATCGCTCTTAATGTTAGCAAATATAGTTGCTAACATTTTTATTTCTTCAAAATTTTTATTTTTGAATAAATTTTTAGAAATCAAATCTTTATCAGCACCTAAATCCATTAAATTAGAAGCATTTGCTAATGTTGAAGAGGCTATATCAAAAGCTTTTAATCCATTTGTTTTATCCATAATTCCAGTTAATATACAATTTGCAATATTTTCATCAATAAGCTCGCTTTTATTAAAGCTAATAATATCAAAAACAACTTCAGATAAAGTTTTTTGATCTTGCATTATGCAATTTATAGTTCCAAAATTCTCATTTTTTGGATTTATATCAATGTTAATAATTTCTTTATTATCTAAGAATTTAGAATTTTCAATATATAAACCAATACTATCTTTTGATTTTGACCCAATAGAAAAAACAAAGTCAAAACTAACATTTTCTTCAATAATTTCAACATCTTCTTTCTTAAAACCATTCTCAGTAGCTGATGTAATATATACCTCTATAGCGTCTTCTTTTGGCTCATAGCTAAGTTCTTTTGCTTTTATTCTATTTGTATTGATTCTGATAGTAAACTTGCTAGGATCGAAAACTTTATTAGATATTAAATCTATTTCTGTCAAAAATTTATATTTTTTATCAATATTTTCAGGATTTTCTACTGCAATACTAGCTTTTTTTCCATATTTTTTTAAATACAAAGATAAAGCTAAAGCGGCAGATAATGCGTCTCCGTTGTAATTTTTTGATAATAAAATAAGAGCGGATTTTTTACTCTCTATTGTTTTAAAAATTTGTTCAGTATTAGATAAATTCATATTTATATAATGTTAATTTAACGCTAAATTAGCATTAATAAATATCTAAGTCAATTATCCACACCTAAAAAGTATGTATAAATGCTATAATAGCAAAGAAACCTAAATAATTACTCTAAAATTATGCCAGAAGAATTAAATAGCCAATTAGATATATTTTCTGAGTTAGGAATGGAAAATACTCCAGAACAAGACAAATTAATAATAATCCAAACACTTCAAGAATTACTTCAAGAAAGAATAATGTTAAGATTGAATGAAATATTAAATGAAGAACAAAAAATCGCATTATCAAAATATGCAGAAGAAAATAAAGATAAAGAATTATCAATATTAAAATTCATAATGGATATAGTTCCAAACTACGAAGAAATATCAAAAGAAGAAGTTCTAAAAATAAGACAAGAGCTAATAGAAGAATATAATGCAAATAAAAAGAGTGTTTAGTAAATAAAGCAATAACATGAAAATATTACTAATAAAAAATTTAAATAGAATTGTTTTAAAAAGCGTTTTAAATAAAGGCAATTGTTTTTATAAAAATATGAATAGTTTTCCAAAACAAGAAATTTCTGAGAAAGATTTGCATGATCAATATTTAAAAAGAGAAGCTGCTATAGCTAGTTTTTTAGAGCATAAACAAATAAATAAACCACTAGAGACTCCAGAAAAAATAAATATTCCAGAAACTAAAACTAAAGAAGAAATTAAAATTAAAGAAGAATCAAAAGAAGAATCAAAAGAAGAATCAAAAGAAGAATCAAAAGAAGAATCAAAAGAAATTATTTTAGAAAAATCAGAATCAATAAAGAAAATAACAACTCCATGGAAAAAAATAACAAAAGGTTTGTTTAGTTGTAACGAAGCAAAGAAGACTATTAAAAAATTAATAAATAGTAAGACAGAAGATTTTAGTAAATTAACAGAAGATCAGAAGATAGAAGCAATATCAAAGTTAATTATTGAAAAAAATATAGAAGAAGAAGAGTCTAGAAAAATGGCTATCGAAATTTTAGATTATGAAGCAAAAAAAGCAGAACAAAGAGAAACTTTTACAGAAGATAAATCCATAGAAATTAAAGAAGAAGATGCTATATCAAAAACGGAACTCACACAGGATGAAATAAGAGAATTAAATAAACCGTATTCAAAACTAGATGGCATGGAAGATGATGTAAAGGATTATTTAACAGCAAAAAATAAATTTTCATACTTAGAACAGAATAGTTTTGAAATTGGAAAATCGTTAATGAGTATGTCTAGTAATGCTTTTTCTGGTATTGCTAGTAGTTTTATTTTAAATATTACAAAAAAGATCGGTTCCGATATTATAATGAGTAAAGAAAATGTTGGTAAACATGTTGAAGAATTAAAATATGATCTTCTTAAAAAAATGTTTCCAAAACAAAAAGTTTTAGATCAAACAGCATTAGAAGATTTATTAAAAAGAGATAGTGGTGAAAATAAAAAAATAGAAAAATTAAAAAATCAATACAATTCAATTTGTAATAAATTTGAAGAATTTAAAAAATTAACAGAACAAAAAGAATCTGCAGAACTTGTGATAAAAAACTTTGAAGAAGGAAAAGATGGAAAAGAAAATATAAAAAGAACAAAAGAACAAGAAAAAGTTTATAAAAATTTAGATAATAATGAATTATTAAATGAAATAAATAAAGAAAATGTAGCTCTAGTTTTATCAATATTAGAAAAGAAGAGATTTAAAGAAGAGACGTTAGAAAGATTTTGGAAAAATTATGGAACAATAGCTAAGACTATAACTATTGGTTCTTTTGGTGTTTTAGCTAGTACACTTGCACTTCCAGCTGTTGCAGCTGCTGCTGTAGCTACAATGACTTTTGCGGGTGCTTATACAGGAGGTGCTACAGCTTGGAAAAATTTTAGAGAAGTAAAAAAAGATATTTCTAAAAATGGAAACAGAATAGCTTTTGATAGTGAAGAATTAAGAAATGAAACAGATTTAGAAAAATTAAAAATATCTCTAAAAAATAAAATAGATCAAACTAAAAAAATAAATAATGAATCTGCTGTTATTGGTCTTGCTGCCGGGGTACTTGCAATAGGTGCTGGTTTTGGGATTAAGAGTATTTTAGGTAGTATTAATAATAATATAGAAAATATTTCAACAAATAAAACTTCTAATGAAAATTATTTAAATACTTACGCTTTCAAACCCCAAAGCGAAACAGTAAAAGAATACATACCAAAATTTACACCAGGAAAAGTTAGTGATTCAGAATGGATAAATACTAGAACTGAATTAATGAATAATTATGGAATGTCTAAAGAAAAAGCAGAAACATTAGTAAGAGCATTTAATAGAGGTGAAATAAAATCTATTAATCCTTATCAAGATGTTAGTGATAAAGGATTAAATATTTCAAAAGAATGGCTTAATGGAAAACATATAAATCAAGTAGAAAAAAATATTCCAGTAGAAAAAGTTATAGAAGTAGAATCATTACCAGAAATAAAAGGAGTAATAGATTACACACAGTCAGACCCAAATCCATTAAAAGATTCATTGGGTCATAAATTAGAATATGGTGTACCAGTTGGAGAGGGAGGTAAGGCGTTTATTTTACCAGACAAACAACTACCAAAAAATGAATATAATACACAATTAGAAGCTTATAATAATTGGAAAAAAGATTTTTTGAATAGATGGCCAGAAGCTACTTTTAATGAAGATGGTTCAGTTAAAGCAAATTTAAAACCAGGTTTAGCTTATGTTGGTAAAATGGATGGTATTTTAAATGGAACTTCAGTAAAATCATCAGGACCAGAAATAGTACAAAGTAATCCACAAAACATAGTAAATAATGTTCAAAATCCCGTAGTACATGTAGGGACAGAAGGTGGATTAACAACAAAAACTACTGTTGAAGATATTGGAGGTGGAGTAAAAAAAACAACAACAATAAAAACAGGAACTCTTTCTGGGAAAGAACTTGAAGAATATAATAAATTAAACAACACAAGAGAACGAATAAGAAAAATGCGAAATTAGATAAATACTTAAATATAATAATTATGTCAGAAAATATTTTAAAAGAATATGTTAATGAAATATATAATCAAGCAGATATATTATTAGAAAATTCAGAAGAAAAAGAATTTAAAGAAGAATTAGAAAGAGCTCTTGTAGAAAAAATAGGTGAAGCGTCAATAGATATGTTAGATGAAGATTCTAAAGAAGAATATTATGTATTTTTAGAAACAAAACCTACAGATGAAAAAATTAGAGAATTTTTAATTTCTCATATAGATAATTTTGATGAAAAAATAAATAATGAAATAATAAATTTTTGTTCAGATTTTATATTGAAAATAAAAAAATCTATAATAATGGGATCTGTAGATGTTGACAAATATTCAAATGAAGATGAAAGTGTAGAAGATGTTTTAATAAACGAAAGCAAAAATAACTAATTATAAATTATGTACGACTTAATTATTGTTGGTATTGGGCCAGCTGGTATATCAGCTGCAATATATGCTTCAAGATATAATATGAATGTATTAATTGTAGGTTCTCTTATAGGAGGAACAGTTTCGTGGACTCATTTAATTGATAATTATCCAGGGCTTCCAGAAATAACTGGCGCTGATTTATCAAAAAAATTATTAGATCATGCAAAAAAATTTAAAAATTGTGAAGTAAAAATAGCTACAGTAAATGCTGTACAAAAAATGAACGATATAATTTATGTTTCAACAGAAGACGGACAAGTACATGAAGGTAAGTCTGTAATATTAGCTTTAGGAACAGATAAAAAGAAAGCAGATATAAAAGGAGAAAAAGAATTTACTGGAAAAGGTGTTAGCTACTGCACTGTTTGTGATGCAATGTTTTATAAAAATAAAATAACAACAATTATAGGTAGTGGTAACTCAGCATTAAAAGCCGCTAATCATTTATCAAATATAGCCGAAAAAATATATTTAATAATAAGAAAAGATAGCCTATCAGCAAAAGATGAGCTTGATGCACAAGATATTATTAATAATCCAAAAATAGAAATAATAAGAAATAGTAATGTAACAGAAATAAAAGGAACAAATAAAGTAGAATCTATAATAATAAAAACAGCTTTAGAAGATGGAACGATATCAGAAAAAGAAATAAAAATGGACGGTATATTTATAGAAATAGGATCAGTGCCATATTCTGTTTTATTGAAAGGATTAGGTATCGAAATGAATGAGCAAGGATTTATAAAAGTAGATAATAATTGTAAAACAAATATTGATAATATTTATGCAGCAGGAGATATAACAACTGGATTTTCAGATTTAAAACAAATAATAGTAGCTGAAGCAATGGGAGCAATAGCATCTACAACAGCAAAAAAATATTTAAAATAAAAATAAAAAACATCATAATATATATGATGTTTTTTTATTTTTATTTTATTAATTTAGTGCTATAATTACTACAAATAAAAAAGGTTTAAAATTAAAAATTTAATATGGAAAAAAATAAAAAGTTTGTACTTTGGTTTACAGAAATTGGAATTAAAGATGTGCCTCTTGTTGGTGGTAAGAATGCATCACTTGGAGAAATGTATCAAAAATTAACTTCAAAAGGCGTTGCTATACCGAATGGTTTTGCTATTTCAGCTTACTCTTATTTTTATTTATTAGAAAAAACAGGAGCAAAACAAAAATTAAAAGAAATTTTATCTCAATTGAAAAAAGATAAAAAATCTGGAGGATATGATTTAAGAACTCTTGCAAAAGTTGGAAGAGAATCAAGAAAATTGATTGTTGGTTTAGAATTTCCACAAGAATTAAAAGATGAAATTTTTAAATCATATAAAGAACTTTGTAAATTTTATAAAACAAAAGATCTTGATGTTGCCGTAAGATCATCAGCTACTGCTGAAGATTTACCAGATGCTTCATTTGCTGGTCAACAAGAAACATTCTTGAATATCAAAGGAGAAGATGAACTTATAGAAGCATGTAAAAAATGTTTCGCATCAATTTTTACAAACAGAGCAATATCGTATAGACATGATAAAGGTTTTGATGATTTTAAAATAGGTCTTTCAATTGTAGTACAAAAAATGGTTAGATCTGATTTATCAGCATCTGGTATTATGTTTTCTATAGATACAGAATCAGGTTTTAAGGATGCCGTAGTTGTGAATTCTATTTATGGATTAGGAGAAAACGTTGTATTGGGAAGAGTTTCTCCTGATGAATATTATGTTTGGAAAAAAGGTGTTAAAGAAGATAAACCTTCAATAGTAGGTAAAAAATTAGGATACAAAAATATAAAAATGGTTTATTCTGAGGATGGAGAAAGAGAATATACAAAAAATATTCCAGTATCAAAATCAGATCAAGATAAATTTGCTATAACAGATAAAGAAGCTTTGCAATTAGCTAAATGGGCTTGTGTTATAGAAGATCATTATAAAAAGCCTATGGATATGGAATGGGCGAAAGATGGGATAACTAATAAATTATTTATAGTTCAAGCTCGTCCAGAAACAGTTCAATCTAGAAAAGACGTTAATATTTTAGAGGAATATATATTAGAAAATGTTTCTAAAAAATTAATAGTAAAAGGTTCATCTGTTGGTGCTAGAATAGGAAGTGGAAAAGCTAATATAATAAAATCAGCAGAACATATTTATGATTTTAAGCCAGGTGATGTATTAGTAACAGAAATGACTGATCCAGATTGGGAGCCTATTATGAAAATAGCCTCAGCAATAGTTACAAATTCAGGAGGAAGAACTTGTCATGCTGCTATTATATCTAGAGAGCTTGGAATTCCTTGTGTTGTAGGTACAAGTAATGGTACAGAAAAAATTATAAATGGAAAAGATATAACAGTATCTTGTGCAGAAGGTGAAGAAGGTTATGTTTATGAAGGTAAAATTGATTTCAAAATAAAGAAAACAAATTTAAAAACATTACCAAAACCAAGTACAAAAATAATGATGAGTGTTGGTAATCCAGATTCAGCTTTTGCGCTTAGTTTTATTCCAAATGATGGGATAGGCCTTGCAAGAGAAGAGTTTATCATAAATGAATATATTAAGATTCATCCAAAAGCTTTAATGAATTTTAATTCTATTAAAGATGAAAAAGTAAAATCTAAAATAGAAGAACTTACAAAAGGATATAAAAATAAAAAAGATTATTTCGTAGAAAAATTGGCAGAAGGAATTGGAAGATTAGGAGCTGCTTTTTATCCGAAGCCAGTTATAGTAAGATTTTCAGATTTTAAATCAAATGAATATGCAAATCTTATAGGTGGAGAACCTTTTGAACCAATAGAACATAATTCTATGATAGGTTGGAGAGGTGCTTCAAGATATTACGATCCATTATATAAAGATGCATTTGGTCTTGAATGTATTGCTATTAAAAAAGTTAGAGAAGAAATGGGAATAGACAATATAGTTGTTATGGTACCATTTTGTAGAACAGTAGAAGAAGGCAAACAAGTTCAAGAAGTTATGAAAGAATATGGACTTGAAAGAGGTAAATCTGGACTTCAAGTTTATATGATGGTTGAAATACCTTCTAATGTTATATTAATAGACCAATTCTCTAAAATTTATGATGGGTTCTCTATAGGATCTAATGATTTAACTCAATTAACTCTTGGGGTTGATAGAGATTCAAGTTTAGTAGCTCATGTATATGACGAAAGAAATGATGCTGTTAAAATTTTAATAAAACAAGCAATCGAAGGTGCAAAAAGAAATAATAGAAAAATAGGAATATGTGGACAAGCTCCATCTGATTTCCCAGACTTTGCAGAATTTTTAACAAAATTAAAAATAGATTCAATTTCTTTGAACCCAGATACAGTAATAAAGACTAGGGTTGCAATAGCTTCAAAAAAGAAGAAAAAATAAAATAAAAAATCACCCCATAATTTATCCCCCTCTTTTCTAAAGAGGGGCTAGGGGTGATTTTTTATTCTAAACAATTATTTACATTTTCTACAATTTCAACTAATTTATCAAACCAATTTTTTCCTAAATAATTAAAATCAATCTTTAATATTTTTTCTTTTTTTATAAAATAGCCAGATTGTTTATAAAACTCATTTTCTATTTCTAATAAATTATTTTCTTTTTCAAATGTTAAAGAAATTTTTTCTTTAATTTCTCCTTGAATTATTTCAATTTTAGAATAATCAATTTGAGTAATTTTTAAATTTTTACAATAAATTTTTAATTTGAATATATTTAATAAATTTTTAGTTTCTATATTTTTGTTTATATTTTTTAAACTTTGTATTTCTTTTTCAAGTTCTTTTATATCATCAATCATAGATAATCTTTGATAATATTGCATTCTCTCTGTTTCATTTGGTATATATTTTTCAGATATTTTAAAATCAATAGGTAAGTTGATTTTAGTTTCGAAATCTATATCTTCTTCTACACCGTTATTTATTTTATTAATAGCCTGTTCTAATAATTTTGAATATAAGTTTAATCCAATTATACAAGCACTTCCATGTTGTTCTTTTCCAAGTAAATTACCAACTCCACGAATTTCCATGTCTCTAGTTGCAATTTTAAAACCATCACCAATTTTATTGGCTTCTATTAAAGCTTCTAATCTCTTGTCCGCTTCTTCGGTTATTTTTTCATTTTTATATAAGAAGTAAGCATATCCTTGTTTATTTGATCTTCCAACTCTTCCACGTAATTGATGAAGTTGAGCAAGTCCAAATCTATCAGCATTTTCAACTATTAGGGTATTAACATTTGGTAGATCAATACCACTTTCAATAATCGTAGTACATATTAATACATCAATTTCGCGTTTATCAAATTTTTCAAAAACTTGTATAAGTTCATGAGCATGCATTTGGCCATGAGCAATAGCAAATTTTATATTTGGTAAAAGTTTCTTAAGTCTATGTTGGCAAATATCTATAGTCTCAACTTTATTAAATAAATAATAACATTGTCCGCCTCTTTCAATTTCTCTTAATATTGAATTTTTTACTATTTCATCGTTATATTTTTCAACATAAGTTAATATATTCATTCTATTTTTTGGTGGGGTATTTATGATGCTCATATTATAGATACCAGAAAGGCTCATGTTTAATGTTCTTGGTATAGGAGTAGCTGACATAGCTAGCATATGAATATTATTTCTATATTTTTTTAATCTTTCTTTTGATAAGCTACCAAATTTTTGTTCCTCATCAACAACAACAAGTCCTAAATTATTAAATTTAATATCCTTAGAAAGAAGTCTGTGTGTGCCAATTATAATGTCATATTTACCAAATGCTATATCTTCAACTACGTTATTTTTTTTATTTTCATCGTCACGAAATCTATTTACTAAACAAATTTTAATACCAAAAGATTTTAATCTTTCAGAAAAAGTATCAAAATGTTGTTGGGATAAAATAGTAGTAGGGCATAATATCATAACTTGATATCCATTTATAACAGATTTAAAAGCAGCTCTAACAGCTATTTCTGTTTTTCCAAACCCTACATCACCACATATTAATCTGTCCATTGGATGACCAGATTTTAAATCTTTATTAATATCGTCTATAGCTTTTAATTGATCATCTGTTTCTACATGTTCAAAAGATTCAGCAAGTTCATTCTCTAAATCATAAAAATCTTCCATTGATTTAATAGTTGAAATTTCTCTTGCAGCCAAAATAGATACAAGTTCATTTGCATATTTGAAAATATCTTCTTTAATTTTTTGTCTTTTATTCTTCCAAGAAATTGTTTCTGATAATCTTTGTATTCTAGGATTTTCTTGACCTATATATTTATCAACTTTATCAATAGATTCTATCGGTACATAAATTTTATCATCGCCATCATAATTAATTAAAATATATTCTTTTTCTATATTGTCAAAAATTTTATTTTTAATAATACCTCCAAATATACCAACGCCATGATCCATATGAACCACATGATCTCCAAGTTTTATTTCTTGTAAAAAAAACTTTCTCTTATTTTTTATTTTTATTTTTTTATTTTTAGATTCTTTTATTTCTTCATGAGGAATTATATTTTTATTTATGATTGTTTTTTTAAAAATATTATCATCACACATAAAAATATTTTTATTTTTTTTATCAATAAAACCATCAAAAGAAATTTCATTTTTTAATTCAAAAAAATTTATATATTCAGATAATACATTGTTTTCTTTAAGGAATTCAGTTAATTTGTTTTTATCAAAAGTAAAAATATTTATAGAATATTTTTCTGTAATAAAAGTATTAAAATAAATTTTTATTTTTTTTAAATCAGATTCATAATTTTCTAAAACTTTTACATCATTAATTTTTTGGAATAATTTTATAAATATTATATTTTCAAAATTATTGATATCAAAAATAGAATTAATTTCTTCGTTAATATTTTCATTAAAAATAAAAGAAATATTTTTATTAAAATAATCATTAATAAAAACATCAATACTAGTAGGTGCTCTATAAATATCATTAAATATAGTATTACTAGGAACTATATTTATTTCGTCTATTTCTTTTATTTTCTTTTTAGAATCTTTGTCTATAATAGAAATTTTTTCAACCTTGTTTCCAAAAAATTCAATTTTATAAAGTTGATGGTCAAAGGAATTCTGAAAATCAAAAATATCGCCATAGTTTTTAAATTGAGAGTCGTCAATATTTATATTTCCAGAATAATCATACCCAACAGAAAAGAATCTAGACACCAAATCAGTAATTTTTAATTTATCTCCAATTTTTATATTAATAAAATTTTTAAGAAATTCTTTTTTAGGTGGAATTTTTTTAAGTAGTTCATTCAAAGATAAAACACAAAGAAAGTTTTTAGAATTAATTAAATCCAAAATAAAATTTACATTAATATCAAAATAAAAGTTAAAAGATTTTTTAAAAAAGAAATTATTAAAAAAATTAAGGGAAGAGATAACTTCTTGTTTTTCCTTTTCATTTTCACAAACAAAAAAGCGTCCCTTGGAGGGGGTCTGGGGGAGGGTAAGGAATTGATACGAATTTATGAAATTCGATATATTCTTTAATTTAGTATCTTTCATAGAAACATTCTAGCAGAAAATTACATTAAAAAAAAGAAGCTACGTATTTTATATTATAACGTAGCCCGTTTGTTTATTTATTTTATTTTAAATCCTTTTAATCCTTTAGAGTCAAAAGTAAAATCAGAAAAAGCAAGCTGTAATTTGTTGGTGCATGAACGTATTTCTTCTGTTGATAGGTGATGAATATCTTCTACTACAGTATTTTCACCTTCTATTTGAAAGTTTGTAAGATTTAAGATATTTATTGTATTTCCTCCAACTGCTATTATAAGCAAAAAATGCTCGAACTCCAAAGTTGATCCGACACCAACATTGTTATTATCCATCTTGCTATTGCCAGTACCTCTAAAATGATTCATAAAATCCTCCTAAAATATATTTTTGAAATTGTATTATTTATAGAAGGGGATGTCAATGAATAGTACTTTTTATGTTTTTATTTTTGAATTTTTCAGTTTTGAATTTAAAAAACTAGAATTAATTAAATAAAAACTTTAATTCTAATTTTAGCCAAATAAACCATACATTTCCCATTATATTACAGCACACTATTGACATATTTTCAACAAAGTGTTATAATGTTAATATCAAAAAATGAAAAGGAAAAAAATTACAGTATACAACCTGTGACTTTTGAAAAAAAGTTATAGATTACATACTGTAAATCTTGCCGAAATTGTATATGTTCATCCCTTGAGGAGAACACTTATTAATAGCTAGACTGTTTCTACAAATTCATTCTAGCACAAAAATATTAATATTCAAAATATATAATAGAAACATCATTTACGGTATTTAGAATGATTCTTAACCGAAACATAAAGTAGTTGAGAGTCTTTCTAAATACCAATGTATAAAAATATACTTACAAAACAGTGATTGATATCGAAAGATTTTTCGATCTCTGTCTCGTGAGTATATTTCGAATGAGTAAAATCATCCGTTAAATTCACGATTTTTGTTTTGGTTACAAAATAACACCCGTAAAAAGGTGTTATTTTGTTTTACTCGCCGTAACATTCTTAGTGCAGGAGAGTTTTATTTTTTTATTAAATTACTGAACAACATTGCAACAGTCATTGGCCCTATTCCGTTTATAGGTGGGGTAATATATTTTACGTCATTTATTACATCATCAAAAAAAGCATCGCCATAAGTTTCGTTTTCTTCTTTTGTTATTCCAGCATCAAATATAATAGCATTTTTTTTAATAAAATCATTATTAATAAAATGTTTTTTACCAACTATAGATATTATAAAATCTGATTGTCTACAATCATTTTTTATTTTTTCTAAATTTTCTTTAGAATAAATATTTTTTAATATTTTAAAATCATTAAATTTTGATAGAAATAACTTTTCAAGTTTTTCTCCAAAAACATCAGAATTAGAAATTATAGATACAGTTTTATTTTCAAAAGATTCTTGTATTTCAATTAATAATCTTAAAATAGCTTCTCCTAACACAGGGCTGTATGTTGTATCTTTTAAAAATCCATCAACATCTTTTTCTAATTTAACATGAGATAATATTTTATTCGTATCAAATTGTTTTGGTAATGGTAATTGTATTATAATGCCATCAGTTTCTTCATCATTACTTAGAAAATCAATAGTAGATATTATAGACTCTTCTCCTTCATCTTCTTCTATAAAATAAGAATTAAAACCAACACCAATATCTATAGCAAAATTATTTTTTAATTTTGTGTATATTTTTGAACTTACATTATCACCAACAATTACAGAAGATAAATTTTTTACTAAACCATCTTCGTCAATTATTTTTTTTAGTTCAAATTTAATAAATTCAGAAATTTCTTTTCCGTCAATAATCTTTTCACCATATTTTTTTACGTATTCATCAAAGGATTCTTTATTCATAAAATTACTTAAATATTATTTGTTATTTTTTTCTGTTTTTCCTGCAAGCTGGCCACAAGCACCATCAATATCTTCGCCCATACTTTTTCTAACAGTCATTGATATTCCTTCTCTTTTTAAGAAATGTTCGAATTTAATGATTTTTTCTTTTTTACTAGAATTAAAATCTTTAAAAGTAGCATTGTATTTTATTAAATTAATATGAACCAAATAATTTTTATTTATACTCTTAACATATTCTATTAATCTTTTGGCATCATATTCATTATCGTTAATATCATCTAGCATTATATATTCTAAAAATATCTTTCTATTATTTATATCTAAATATTTATTAATAAATTTAGCAATATCTTCTAAATTAGCTCTATCGTTTATAGGCATATATAAAGATCTTTTTTTATTATCAGCAAAATGAAGGGATATAGCAATATTTACTTGAGGAAATTCTTTTACAAATTTTTCTATATTTGTACTAGCAGGGAAAGAAGTTGATACTGATATACTTCTATCACCAATATTAAAAAAGCCAGGATCAGTAAACTTTTTTATAGATTCTTTTAAGTTTTCATAATTTAAGAAAGGTTCACCCATTCCCATATAAACTATATTTGTTAATAATCCATATTTTTTTTCTAACAAATAATTTTTCCAAAATAATATTTGGTCAGTGATTTCTTCAGTTGTTAAATTTCTTTTAAAACCATTTTGCCCAGTAGCGCAGAAACTACAATTCATAGCACATCCAACTTGTATAGATATACAAGCAGTAAATCCAGTAGAATTTTTAATTAAAACTGATTCTATTAATTTCCCATCATCTAAAACTATTAATGCTTTTTTAGAATCAATTCCTTCCTGTATTTCTTGTATTTTAAAACATAAAACAGGGAAGTCTTTTAATTTGTCTTTTAAATTTTTTGGTATATTGTTTATTTTATCAAAATCTAAAACACCATCTTGATATACAGCTTTTAATATTTGCTTCAATCTGAAAGACGGTTCGTTTGATTCATTTAAGATAATTTCTAAATCTTTTATGTTCATTTATTTTATTCAAATTATTATAGATATTAATTTACCTTATTTAAGATAAAATTTCAATTGACTAAAGACTTTAAAAATAGTAAGCTATATTGTGAATCGTATGATTCAATACAATTTAAAGGAGAAATAAGTGCCTATGAAAAAGACTAGTGTGGGAGAATTGAATGTAAAAGGTTTTACCGTTGGTAAAAAGGAACTAGATGAGAGAATCAAAAAATTCAAAAAAGAATTTTATGAGCAAAATCATTGTTCCGATGCCGTTAATTTTATTGCAAATAAACTTGATGCCATCGGTTTTATCAATAATGCAGCCCTGGTTAAAATGAGTAAGTCCACTCTTGTGAATAAATATCTTGTTAAAGATGGTATTGCTAGTTTGCAAGATAACTATGAAAAATATCACAAAAGACCAAACCCGAACTATAGTTATGATAATAATGGTCCAAGAGATCTTGTAGAAGATGATGTCTGATGATTTCATGAAATAAGTGTGTTTAATGTTTAAAAACACAAATTAGAACTGAATTTCTTGTTCTAATTACATTAAAAAAGACCGTCGAGTTTTAACTCCGGTCTTCTTTTTTTTTCTTTAATTAAATTTTTTCATAAAATCAATAACATTTTCTTTAATTTTTTCTAATTCAAATTCATCATCATAATTTTCTATTGCTTCATTTATAAACAAAGCAACGTCTCTCATGTCATTTTCTTTCATTCCAATAGTTGTAACAGCTGGAGTTCCAAGTCTTATTCCAGATGGGTTCATTGGACCTCTTTCGTCAAAAGGCACAGTATTAGCGTTACATTCTATATTTGCTTTTATTAATGCAGAAGATATGATTTTGCCAGGGATATTTTTACTTTTTATCATATCAATTAATATTAAATGATTGTCACTGCCATTTGTTATTAATTGATATCCAAGTTTTATTAATTCTTCAGACAATGCTTTAGAATTTTTAATTATTTGTTTTGCGTATTCTTTAAATTCTTTAGTATTAGCTTCTTTAAAAGCTACAGCCATAGCGGCAGTAATGCTATTATGTGGCCCACCTTGAAGTCCTGGAATAATAGCCTTATCTACCTTCAAAGCAAATTCTGATTTACAAGCTATAAAAGCACCTCTTGGCCCACCAAGTGATTTATGAGATGTTGATGTTATTATATCGGCTATTCCAAAAGGAGAAGAATGAACGCCACTAGCTACAAGGGCTGATATATGAGATATATCGGCCATTAAATAAGCACCAACTTCGTCAGCAATTTTTCTAAATTCATTAAAATCAAATTGTCTTGGATATGCAGTAAATCCAGCAATAATAACTTTAGGTTTATTTTCTATAGCAATTTTTCTTATTTCTTCAAAATTTAATAAGTTTGTTTTTTTATCAACTTGGTATTGAACAGACTTAAAAATTTTGCCAGTAGCAGAAAGTTTATAACCATGAGTTAAGTGGCCACCATGAGATAATTCTAAACCCATAATAGTCTCGCCAGGATTACATAGAGCAAACAATGCTGCTAGGTTAGCAGGTGAGCCAGAATATGGTTGTACATTAAAATGATAATCAGTATTAAATAATTTTTTAGCACGAGAGATAGCAAGATCTTCAATTTGGTCAATAAATTCTTGTCCTTCGTAATATCTTTTTCCAGAATATCCTTCAGAATATTTATTCATAAGAGAGCTGCCAGTAGCTTCTATAACTGCAGAACTGGCATAATTTTCAGATGGAATTAGACGAATAGTATTTAATTGTCTTTGGTCTTCTTTTTTTATTAAATCAAAAATTTCTTTATCACTAATTTCAAGAGGTGTTGTTTTAAACATAGAATATCTATAAAAAGTTAAATATCATTAAAGAGTATATTATAAAAACTAATAAATTAAAAATATTACAAATTAATGCAAAAAATATTTTTTTTATAGTATAATAATATAAATATAATAACAATAATAATTCCAATGAAATTTAATAAAATAAATTTAGACAAATTATTTGGTTTTGCATTATTAATGAAAGGACTGAATGCCATATTAGAAATAATATCTAGTATATTATTAATAATAATAAAACCAGAACAAATAGTAAAAACAATATCATTTTTTACAAGCCAAGAAATAGTTGAGGATCCAAAAGATTTTGCAGCAAATTTTTTAATTAAAGCATTTCATAATTATTCAATAACATCTAATACTTTTTGGATTTTATATTTATTATCACATGGAGTAATAAAAATAATTTTAGTAATATTTCTTTCAAAAAGAAAATATAAAATATATCCAGTCGCAATAGGTGTATTCGTGCTATTTTTACTATATGAAGTTTATAAATTATTAATAGACGGAACTTTTTCTATTATATTATTAATAATTATAGATATAATAACAATTTATTTAACAATATTAGAATATAAAAAGCATTATAACGAATAATGTTCAAAAAATGTGTTCTATAAAAATAGCCAGAGTAGGCTATTTTTGTGTTTTGTATGGTATTATTATGGACATAAAGTCAAAAAAATGCTATAATATTGAGGTAATAAGTTAGAACATTAAGAAATTTAGCATTAATATAAAAGCAATCTAGAAGGAACAATTCTTAGTTGAATGAGAAAATATTGTAAATTAGTACTTTACAATGTGAAACGTTATTTATTTAACGCTTTAATTCAGCCAAGAATTGTTCTTACTAGATTAAAAGCCTAGTATTAACAATTCTTGGTTGAATGAGTATCACGAATCTAATATGTAAATATTAGCACTAATTCAATTAAGAAAAGACCGGTTTCTTGTTATAGGAGTTTTTCCTGAGGATTATCAATCAACAGATAGTTTTCAGAAATAACTTCTGTAATAAAGGTTTCGGTCTTTTTTTGTTTTATTCGCCGTAGTTTTAACGAAGGCGAATTGACTTTTTGTATTTTTTGTGTAAATATTATGCATATATAAGCTAAAAAAATATGGATTGGCAAGATAGTATATTAATGTTTGTAAATCAAAATGATTTTGTAAGAGTTATAATAATAATAGCTCTTCTTTTGATAATAATTAAAGCCACAACAATTCCTCAAAGCATAATACAAAGTGTTTTAATAGCAATATTTGGTGTATTTGGAATATGGGTAATTATGAATATAGATTATGTGCTTTATGTTTTAATTCATTAAATAAAAAAAAATATAGGTGTCGCACGCGTGCTACACCTATATTTTTTTATTCTATTTTTTTAATCATGTAAGTTCCAACAAATTCAAAACCACTTTTTTTATAATAGCCACGAGCACCAACTCCAGATATTACAGCTATTTTTTTAATTTTTGGATATTTTTCTTTAATAATTTCTTCTGCTTTATAAAGTAATTTTTTTCCAAATCCCATATGTTGAGCATCTTCTTTTTTACTTTCTTTATCAATAGAAACGACTTCTCCATATGTATGAACTTCTCTAATAATTGCAGCACCTTCTAATTCGTCTATAAAATGTTTTTCACCAGAAAAATATTGAGAAGGAATTCTTAATCTTAGAAATGAAAAAATACTATCTCTAGTTTTATCTTCAAAACTTAAAAAATATTCTATTCCATCACTAGCTTTATATTCTTCTACGAATAATTCTATATCATCTACATCAAATTCTTTGTCTTTTATCTCTCTACATCTTATGCAATTACATTTTAATCCAGATTTTTGCATTTTTCTAAGAACCATTTCTCTAAGATTTGGGATTTTATTTCCACCTTCTATTGAAGTAGATGGGATATCTCTTATTAATCTATTTATTCTAATCCAATAAGGAGTTATTTTTTTTATTTCTATTAATAAATCAAATAGTTCATTGTCATTATAAGGAATGTAAGATCCATCGAGCATCCATTTATATATTTCAGCATTTTTAACAACAACACAAGGGTAAACCTTTATCATATCAGGTTTAAAATCAGGGTTATTATATAATTCATCAAACATCTTTACATCTTTCTCTATAGTTGATCCTGGTAAGTTTGGCATCATATGGTAGCATATTTTTAACCCAGCGTCTTTCATTAATTTTGTTGCTCTTATAGTATCACAAGCTAGATGACCTCTTTTATTTAATATTGCAACATCATCAAATACAGTTTGAACGCCAATTTCCACTCTAGTACATCCAAATTCTCTCATTCTTATTATTTCTTTCTCGTCTACATAATCAGGTCTTGTTTCGAGAGTTAATCCGATACATCTATTCTCAGAAGATTCATTAATAATTTGTTGTTTTTTAATTTCTTCTATTAAATTTTCAGATTTAATTTCTTTAAATTGTGTTTCATTTAATCCTTGAAACATTCCTAATATAAATCTTTCTTGATATTCGTGCTCAAGATAAGACCAAGTTCCACCCATTACAATAATTTCATTTTTAGAAGTATTGTGACCATTAATTTGAAGAGCATGTAATCTAGCTCTTATTTGAGCATAAGCGTCAAAATTGCATTTTATAGCT
>Ga0302292_1000381_pt1 | contig 31435 bp, 21 predicted proteins | sample III_Fen_N2_1_FD_194553 | JGI IMG/M metagenome (GOLD analysis project Ga0302292, IMG submission 194553) | Peat permafrost microbial communities from Stordalen Mire near Abisko, Sweden - III_Fen_N2_1 | ecosystem: Environmental > Terrestrial > Soil > Wetlands > Permafrost | place: Sweden: Abisko...
AAACCTTTTTAAAGGGCTAGAAAACTAAAAATAGTGGCTAATTTTTAGTTTAAAGAGATCAACAAAGTCAATTTTAACACTTCAAAATAAAATTAAGGGATGGTTGAGTCTTTTGCAACGGTCTCAATTGATGGGACTGAATATTGATTCAACGAATCTGGTTAAATACTTCATTAATCATAGTGTAAATTAATGGTGTTACTTGTTCGCATTAATGAGGAAGGAAACCAAATAAAAGGTAAGTGTAAGCAAATAAAGAAAGCAAAATGCCAAATCAATGGAACAGAATGCCGATTAAATAGAACAGCTTGCCATCTATAATAAACATGTTGCTAAATGAAGACGACATGAAACCAAATGAAGAGAGCAAAATGTCAACTCAATCAATCAATGAAGCGAAGAGGTGACACCTTTCGAAAGGTGTCACCTCTCTAAATCATGCTACCGAAGTAAATATATTCTATTTTTGTTAAAATATTGTTGATAACATTCATAAATAAAATTTTGTTCAAAAAGTAATTTCTTTCTATTTTTGATTTGAAGAAAGAATAAACATAAAACCTTAAAACCAAAATTAAAACTAAAAAGAGTATGAACAAGTATCAAATTGCCCGAAACGAATCGAATCAATTAGTAGTAATTGAAGCAAGAAACAATCAAGACAGTGTTAATCAAATTCCAGCTTTTGCCAAAGGAATGAACAGGCTCGATGAAATCAATAAACGAGTATTGTATTTGCAAATTCAACAAGAAAAAGACACGAGTGGTGTAACCACTTTCAAAAAACAATCGGTAAATGATTTAATCGATATGTTTATGGATATATCGGGAGCCGCTCATTCGTATGCTTTGGAATTAAAAGACAGTGTATTGCTTTCTAAAATTGATTACACTATTACAACCGTTAAAAATTTCACCCTACCTAAACTTTTATCAGCAGCTGGTATTGTGTTGGAATCTGTTAAAACTATTCCTGCTGAGGCAATGCAGGAACAAGGTATTGCAGCTTCCGAAGTAAACGATTTTGACGTATTATTGCAAAAGGTACAAACAGTAAAAACACAACCGCAAGAAATTTCAATCGATAGAGTGCAGATAACTGAAGAAATAGCGTCATTACTGTCGGAGTCGATTGAATTATTAAACAATAAACTCGATAAATTGGCAACCCAGTTTAAACGCAAAGACTCAGTCTTTTACCAAAAATATAAAAATGCACGAACCATATCTGTTATTGTAAATCATAAATCTTCTACATCAAACACTACTGCGGGTTCATCAACAGAGTCTCAGAAATAATTAAAATCGTTATATACATTAGGATTGTTCCCTTACAAAAGGTAATTACTTAAGTTTTGCGAAGGTAAAATCTTCGCCATTTTTATATACCCAAGTGAAATTATACACCATTATAGTAATTTTGCAGATAAAACCTTATTTCTTTTTTTTCAACTTAGTAGCAAAGTCCATGTGATCTATAAACCGTATTAACTATTTATTTTTTAATAAGGTTAAAAACGTATCATTCATTTTCTACTAAGGTTGGGAAAATATAAGGTTTGAATCCTTAGCTTGACGGACATTGAATAGTTTTTAATTCTGAGTTTTTAGTTTTGATTCTGTCACATCAATTATTGGATTACCAATACATGCACTTGGAAATTTGATTTTCAATAGCATCGAAATTGTTGGAGCAATATCACTAATAATATGAGGTCGCCATGACTCTTCGCCTTTCTTGATATTTTTACCATACCAAATTAATGGGACATTAGTATCGTAGCTGTAACCTGATCCATGTGTTACAACAGCTCCATCTTCGTATTCAAAGAATCCCGATTCGGTAACAATCATCACATCGCCCGAACATTTGGGTTGAAAACCATTTTGAATTCTCATTGCAATATTTGTTGTAAACTCAGTTTCATTTAACTCTGTGGCAGTATAAACAAAAGCAACACCTTTTTGTTGTTGAAGAAATTCGGCAAGTTGAGTTTGAACCGTTTTTAAATCCAAACCCTTTTCAGCAACAAGTTTTCGGTTTATAAAAAACTGATCGTTAATAAAAGCTTCAATCCATTTTCCTTCGGAATATTTAGAATTCATAAAATCTGATGCAGCTTTAGTAAACGCATCGTGAATTAAATATCCCGCAGGTACTTTCTCTTTTATAAGATATTGTGGAATTTCAGCAACTCCATGATCGGCAGTTAAAAACAACACATAATTATCTTTGCCTACCGATTCATCAAGTGTTTTAATAAGACGTTCAATGTCTTTATCTAAACGCAAATAAGTATCTTGAACTTCTTTCGACTCGGGACCAAATAAGTGACCAACGGCATCGGTACTCGAATAGCTAACAGCTAAAAAATCGGGATATTCATCTTTGCCAAATTCAGCATTTTTAATAGTTTCGATTGCTAAATCGGTTAACAAAGTATTTGCAAGTGGCGATTTATACAATAAAGAAAATTTGGAGTCTTTTTCATTTGAAGGAACTGTCAAAATATGTGGAAATGTAGGTAAAACCTTGCTTCCGGTTCTGGTAATTGCACAAATTGTTGTATCAATTACACAGTTTGTATAAACCTCAGTACCAAGCATTGGTTGCCAAGGAGTTTTGATATAATTTGTCGCAAAGTTTTGAGCATTGAAAGCTGTAACCCAGCTTGGTAATTGATTTGCATAAAACGTACTGGTTACAAAATTGCCTGTTTCTTGATCGAACCAAAGAGCATAATCGGCCATGTGACCACCTGATAAAATTGCAGCTCGATCTTTTAACGATAATGAATAAATTTTTGAATGTTTTCCGGTGCAAAGCTTCAATTCATCGCAGATATTTGTTGCAATCAAACGATGTGGTGACATTCCTTTTTTCGAACTCACTGTATTTCCAACAACCGAAAATGTATCGCTCACACAATATTCAGTTTTCTTTAAATCGCGGTTGAACATATCGTTTCCTATTATACCATGATATCGAGGTGTTGTACCCGAATAAATTGATGCATGTCCGGGACCGGTGTATGTTGGAATATAATTATATTGTACATTCCACATAGTATAGCCGTTCACCATTAATTGTTTAAAACCACCATTTCCATAATAATTATAAAACCTTGTTAAATAATCGGGACGCATTTGGTCGACCACAATTCCAACTACCAATTTTGGGCGGCTGATTTGGGAAAACATTGAAATACATATAATACCAAGTGCAAAAGTTATAAATAGTTTTTTCATTTCATTTGATTTTAGATAATTACAAAGTTCTGCTTTAAATAATAGAAATGCTTCAAAATCAATGTTATCTTTTTGTTAAATAGCGTAAGTTCGAAGTAAGAAACAAGTGCCGCATGAATCGAGAGGTGGAACTCTTAGCTTGACGGTTATGGGATTTTGGGGTAAAAGAAATCTTTTCCATTTTATCATTATCTATAAATGTATTTTATAGATTAAGTGATCGATCATAATTTTTATCAAAGATATTCTATTCATTTTTACGGTAATTTAAAAAACGTACTGTCTGTTATTTTATTTATTTAAAAATAAATTAATATATCAATTAAGAATTTTAACGATTTCATTGTGATGTACACATACCGTTAAATGCCTCCAATACTATTAGCAACGCCCGTTTGATGATTTATCTCTCTGTTTTTAACTATATGAATCTCTCTAAATCAGCGAGTTTAACTATTAATTTACATTAACCAAGTAATCATTTAAAGGAATGGTAACATAAAATAACCAACCTAAAAAAAAGGCTAAACTACATTTGTATCGTTCATCAATGGTGATGAATTAATTATTAAAATGAAATATATTGTATGAAAACTAAAACAATTTCAAAAATGATGATGGTTGCTGCAGCTGTAGCAATGTCTGCTTCGTCGCTTTTGGCACAAACAAACATTGGGTCGGAATGCGGATGCCCTTCTGTAGGAAATCGTGGTACGATTATTCCTATTTCTAGTCTTCCAGGTGTTTCAAACGGTGAAATCACTGCTAATCTTACACTTGATTGTCATCACTTGTATCAATTAGATCAAAAAATCTATGTTGCTGATGGTGTAACGTTAACCGTTCAACCAGGAACAGTTATTAAAGGTAAATATGTTGGTAAAGGTTCTCCTGATGCAACTGCTCTTATAGTTGAAAAGGGTGGGAAAATTATTGCCGACGGTTCAGCTACTTGCCCTATCATTTTCACAGCCGAAGCTGATCAATTAGATGGAAAATATCCAGTTGCCAATGTTGGTCAATGGGGTGGTGTAGTTCTTTTAGGTAAATCGTTTGTTAACCTAACTGTAGCTGCTAATACTGCAAACAGTACAAAAACTAGATATTGTGCTGGTACTGATGGTGTAGGATTTATCGAAGGTTTCTCTGCATCAGCAACAGTAAACGGTCACACTGCTAATCTTTATGGTGGAGGAGCTACTCCATTATATCACGATAATTCAGGTATTCTTCGTTATGTATCAATCCGTTATGCAGGTGATGTACTTCCAGTTATTGCCGAATCTCCTAGTGATGGTTCAAACGAATTGAATGGTCTTTCTTTAGGTGCTGTTGGTGATGGTACAACTATTGAACATATTGAAATTGTTTCTGCTGCTGACGATAACATCGAATTTTTTGGAGGAACTGTAAACGTAAAATATGTTAACACATTGTTTGGAGCTGACGATATGTTCGATTTCGACTTAGGTTACAGAGGAAAAGCTCAATTCTATTTTGGAGCAAAAACTTCAACCGGAACAAATGATACATTAACTACCAACTCTGCCGATAATGGTATTGAAGCTGATGCTGATGATGATGGTGCTCATCCAATATTTACATGGACTGCTAGCGATGCTCCAGAATTAGGTCCAATAAGTTCTCGGTCACATCCAATTTTCAGTAATCTTACTATGATTGGTAACGGACGTCAAATAGCTCATGCTGACAATACTGGTATGGCTGGTATTCAAGGAAAAGAATTAACTGAACTTGAAATTTATAACTCTATATTTTCTAATTTCCGTTCTGGTTTACATTTAGCTACAGCTCGTTCGGTACCAGGTTCAGCTGCTAGCCAAGGTGGTGACGCTTATGATAACTGGACTAATCAATCTACAGCTTACCAAAGTGTAGATGGTTTCCAATCTGGTCAATATGCAATCCAAGGTTCTTTAAAAGCAAAAAATAATACATTTATTGCTTGTACCTATCCTTTAACAAAAGGTGCTTTATGTTCAGGTAAATGGGTATCGGGTCCAATCTTTACATTATTCCCAGGTTCTACTCGTAAATATAGTAATGAGAAATATTTAAATGGTAATGGTGTTGTTACTGATATTGTTGATAACAATGCTGGTGATGCTTCAAAATTAACAAACATCACTTCAGGAACTGATTATGATCAATTTGTTACTACTGATAAAAACGTAATTTTAGCTTCTGCTCCAGGTTTTGTATACAATTGGGATATGGATGTTGATGCAAGTACTCCTGTAAATGCTATCAGTACTAAACTTGACCCATGTCCAACTCCAGCTTTAGGAACAGTTGCTTCATTCACTGCAACTCCAGCGTTAAACAATGCATTCTTTACTGCTACTACCTACAGAGGTGCTTTTGCTAACGACAGACAAGATTGGTTATCAGGATGGTCGTATACTTCAATATTAAAAGCTACTAATGGTATTGTTACTACTCAAAACAACCGTGCTGATATCAATCTAGATGGTAAAGTTGATGCTAGTGATTTCAGTATCATGTTAGGTAGATTTGGAAAACCTCTTGAATAATTGTATTTAAAAAATTAAAGATATAAATATAGACATGAAAAAAATATTTTTAGGCTTAGGTCTAGGTTTGATAGCTGCGTTATCGCAAGCACAAACAAGGTTAGAAAATGTATTGGTTGAAAAATACCATGTAGCTACAGCTGCCGATGCAGCTGCTCATCCAGGACTTCTTGAAGGTGCTGTTACTTATAGAATATATGTTGATATGAATAATACCAATGGTTCTAAATTGAATATGATTTATTCTGATGATAATCATGGTTTATTTTTCAAAACTACCACATCATTTTATAATGATTTAACAACTGGTGGTATGGTAGGAGACCAAGTAAATTCGTCAAGTGTATATGATTCATATATTACAATTTCTGGTGCTGTTGCATCAAATAAACTTGGTGTTTATCAAGGTGCTGACATTACTGCAACTGCTGATAAAACAGATGCTATTGGTTTTACTGTAGCTGCTGACGGAAGTGATGATCCAACAGTTCTTAATTCATTAGCTAATGCTTTCAATTCAAATTCACCTTTAAATAATATTGATTATCCTGCAACAAACAGTGTTGCATATTATGATCATGTTACTGGAAAATCTGTTGCTGGTCCTACTTCTGATAACAGAGTTCTTATTGGTCAATTTACTACAACTGGAATTTTTAGTTACTCAATATCATTAATACTTACTGATGCTACTAGTGATAATCCTGAAGCTTGGGTTGCTAGTGATGGTACTATCAATGCTAATGGTCTTGTTGAAAATGTAAATGCAAAATTAGCTGGAACATTTGCTCCTAACACTGCTCCTACCGTTGCTTTAGTAAATGCAAGTACTATAATTAACCTTACTTCAGGTGTTCCTACAGCTCCAGTTACTTTAACTGCTACTGCTACGGATCTTGTATCAAGTGGATTTAATGGTGCTCCTGCAGTTTCTAAAGTTGAATACTTTAAAGGTGTTACATCTTTAGGTGTTGGAACAGGTGCTAATTTTACATTAGCAGCTACACTTCCTGCTGGTGCAAATGTTATTACTGCTGTTGCAACCGATAACGATGGTGCTTCTACAACTTCAGTTCCTATTACTATTCAAGTTAACTTAGCTAACATCGCTCCTACAGTAACTTTAGCTTCTACAGCTACAGCTGTAAACTTAGCTACTCCTATCACTTTAACAGCTACTGCTGCTGATGTTGACGGTGCAATTGCTAGTTTAGAGTTCTTTGATGGTGCTAATTCTTTAGGTGCTGCTAGTTTAGTTGCAACTAAAACTATTTCTGCTGTACTTGCAGGATCTCATTCATATACTGTAAAAGCTATCGACGACAAAGGTGCTGCTTCAATTTCAGTTCCTGCTTTAGTTACTGCGACTAACGCTAAACCTACAATTTCAATTGCTGCTCTTCCAACAACTTCGGTTAAAGAAGGTGCTTCAGTTACAATTACTGCTACAACTGGTGATGTTGACGGAACAGTTACAAAAGTTGAATTCTTTGAAGGAACAACATCTTTAGGAACAGTTTCTCCATTAGTTATCAGCACTCTTGCTGTAGGTTCACACACTATCACTGCTGTTGCAACTGATAATGCAACTGAAACGACTACTTCAAATGCTGTAACTGTTACAGTTGTTGCTAGAATAGCTCCTACAGTTTCTTTAGCTTCTTCTGCTTCTTCTGTTAACTTAGCTACTCCAATTACTTTAACTGCTACTACTGTTAATAATGATGGTACAATTGCTAGTTTAGAGTTCTTTGATGGTTCTACTTCTTTAGGTGCTGCTAGTTTAGTTGCTACTAAAACTATTACTGCTGTACCTGCAGGATCTCATTCATACACTGTAAAAGCTATCGATGACAAAAGTGCTGTTATAATTTCTACTCCTGCTTTAGTTACTGCTACTAACGCTACTCCTACAATTAGTGCAATAACTGCTCCTTCTGCTATCAATGCAGGTGCTACTGCTACATTATCTGTTACTGCTGCTGATGTTGACGGTAATTATACAGTTGAATTCTTCAATGGTTCTACTTCAATAGGAACAGTTAATCCTCTTGTAATTTCTACATTACCAGTTGGTACTTTAACTATCACTGCTGTTGCAACTGATGATAAAGGTGCTTCTGTAACTTCGGCTGCTAAAACTATCGTTGTTAATGCTTTACCAACAATTACTGGTGTTGTTTTAACAAATGCTGCTGGTGAAGAATTAACTAAAATAAGTGAAGGTGATGAAATTGTTATCAAAGTTAGAGTATCTAATCCTTCAACAATTGATACTATTGTTTTGAAACAAGGTTCTAATAAATGGAAATATCTTGCTTCAACAGGTGCATTAAAATCTGCTCCAGTTGCTGCTGGTACTTACAATTTTGCAACTGGTACATTCGATTTCGTTTGGACAGCTACAACAGGTGTTGCTAATTTTACTGCTGATGTTGTTACATCAACAGGTGGAACTACAACTACTTCATTTGCTGCTACAACTGCAGGTGGTGTTGTATTTGCTCCAACTGTTGCTGCTTCTAATCCTTATACTATCGAAGATTTAGCTGTTGCTTGTAATAAATCAGATTTTATTGATGTTCCAGTAGTTAAAAATACAATATCAACAGGTTTAACAGGATTTGATATCGTTTTAAACTATGATGCTTCTAAAGTTGTTCCAACTGGACAAATAACAATCAATGATCAATTAATGTATCACCTATATGTAGGTAACACTGTTAACTATAATAACGTTACAGGTGAAATGCACATTTCTATTTATCAAAATGGTCAAAGTACTACTACTTTTGATGGTGCAGGTTTAGTTGCAAGTGTTAAATTTGCAAAAACAGCTAAATTTGCTTCAGTTGACACAGTATTATTTACTGGTTCACTTGTTGAGAGTTATCCAACGACTACAGTTCCTGCTAGTATTAAAACAGGTAAAGTTACAACATACAAAAACAATGTATTTACTGGAAGCTTGAAATTCTGGGCTGACAATAAAGCTATTGACGGAACAACTGGTCCTACTACAACAGTTAATATAAATGGTATGAATACACCTGTTTCAAGCGAAGGATTATTTACTGTTACTACCACAACAAATTCTCCATTAACAATTTCTAGTGTTTATGGTGATGAAATTGATGTAATGCCAGTTATTAATGGTTATGATGCTTATTTAACTTCATTAGTTGCAGTTGAAGATCCACGTTTCACTCCATCGGTTGCTCAAATTATAGCAATGGATGTTAACTTAGATGGTCAAATTGCTGCTGGTGATATTTCTCAAATCAACCAAAGAACAGTAAAAGCTTTACCAAATTTTGTACAAGTAGGTACCGTTAATAAAGATTGGTTATATGTTGATTCTTTAGCTTTAGCTACAGTTGCTGAATATCAAATATCAACTGTATATCCTAAATCTGATGGAAATGGTTACAGTAAATCTACTGTTCCTGCTGTTCCTGCTTCTTTTAGCATCAACGCTGGTCAATGTGCTTTCTCTAATGAATTAGCTTATGTTGGTATTCTTTTAGGAGATGCAAATGGTAACTTTAAAAAGATTACTCATGCTTCTAATCCATCATTAAAATCAGATGTAGTTGCTCCAGCAGAAACTGCTTCGGTTGTATTTGATTATGCAAAAGCTACAGTTTCGACTGTTGATGGTGTTAAATATCTTGATGTTCCTGTTGTTGTTAGTTCTGACTTAACTGTTAGTTCTCTTGACTTTGCTTTAAACTATGATGTAACTAATTTACAATACAATTCAATTGTAAGTACTGATGCTGCTATCAAAACGTTAGCTAAAGTTGGTGACGACAATACATTACGTTTCACTTCTTATAGTTTAACAGGTTTTGCTACAGGCGTAACAGTTGTTTCGGTTCGTTTCGAACTTAAATCGGATGTTGTTGCTGCTCCAATTAGTTCAACTAAAGCTTATGTAAACGGTGAACCAGTTGCTTCTAACGTTTCTGCAAATGTTCATGGTATTGATGCTACCGTTTTAACTGCAAACGTATACCCAAATCCTGCTAAAGATATCTTAAATGTTATTGTATCTCAAACTTCAAACATCGAAGTTATCAATGTACTAACACAAACAGTTTATACTTTAGAAAATGCTGCTCCTAACCAAATAAATGTAATAAATACTTCAAGCTTTGCTAAAGGTGCTTATTATGTAAAAGTTACAAGTGCAAGTTCATCGGTTACGAAAGTAATTGCTGTTCAATAATAAAACCCAAATTCATAATACTAAGAGCCTCCAGAAATGGAGGCTTTTTTTATAGAATTATTTTATTCAAAATTTAAATTTTATATAGATGAAAACATGTGACAAATGTTATGGAATCGGCACAATTCCTTGTGAGAACTGCAATGGTTCTGGCAAAATTAAAAATATACCACATTATCGTTTTGAAAAAGCCACGATATACGATGAACGACTTTTATGTCATAAATGTAACGGAAGTGGAAAAAAAAGATGTATCGATTGCGATGGCTCGGGAGAATCTGATGATGAATAAGGACTCAGATTTTGCTTTAAATTACACTAATTAACGATTTATTAAGATTAAATGTATACAAAGCAACTAAATGTACAGTACTTTTATCGTTCGAAATAATCATGAGAATAAAGTCACATAACAGATCTTGTGACTTCAACGAAGTTAAACATTTTAGAAATAAATTATCGGTATTATGATAAAACAACCATTAAAACTCATGTTTATCTTCCTTTTGGGAGGTATATGTTTAACCGGAAATACTCAAATTAGAAAAAGTGAAGTGTTTAAAAATGATAGTTCAATTTTAATTCCTTACATTGAATTACCTACCGTATCAAACGATTCTTTAACTCAGTATTATGATAATAATACTACAAAGAATACTTTTATATTTGCTAAAAATTTTCCACAAAACATTAAAACGAATTCATCAGGTATTTGGGTAAAAAACAAAGACAACTCATACTCTTGGCTCTTAAATGTGAAATCGAAATCTGCGTTTAGTTTAAATTTTACTTTGGGAAATATCGTTTTACTCCAAGAATCTAAACTATATATTTTAAATAGTAAATCAAAAAAAACGTATGGACCATTTTCTTCTAATACTATTTCTAAAGATTCAACTTTGTTTATTGAACCAATATCAGGTGATGAATTAGTTTTTGAACTTGATGTTCCAAGTAACAGTAACAGTAAAAACAATTATTTTTCAATCGTAAATATAGGACACGATTTTAGAGATTTTTATAAGATTAACTCAATTAAAAGAGGAAAATCAGGAAGCTGCGAACACGATATAAATTGTGGAATTGGATTAGATTGGCAAAAAGAAAAACAATCAATTGTAGAAATAGTATTTCCAAGTAATGTGGGTACACAATCCATTACTGGTACACTTATAAATAATACTTCGAATAATAAATTGCCATATATTTTAACTACAAAAGGAATTAAAGATTCTAAAACAGCTTCATCAGCAATTTTTTATTTCAATTATGAAAATTCGTCTTGTCAAGCATCTGATGCTGTGAAATCTCAATTTATAAGTGGATCAGATTTAATTGCAACATCCAAAGATACAACTGCATTACTCGATTTTACATTACTTAGATTAAAATCGAACCCACAAGATGTATTCTCAGTTTATTATTCTGGATGGTCTATAAATAATATAAAAGAAAATAATATAGTTGCATTACACCATCCTAAAGGCGATCCTTTAAAAATATCGTATTCAAAAGATGCTATTTTAGATGGATCCTTTACTGATGGAGGATGTATGAAAAATAGCCACTGGCAAATTGCAAAGTGGGATACTGGTGCTACAGAAGCTGGTTCGGGTGGTTGTCCTTTATTTAATTCTAAACATCAAATTATTGGTACGCTCACTGGAGGCTATGCAATTTGTGGAAATGCGATAAATGATTATTTTGCAAAATTGTATAAATCATGGGATTATTTTTCTGATTCAACAAATCAACTAAAATGTTGGCTCGATCCTTTGAATTCAGGTGTTACGGAATTGTTAGGCTATGAACCAATTATGTTAAAGGTAGTTTCAAAAACGAGTGGATCGAATTTTGATCAGCACTTGCAGGATACAATCGAAGTAACCTCTAATACAACTTGGAACGCTACCTCTAATGCAACATGGTTAACGCTAAGCCCATCAACATCTACAAACAATGCAATAATTATACTTACAGCAACGACAAATACTGGAAATGCTCGTACTGCAACGGTCACAATTTCAGCAACGGGTGCAATTTCGCAGACAGTTACGTTGACTCAAGCCGATGGGACAGGTACAGCAATTGCAATAGAAAATACTGAAAAGAAAGGCTATCACATTATTGGTAATACTGTTTATTTTGACAATGGCGATATAAGTATATACACTATTTTAGGTCAACGTCTTTCTACAATAGGCGATAAAAGTATTACACTACAATCGGGTATTTATATTATTCAAACAAGTATTGGTACCGATAAGATTGTACTATTTAGGAATCAGTAATATTGGAATATGTCAACGCCATTTATTTTAAAAGGAAATACTGATAAAAAAACAACAGCATAGAAAAGTTGAACTGCACTTTAGTCTAAAGCAAATACAACGTGGATAATTTCTCGTAATGCCAATCCGATATTTGTAATGACTATTTTGAAAACTTAATATACATTTAGAAACATACAATAAATCGAAACGTAAACTTGAGATGTCGAAATGATTATTCACTCTCAATTTTTAGGTATGAAAATAAAATTAGTAGCAACCGTATTTTTGTATATGATATCTATACAAATTAAAGCTGAAGTAACAGCAAGGAGTATTTTGTCGAATATTTATATTCCTGAAGGGAACGATTCTATTGATATCTCGGTTTCACATACAAGTACAACAAAATCAAACACAATAGTCAAACCATATAAAATTGCTTTTTTAGACTCAAACGCCTGTAATTCATCACCATTTATTGATGTTTCAATCGTTACCACTGCTTCAATTTCAAATGTTACTGGTTTTGATATTGCATTATCATTTGACAACAGTAAACTTATTCCAAATGGTACCGTTACATTCACTAATGACTTAATCTATAATCAATATCTTGGCTATGCGTCAAACGTAAATAATGGTAAAATAAATATTTCCATTTATTTGAATGGGAATGGAGGCAATAAACATTGTAATGGAAATGGAACCGTTGCAACTATTCGTTTCGCAAAAACTGCAGAATTTCATGAAAAGGATTCTGTTTTGTTTTTTGCTTCAATGGTTGAAAGTTATGAAACAGCAACAATACAAAAGCAGGTGTTGTCAAGTATTTATGCTACAAATAGTGATTCTGTCTTCACTGGTAAACTTGTATATTGGGCAACCAAAAGTCCAATACCATCGGATGCAACTGTTAATCAAACAAAAATTATCTATAATAGCTTATTGGGATTATATACAACAACAAATGCTGATGGAATTTTTACACTCAACAATCAAAAATCGACCTTTACAATAAATAAAAATTTAGATAAGAATATCGATGCAATAACTGTAATAAATGGTTACGATGCTTTTTTAACCGCAATCGTTGCTGTCGATGATCCAAGTTTTGTACCTACGATATATCAAATTATTGCGATGGATGTCAATCAAGATGGGGTAATCAGTGCAGGCGATATTTCTCTCATTAATAAACGCTCTGTAAATACTATTGAGTCATTCAGTCCTAAAACTAATTTGCAAAATGATTGGGTGTTTATAGATGAAGAAACTATTTTGTCAGATTCAAAATATAAACTTTCATTAGTATATCCAGTAAGCGATGGTATTGGATATTCTAAAACGATGGTTCCAATTATATCTTCAGACTTAGATACGAAATCTAAAAATGGCTGTTCAAAACCTAAAAAAACGTATATTGGAATTTTATTAGGTGATGTTGATGGAAGTTACAAGACAATTAATCAAACGTTAAAGTCAAATATAATTGATACTTCAAACAAGGTAGTCTTTGATTTTAAAAATGCCGTTTCAACATACATAAATGGCGAAGTTTTTCTCGATGTACCACTAATTGTACAATCACATTTGGGAATAAATTCTTTAGATTTTTCGGTACAAATTGATGACAGTCGACTACAATTTATTTCCATTGCGAACAATAAAACAGCTATAAAATCATATTTTTTTTATGATGTGAAAGATAAAACAATTCGTTTTACATCATATAGTAAATTAGGCGAATATGAAACTAATAACTCAATTTTAGCCTTACGATTTAAAATTGTGAATGATGGCTTTTCTGATGGAATAGTAACATCATCGCATGCCCTTATTAATGGCGATTTCGTTACTACAGAAATTACTTCAAAAGAAAGTGATCTAGTAATTGATGGAAGTCATTTAATAGACGTATATCCCAATCCTGCTTCTAATATTATACAAATTGTTGTTTCTAAAACTTCACAAATCACCATTTATAGTGAGTTCAATCAAGTAATGTATACTATAGATAATCAAGAGGCTAATCTCATTAATTCCATTAATTTAGAGGGGTTGTCAAATGGAATTTATTATATTAAAGTTTCAAACAGTAATACATCTGCAACTAAGGTTTTTGTTAAACAGTAGTTCTCTATTATTGCCAATCTAGTTTTTCCTGGAATAAAACATAATCAAAACCTCGTTTTAATAATTAACAATTACATAACATTAAATTAATGGTAATGTTTCATAAGCTATCTACCTTTAAGTTCTAGATTTTTGTTATAAAGTATTGACAATGAAAAAAATTGGAATCTTAACTTCAGGTGGCGACTGTCCTGGTTTAAACGCTGCAATTCGAGGCGTAGGTAAAACGGCTATGATGCAATATGGCATGGAAGTTATTGGAATATCTTCGGGTTTCAAAGGATTAATCGATAGAGAATATGTAAAACTTGATGAAGCGACTTTGTCAGGAATTCTTACAATTGGAGGAACCATTTTAGGTACCTCACGCGAAAAACCATTTAAAAAAGATAAAAGCCTATTAAGAGACAATGATAAACCTCAAATGATTCTCAGAAATTATAATGAACTTGGTTTAGATTGTCTTGTTTGTATTGGAGGAAATGGAACGTTAAAAACGGCTAACCTTCTTTCCGAAGTTGGATTAAATGTCATTGGAATTCCCAAAACGATTGATAATGATGTTTGGGGAACCGATATTTCATTTGGCTTCGATTCTGCTGTTTCAATTTGTACCGAATCAATTGATAGATTGCATACAACGGGCAATTCACATAAAAGAATCATGGTAATCGAAGTTATGGGGCACAATGCTGGTTGGATTGCACTTTATTCTGGAATTGCTGGTGGTGGCGATATTATTCTGGTTCCTGAAATAGATTACGATATTAAGAAAATAGCAAAAAATATCAAAGATCGATATGCAAAAGGCAAAACCTATTCGATTGTTGTTGTTGCCGAAGGTATTGAACATCCTGAAAATAAAACTGCTGGTCGTCACATTGCAAGCTTGATTGAAGAATATACTGGAATTGAAACTCGCGAAACAATTCTAGGATATATTCAACGTGGAGGAACACCAACACCAATGGATAGAGTTTTGGCAACCAGTTTTGGTGGATATGCTGCAAAACTTATTGCCGATGGCAATTATGGTCGAATGGTTACTATGAGAGATAATCATATCGTTTCGGTTCCATTGTCAGAAACGGCTGGAAAACTGAAAGTTATAACTGCCGACAATCATTTAGTTCAGCGAGCTAGAGATTTAGGCGTTTGTTTTGGTGATTAATGTGTTTGAGCAATGAACAATCGTTTTATACCTAAAGAATTAAGTTGGATTAGCTTTAACGAACGTGTGCTTCAAGAAGCCGAAAATCCTGAAAATCCAATCATTGAACGATTGAAATTTTTAGGGATATATTCGAATAATCAAGATGAATTTTTTAGGGTTCGTGTTGCCGATTTAAAACGTTTCTCGAAACTAGGCGAAAAAGGAATCGAAATTCTTGGTGACGATCCAAATTATATTTTGGAAAATATTCACTTTAGAGTTAAAGCTAATCGACCAAGAGTTGACAGTGCATTGTTTTCTATAAAAAAGCAACTTGAAGAAAATAATATTTTTATTATCAACGAGACACAAATTTTACCAGAACATTCTGACTTCTTAAAAGACTTTTTCAATAAAAGACTTCGCCCATTTCTAATGCCTATTCTTCTCGAAGAAAAAGGGAAAGCACCCGATTTAAAAGACGATATGGTTTATTTTACTGTTCGTTTTCGAAAACACAACGACGATGATTCATCAAAATTTAGGTATGTTGCTCTCAAAATTCCATCAAATAGGATTTCACGTTTTGTCGAATTGCCTGAAGTTGCAGGGAAAAAATATATAATGTTTATCGACGATGTTATTCGTCTTAAATTGAAAACAATATTTAAAATATTTGAACCCGAAGATATTGAAGCTTACGAATTTAAGATTACCAAAGATGCTGAGCTCGATATCGACGATAATGTTTCGTCGAGCTATGTCGATAAAGTTAACGATAGTCTAAAACTTCGACAAAAAGGTCGTGCTGTTCGCTTTGTCTTTGACCAAGATATGCCTGCCGAAATGCTCAATTTCCTTCTTAAAAAGTTTAAACGAAGTGACGTTGTTCTTTCTGGTGGTCGATATTTCAATTATAAAGATTTTATTCGTTTCCCACATCTTGGATTACCTGTATATAAATCGCTTAGCAGCATTTCTGTTAAACGATTAGAGGATTGTCAAAATATGTTTACCGAAATAGCCCAAAAAGATGTGATGCTGCATTTTCCGTATCACAATTTTCAGTATTTTATTGATTTACTGCGCGAAGCATCTATCGACCCAAAGGTAATAAGTATTAAAATTACGCTTTATAGAATTGGTAAACATTCTAGTGTTATAAATGCACTGGTCAATGCTTTACGAAATGGTAAAATCGTTATCGCTGTTTTCGAATTACAGGCTCGTTTCGATGAAGAAGCAAATATCTATTGGTCAAAAATTTTACAAGAAGAAGGCGCAAATGTTATTTATGGCGTTCCTGGATTAAAAGTACACTCAAAACTTTGTTTAATTACTCGTAAAGAACATCGCGACAAGGAAATGTATGTCTGTGTGAGTACTGGAAATTTCAATGAAGATACGGCTCAATTCTATACCGATTCGATGCTCATTACAAACAATCATTCGATAACCGAAGATGCTGCAAATGTTTTTGAATTTTTAACTCGAAATTATAAACATCCATCAATGGAAAGTATGTTAGTTTCGCCTTTTTATTTTAGAAATTCGCTTACTGAGTTAATTCAAAATGAAACAGAAAATGCTTTAAAAGGCAAAGAAGCCTGGATTAAAATAAAAGTGAATAATTTATGTGATCCTGAAATCATTAATTTACTATATGCTGCGAGCAATGCCGGAGTGAAAATAAAATTGTTGGTTCGTGGAATGTTCTCGCTTTTGGCAAGCGAACCAGGCTTAAGTGAAAATATTGAAGCCCGTGGATTAATTGATCGATTTCTCGAACATTCTCGAATATATAGTTTTTGCAACAAAGGAAATCCAAAGGTTTTTATTGCCTCAGCCGATATAATGGAACGAAATCTTGATAGACGAGTAGAAGCAACCTGTCCCATTTTCGATACCGAAATTGCTACCCAATTACTCGAAATGTTTGACATTCAATGGAGCGATAATTCTCGCAACCGAATATTAGATAAAGACATGCAAAATTGTCTGGTTAAACGATCTGACAATGAAATTGAAATTCGCTCACAATATAAAATCCATCAATATCTATTGGAACAGCAACAATAGTTTCTGATGGATTTTTAATTTCTAATAACGAATTATTCCCCTTTTTGAATAGGTTTTTGTGTTGATTGTTTAACTGTTGGTTTTGTGCTTCTAACCGCAGGTTTAACAATTATTTTAGATTTTGCTGGACTTACTTTTGCTGTCGTTTTTGCCTTTAAATCTTGCAAAACTTTCTTCTCTTTTGCAAGTAATAATGCTTTCTCAGCTTTTCTTCTTTTTATAAGTTCTTTCGATTCAGAACGAGCTAGATTATTCAATCCATTACTAAAATCTTTAATCTCAGATTTCTTAATTTCAATTTTTTTCTTTTTTTCTTTCAATGAATTTTTTAGTTCATTGATGTTTTTCAATTCAGAAGAAATTTCTTTTGTTTTTAATTCAAGTGATTCAATAAATGCCTTTATATCATTGCTGTGTTGTTGTTTTCCTTTAGAGAATTTTTCAACCGTTTTTTTTGCATCTTTTATGCATTTTTCTATTTTTTTCATATTTTTCTATTTTTTAGGGATAAACCGCATTTATTTCCTATAACTCTTTGTTTTAAAAGAAATTATGTTTCAATTAAGAATATTTAAGTAAAGATATATTTTCTTACTCAAAAAAAATATGGTTGTTATTCTTAAACCACTAAACTTAACGTAAACTTAATATTGAGCTTCGATTTAAATTATAGTAAAAAGGATACTTTGTGTGATTAATAATCAATTGTTTACCTACTATGGAATCGGTTAAAAGGCTCAAAATAATTAAAAAATCGTTTTTTACGTTATTCATTTCAGCCGCACTAATGTTCCTTTTTGAGTTTTCCAAACAGTATTTGTTTCCTGCAATTACTCTTTGGATTTCACATATTATTACAATAACATTTGTTTCAATACTAACTTTTGTTCTTTCATACTTTTCATATTTAAGTGTTGCATATAAACGAATGTATAAAACTGAATTAACTATCAGAAAACAAAATGAAAATGAATTATTCCAATTAACCAAAAATCAAGAAAGGACTATTGCAAAACGGACGGAAACTTTGGCTCTTTTAAATAAAGAATTACAAGATGCTAAAGAACTTGCTGAAGAATCAAACAAGTTAAAATCTGTTTTTTTACAAAATATTAGTCATGAAATTCGCACTCCATTAAATGCTATAATGGGTTTCTCTCAACTTCTTGAACATGACTTTGAGGATAAAATCAAAATGCAATCCTATGTCGACATTATAATTGAACGAAGTTCCGATTTACTCGAATTGGTAAATCAAATCCTTACCGCCTCCCGGCTCGAATCTGGTAAAATGCCAATATTAATTGAAACGTTTTCGTTATATGATTTTTTTTCTGATTTTAAGGAAATGATTGAAAATCTGCAGGTAAAATTCGAGAAAAAAGAATTGGAGTTTATATCTCAATTTATTTGTTCAGAAGAAACAGTCATAACTACCGATAAAAATAAATTGCATTTCATTTTTTCTAATCTCATTCATAATGCTTTTAAATTTACCCATAAAGGTACAATAGAGATTGGCTGTAATAAAATTACGGATAATGAATTCTCCTTTTATGTGTCGGATACCGGAATTGGAATTGATGAAGAGAAGTATAATGTAATCTTTGAGAAATTTTCTCAAGTCGATACAAATTTAACATCAGAATATGGTGGATTTGGTTTAGGTTTATCGATTGTTAAAGGTTTTGTTGAACTTTTAAATGGTAAAATTTCTGTGAGTTCGGTAAAAGATAAGGGTACTGTTTTTACATTTACTATTCCTAATAATGTAGGTGTGTAATAATAAATTGTTTTTTTAAAATTAGAGAATTATTCCAAATGTTACTTTAGAAACATCAAAGTCTTTGAAGTTTTTAGTTGGACTTTTTTCATAGTAATAAGAATAGCCAACATAAATTCGTGTATTTCCACCTAATTTATGATCCAAATACATACCGGCTTGAAACCCTGGGATATTTTGATGAATAGTATTTTTTGATTCTTTTAACATCACTAAGCAATAACCAAGTTTTATTGCTAAATAGCTCTCATTGACTCTATATATCGGCAAATATAATCCAACGGAAATATGATTAATCGTGAGAGTATTTTTATTATATGCCGTTTTCGCAAAACTAAATTGTGTATAGGGAATAATTGAATGATTTCTAATATGACCTATTTGAAAACCAAAACCATAAGAATAAATTGTTTTTGTTGCATATATCGATTTTATACTATCGTTAATGAACGACAACATTCCATTTTCAATATATGGACGGAGTAACAGAGCTGGTGTATGTAAAGAATCGTTATTCCAATATTTAAAAATTGAGAGTAAATTTCTTTTTACTGTATCAACTTGTTGGATAATTGGAATGGTATCTATAGGCGGTTCATGTGGATGAATCACTCTTTTCTCTTGTATAATCAAAGGCGTTGCATCCGAAATTAACGTTACCGTATCTTGTAATTTTGGATGGATAAAATTATCAAACCAAGAAATGATGAAAGGACAAAGCCCTCTTTTTCCCTTGGTAGGAATTGAATCACCTGTTGCAATTATTTTCTTCGAAGAATCGGCTTTTATTAAATTCTTTCCTATTACTAACTTAGAATCGACACTATACCGAATAATACCTCGTAAACGAGTTGAATCAATACTTAATGAAGATTCTCTTATTGTAGAATCTGAAACTTGAGCCTGAATTGACGAAATAAACAAACCCCAAAAAGCAATGAGGACAAAAGTATTGTGCATTAATGTATCTGATTTTAGTCTAAATCAATTATACCACAAAAATAGATGTCTAAAGTCAGGTGAATATTTAGTTAATGTTAAGTTTAGGTTACTTCTTTCATTTAAAATTAAAGGGTTTTTAAGTAAAATATGATTACTGTTTATGATTTAAACAAAGTGTTAAATGTTTACTTAACATTATATTAATTATTTATATCGTTAAATTAATAATTCCTTAATGTAGAGGAAATGTTCTTTTTACATTTTTATGCTAGTTTTGCTTAATAAAAACATAATTATAATTTAATAAAAAAGCAAGATTAATACTGAAGTCTTAAAATATACAAGTCTGATTTGAGAAGGTATTCAAACTAGTATGTTAGCCTTTATTAAATGTTTTTTTTATTATTTTATCGTTTACATATAGTTATTGCTACGAAAAAAAGTTTTCATGTCTATAGTTTGATCGATAAGTGTATCCCGGCAATTTGTGCCGGGGTATATTTTTCAAAATATTTAACTATTTGATAATATAAAAAGCAATCTTAATACAATCAAAACAAGTAATTTTGAGTCACTAAAACTAAAACAAGCACATGAAAAAAGTAATAACAATAGTAATTTATCTTGTAATAACATGCGTTAGCACGGTTAACGCTCAAAAAATCATTTGTAAGATCAAAGGTAGTGACACTTGTCTTCCTCTCGTTCAAAAAGAATCAGAAGAGTATCTCGTGAAAAATCCAAATAGTACAATAATGGTTACTGGTGGGGGATCGGGAGTTGGATTTGCTGCAATTATAGATGGAACAACTGATATTGCAATGGCATCTCGTTCTATGGAAATGGATGAGAAATTAAAAATGAATGAACTCGGTAAAGCCTATAAAGAAGTTGTTTTTGCAAAAGATGTATTAACGGTTATAGTTAATCCTTCTAATAAAGTTAATCAATTAACTCGCGAACAATTAAAAGGAATCTTTACTGGTGAAATAAAAAACTGGAAAGATGTTGGTGGCGATGATTTAGATATTGTAATTTATTCACGCGAATCAAGTTCAGGTACTTACGTCTTTTTTAGAAATCATGTTTTAAATAAAAAAAATTATAGCACAAAGGCATTATTATTACCCGCAACAGGATCTATTGTTCAATCTGTTAGCCAAACAAAAGGAGCAATTGGTTATATCGGATTTGCATATATTGAGAAATCGATAAAACCAATAAAAGTGTCATTCAATAAAGGTAAAACGTATATTGAACCAAGTATTGAAAATGCAAAAAATAACACATATCCGATACTTCGTCCATTGTATTTCTACTATTTAAAATCATCAGAAAATAAAGTAAGTCCATTCATTAATTTTACATTATCAAAAGAAGGACAGGCAATTGTGAGTGAAGTAGGGTATATCCCTTTGTAAACCAAGCTCTGTAATTAATTTGTGTAACAATCTGGATTAATCTTATTTAAAGAATGCTAGGATAACTAGAAATATAAAAAAACGCCTAAAAAATTCATTTTGAGGCGTTTTGATCGTAATTGAATACTTAAGTGCGGAGAGAGTGGGATTCGAACCCACGATACCCTTTTGAGATACACACACTTTCCAAGCGTGCTCCTTCAGCCACTCGGACATCTCTCCTTCTTTCTTTGAACTACAAAACTACAAAGAATTTTTCAACTTTTTTGAGGCTATTTGCTTTTGCTTATATATTTTTGCATTCTGTTTTTAAAGAATGTTTAATGTCGAAAACAATAGTCGATACCTTTTTTGAAACGAGCGAAAAACTTCCTAAAGGAATGAAGGAATTCCTAAAATGGTTACAAAAAAACGCTCCCCCTAACATCGACAGGTTGGTGCATGATTTACATGACGACTTGTTTGAAGAAATTGATTGCCTTGATTGTGCTAATTGTTGTAAAACCGTGGGGCCAGCAATAAAAGATATTGATATTGAACGTTTATCGAAATACATGAAAATAAAACCATCGAAACTCATTGAACAATATATGGAGATCGATGATGAACAAGATTATATTTTTCGTTCGCATCCTTGTCCATTTTTGTGTAGCGATAATTATTGTTCAGTTTACGAAGGTCGACCGAAAGCTTGTCGCGAATATCCGCATACCGATCGTCGACGAGTGATGCAGCTAATCCAATTACACAAGAAAAATATTGAATGTTGTCCTGTCGTTTTTGAATTGTTTAATCGTTTGAAAAGTACCTTTAAACGATAAAAACGCAAAAACGAAGTGTGGCAGTTATCTATTTACCTTTTGGAGCTATCTTCTTCGATTGTTGAAGTTTATATAAATCTTTATAGCTAATAAGCTTAATCTCTTGTTGTTTAAGGAGAGCAACTAAATCAGGATTAATTAGCCATTCATATTCTTCAACCTTCCGAGAATAATTGCGAGTAAGATTTTTAATTTCGGGTGATAATATTGATGGATGGACAAATAATTCCGTTACACCAGGTTTCAGATTTTTAATGATAGTTTCCATTCCAGGTTTTACATCACGATTTGATTTTATAGAATCCAATTCGTTCCAAATAATATAATCGGGATAAACTATTCCTTTCAATTTTAATGTCTTTTCACGAGCTTCCATGTCGTTTCCATAGTTTGGGCTATTCAAGAAACGTATTGGTAGTGAGTATTCTGAAGCCAATTTAACTAGAATGTCGAAATAGAGTTGATTGTATGTTAAAACTTCAAGATGTGATGTTAAATAATTTATTGGCAATCCACATTTTTTAGCCCATTCTATTTGTGAGCGCAATTCGGTTTCTACTTGCGACAAGTTTGCTGTTTTATATAAGTCCGACATTTCCGACAACATCATTCCTTTTTCATTTATTAATGAAGGAACTTTATCGGATGAAGTTAATGGTCGCCAAGTATACAAGTTTTTATATTCTGAAGTAAGTGTTAATTGCAAACCAAAACTATAATTTTGATTACGTTTAGCAAAGTCTATCATTTCCAAACTCCATGGACAAGGAGCCATAATTGAAGTACCTGTTACCGTGCCACGTTGTAAAATTTGAATTATTGCCTCGTTTACCGCATTACACAATCCAGCATCTTCGGCGGTTATAATCAAAAGTTTATCGGTTGCTTTATATCCTAATTGTTCTGCTAAGGTTTGAGCATTTGACGTGGAACTAAACCATACTAATAGGCCGAAGAGTGATATTTTTAATTTGTTCATAGTAGTACTATTTTTTTTTAAGTCTGAAATGTTTTAACGCCAATTTAGTTAAAAGGTTCGCATAATTTCTGTAATTTTGATAAATGAATTTTATTTGTAAAATAAATTGTTCATTTTTGAAAACAAAATAGCTCTATTTAAAGTAAGAAGCCTAAGTCTTTACAGACTAAAACATAAAGAAGGAATTATGAGTATTGATGAAATAGTATTACAGACATCTAGTCTTGTAGCAGAAATAGAGGCACTTAAGAAAGAAATACATGGCTTGAAATCGATAAATAAGGTTTTGGTTAGTAAGTTGAAGGAAAAGGAAGCAGAAATTGCAAAACTCAATAAACTTCTCATAAAAGAAAAAGAATTTGAAACCTCAACATCGAAGCGTTTCAATATGGTAACTATCTTGTTTTCAAGTATTCGTGGGTTCTCAAATCTCTCGGGAAACGATATGGCCAATAATCTTGTTGACGAATTAGACCAATTTTATTTCTTTTTCGATAATGTTGTAAAAAAACACAATGTTAAAAAAGTAAAATCAATAGGCGACACCTATATGTGTGCTGGAGGAATTCCAAAGAAAAACAGAACAAATCCAATTGAAGTAATATTAGCTGCACTTGAAATCCAGCAGTATATGATTAATCGTCAAGCTGAAGCATCACAGAAAAATGAACATATTTGGAGTTTAACACTTGGCATTCATACAGGATCCGTTACAGCATCGATATCGGGTAAAAAGAAAATATCATACGAACTAAAAGGTGATTCAGCAAATATTGTCAGTCGTATTGAAGCAGCAAGCCGTCCTGGAATAGTTACCATTTCAGCAATGACACATGAATTTGTTCGCGAATTTTTTGAATGCGAATATATTGGTTCGTTGCCCGTTAAATACATTGGAGATATTGCAATGTATGAAGTAAAAGGCCTCCAAGAAAGATATAGTGATGATCCATCTAAACTAATTCCCAATAAGGCATTTCAAATTCGATTTGGACATGTTCGTTACGATGATCTTGAGGAATATATTCTTAATCGTTTGGAAAATGAATTATCTAAATCACTTTATTATCATAATGTTAAACATACAATGGATGTTTGTATTGGTGTTGAGATAATTGGCACCTCAGAAGGTGTTACTGAAGAAGAACTCTTACTCCTAAAAACAGCTGGATTATTTCACGATATGGGGCAAATTATTCAATCGAAAGGTCACGAAGAAATTAGTTGTAATTACGTTCGCGAAATACTCCCTCAATATAATTACAGTCTAGAACAAATCGATGCAATTTGCGATATTATAATGGCAACTCAATTACCTCCAAATCCACAAACCAAGTTGCAACGAATTATTTGTGATGCCGATCTTGACTATCTTGGTCGTACCGATTTTATTCCAGTTTCCGATACCCTTTACAAAGAACTTTCTGAACAAAATATTATAAATGATAAAAATACTTGGAACAAACTGCAAGTAAGTTTTATTTCTAATCACCAATATTTTACCGACTTTGCAAAGAACAATCGTGAAGTAAATAAACAAAATCAGATTGAACGTTTGAAAAATTTGATTTCGTAGCTATATTTTATGGTGAAAAAAGGCTAATTTTCAGCTTTGGAAATTTAGTATAAATCATCAATAAAATGAAAAAAACACTGCTTGTTACTCTTGCTTTAATAAGCTCAGTATCATTTGCTCAAAAGAATGAATCGTTGGCTAAAACGCCACCAATGGGTTGGAATAGCTGGAATACATTTCAAACTAACATAAGTGAAGAATTGGTTCGCGGAGTTGTTGATGCATTTGTAAAAGACGGCTTGAAAGATGCTGGTTACAATTATATTGTTCTCGATGATGGTTGGATGGCAATGGAACGCGATGCAAAAGGAGATTTGGTTCCCGATCCAAAGAAATTTCCCAATGGTTTAAAATCTTTATCAGATTATATTCACTCAAAAGGGTTGAAATTTGGCATCTACAATTGTGCTGGAGATAAAACCTGTGGCGGATATCCCGGAAGTCGCGGACATGAATATCAAGATGCGTTGATGTATGCTTCGTGGGGTGTAGATTATTTGAAATACGATTGGTGTAATACCGATAATATTAATGCCGAAGTGGCATATACGACAATGAGTAAAGCTATTACAGCAACAAGTCGCCCTATGGTTTTTAGTCTTTGCGAATGGGGTGGTACCTCGCCTTGGACTTGGGCCGAAAAAATTGGTCATCTTTGGAGAACAACTGGCGATATTTATCCTTGTTTCGATTGCGAAGTTAGTCATGGAACATGGTCGTCGTGGGGAGTTATGCGAATTGTAAATATGCGTGAAGGAATCCGTAAATATGCTGGTCCAGGACATTGGAACGATCCCGATATGATGGAAGTTGGAAATGGAATGTCATTTGCCGAAGATCGTGCTCATTTTGCACTTTGGTGTATGATGGCTGCTCCATTAATTATGGGAAATGATGTTCGTAAAGTTTCGAAAATAACGTTATCAATTTTAACAAATAAAGACGTTGTCGCTATCGATCAAGACAGTATGGGCGTTCAAGGTTTTCGGGTTTCGAGAAAAGATAGTATGGAAGTTTGGGCGAAACCACTTGCAAATAAAGAATGGGCTCTTTGCTTTTTAAATACGAGTAAAAAGGTTCAAAATTTAAATTTCAATTGGTTGGCAAATCCTATTGTTGACAGTCTTTTCGATTATTCTCTTAATATGACTGGAACGATTTATTCAGTAAAGGATTTATATCAAAATGTTTATTTAACAACAACGAAAAAACCTTTACAAGCAGTAATTGGAGCACATGATGTTTTGATGGTAAGGTTGCGTAAAAGTAAAGACTAATTGATTCTTAATTATAGTCAGACCGCTTATTTTGATACTACTTTCTGTGCTTTTTATACTGTTTAGAATGTTTTATCTTAGGATTTTTTATATTGATATTTTCCAATAAATTCCATTTATAATCGTCGAATTGTAATGCATCAAAACTGAAATCAGAACCGTAATTATCGGGATGTCCTTCTCTTTCTGGTTTATCTGGCGATAGATGGTCGAATATTATCAAATTATTTTTTGGTTCGTAGCGTAATTCCATCGATGCTGTTTCTGCAAATTCAAACACGACTCTCTGTCTTAAATCTTCTTCTTTAAATTGGAATACTGGTTTCCCGAAATTTGGAATATAGTTTTCGTCGAACCATAAAGCATCAATGATTTTTCTGTTTGTAAATAAATCATTACCATCCCAACCTAAAAGCACATAATAGGGATCTTCGACAGTTCCCGATTTTATGATTTTGTAATACAGAGCACCATACCAATCAGCATTTGTTGTTGTAACTTCTTCGGGTTTTGGTATTTTGGCTGAATTGTCGGTTAATGGATAGCTTACTATCGAATCGTTTTGGCGGCTTAAAATAAATCCGTAGAAATCGTAAATTCCTTTATAGTAATAGACTGTCCACGTTATAATTCGAAAGGTTTTGTCAGGGGCATCGAGAATCGAAATTGTTTTACTAAGGGTGTCAAAAGGAGCATTAAAAAGGTCTTTATGACTAAATAGTGTTAATGCTTTGATAAAAGCATCATTTGCGTTTCGACGTTCTTTGTCGGTAGGTGATTTATCGATTGCTTTATATAAAATGACAAGCGAATCGTCTTTTGCAGATGTTATTTTTGTTGGATTAAACGAACGTTTTTCTTTCGCATTTATTTGGAATGAAATTCCCCAAACGAATATAATTACCAGACAATATTTTAATATTATTTTTGCCATTTTATCCAGTTAAATAACGTTCAATACAGTTAAAATTAAAGTACAAACTTCGTCAATTTCTTCGTTGGTTATAGTAAGTGGTGGTGCAATTCTGATACACGATTCACAAAATAAAAAAGGATCGGTGATTACGCCCATTTCGGCTCCTTTATAAATGAAATCCCAAGTCATTTTATTCGTTTCAAGTTCCACTGCCATAAGCAATCCAATACCACGAATTAGTTTTATTTTGGGATGAACAAGATTCTTTTTGAAACGTTCAGCCTTTTCCGTAACCAATGCGATTATTTCTGGTTGCGAGACCAAAACATTGAGCGATGCTAAACCTGCAGCACAACTTACTGGATGACCACCAAACGTTGTAATGTGACCAAGAACTGGATTTGACATGAAAGTATCCATAATTTCTTTGCTCGAAACAAAGGCACCAATTGGCATTCCGCCACCTAAACCTTTTGCAAAAGAAACAATATCAGGAACAACATCGAAATGCTGCATTGCAAACATTTTACCTGTGCGACCAAAGCCAGTTTGCACTTCGTCGAAAATCAACAAAGCACCAGATTCTGTGCAACGTTTGCGAAGTGCCTGCATATATTCCTTAGTTGGAACAATAATTCCACCTTCACCTTGTATTGGTTCAATAATAACGGCTGCAACCGTTTCGTCGATTTCGGAAAGTTGATTCGTAGTATTAAAATCGAGAAATGAAATTCCAGGTAATAACGGACGAAAAGCCTGCTTGAAATATTCGCCCCCCATAACACTTAATGTACCTTGCGTGCTTCCGTGATATGCATTTTTGAACGCTATAACTTTATATCGTCCAGTGTAGCGTTTTGCCAACTTCATAGCACCTTCGTTAGCTTCGCTACCAGAGTTTACAAAGTAGGTACAATCGAGTGGGGCAGGTAAAACGTTTGCTAATAATTCGGCAAGTTTTACTTGTGGCGATTGAATAATCTCACCATACACCATGAGGTGCATATATTTGTCAACCTGTTCCTTTACAGCAGCCACAATGTCGGGATGATTATGTCCCAAATTACTAACTGAAACTCCCGAAACTAAATCGATATATCGTTTGCCTGAAGCCTCGTATAAATAGATGCCACGAGCTTTTTCAATCTCTAACATTAATGGATTTGGAGACGTTTGTCCAACGTGATTTAAAAAGAGTTGACGTTGATTAGGCATTTGTTATATTTTAGATAAAGGTAAGAAATTTACTGGTTTGTTTAAACCTCACAGATTTACAATTTTAAAAACGGAAATGCATTGTGTAAATTTTTTCGCAATTCAAGTTTATGTTTCGCAAATTTTTGTCCCGATTCATTCTCTGGATTCAAAATCCGATGAGACATCGCTTTTTGATAGGCATCAATCTTTTTGTTTCCATCGATTGTTGCATTATCGAAATAGCAATCGCCAAATTTCTCCCAAATATATTCAACAGCTTGCAAAGAGGGATGAATCATATCTTCAGTATAAAAACGATAATCGCGAAGATCATCCATCATTATTTCGTAAGAGGGAAAATATTCGATTTGCGATTTTTCAATATTTTCAATTGCTAAAAGCAATGTCGCTTTACTTAACTGACTTTGATGTGCCCCATGATTCAAATATCGAATTGGACTGACAGTGAAAATAATGGTTGCTTGTTGGTTTAGCTTTTTAATGTTTTCAATAATAGCTTGTAACGATTGTTCAACCTGCTCTACAGAAAGTTTGTAATGTGTAAATTCAGTAGATGGGATTTTATGACAATTCGAAACTATTAAACCAGATTTATGCTCCCATACATACGATGTGCCAAGTGTAATTATTATGGTTTTCGTTTTCATCAACCAATCGTGAGCGTCAGAAATTGATTGATTTATCGTATCTAAACATACTGTTTTATCTGCATTAGAAAAAGATCCATGATGAAAAAACGAATGCCACAAACTATCGTGAAAAATTAAATCGTTTTCGGTAAATATTTTCTTTTCTGAGATAAATTGAAATGCGTTGCAAATCGAAACTGGATTAAATAAAATACCACAAGGATTTATAAATATTGGAAATTTGAAATACGAAAGTTTTTCGCCTATCGATTCTGCAAAGCACGAACCAACAAGCATAATATTTTCTTTGTGTGATATCGTATGCTGAGAAGATATGTTTTTAATTTCTGTACGAAAATTCATAAGAATCAAAAACTGCGAGGTTTTTAATCCTCGCAGCTTTCTTTAAATATTTATCGTTTTTACAGCTTTTTCAATACGAGCAAGTGTTTCCGTTTTTCCAATAATTTCGGCAATGTCGAAAATGTGAGCACCAAAACTTCCGCCTACTAAACATAAACGAATACAGTTAAAAACAGCTCCAGCATTCAATTGTTTTTCGCCGATAAATGTTTTAACTTTTTCTTCTAAAACGGCTGCTGTAAAGTCAGCTGTTTCATTTAATAAGTCCGACAATTCATTTAAAGCTTGTGGAATCTCAGATTTCCAACGTTTTTTAATGACTTCGGTATCGTAGCTTGTTGGAGCTTCGAAAAAGTATGAAGCATGTCCCCAAAGTTCGTTCACAAACGTAGCACGTTCTTTTACCAAAGAAGTGATTTTTACAACTAATTCAAACGTTGCATCGTGTCCTTTTTCTTTAACGATTGGCGCAAAAATCCCTGCAATTTCTTCGTTCGATTTATGTAATAAATATTGATGATTGAACCATTTCGCTTTTTCCGGATCGAACTTCGAACCTGCTTTCCCAACTCGTTCTAACGAAAAAGCTTGTATGAGTTCGTCCATCGAAAATAGTTCTTGTTCCGTGCCAGGATTCCAACCTAAAAATGCAAGCATATTGATAACTGCTTCTGGAAAATATCCCCATTCGCGATATCCCGACGATTCTTCGCCAGCTTCAGAAACCCAACGAAGTGGAAATACGGGAAATCCCATTTTATCACCATCGCGTTTGCTTAGTTTTCCTTGACCAATAGGTTTTAAAATTAATGGTAAATGTGCGAATTTTGGCATGGTTTCTTGCCAGTTAAATGCTTTGTAAAGCAATACATGCAAAGGCATTGACGAAAGCCATTCTTCACCACGAATTACATGCGAAATTTTCATTAAATGATCGTCAACAACATTTGCTAAATGGTAGGTTGGTAGACCATCGCCTTTATATAAGACTTTGTCGTCGAGTTCTTTGGTGTTGAATATTACTTGTCCGCGAATTTCATCTTGCATCACAACATCGAAATTTTCAGGCATTTTAAATCGTATAACATAATGTGCCCCAGAATCTAGAAATGCTTTTGTCTCAGATTCCGAAAGTGTTAACGAGTTTTTTAAGGTTTTGCGTGATTCAAAATTGTATACAAAAACTTGTTTGTTCGCTTCGTGTTCAAGACGAAGTTTGTCAAGTTCTTCGGGAGTATCGAACGCAAAATAAGCATTTCCACTGGCTAAAAGTTCATCGGCATATTGTTTGTAAATTGCCTTACGTTCCGATTGACGATATGGACCACAAGGACCGCCAATATCCGGACCTTCAGAATAAGGAAGTCCGCACCATTTCAATGAATCCATTATATATTGTTCCGCTCCAGGAACGTAGCGGGTTTGGTCGGTATCTTCTATGCGGAGAAGAAAATCGCCACCATGTTTTTTTGCAAATAAATAATTGAATAAAGCCGTGCGAACGCCTCCTATATGAAGTGGGCCGGTTGGACTTGGTGCAAATCGTACTCTTACTTTTGACATTTTACTTGAATTTTATACTTTACAAAGGTATTACAAAATAGAAAATGTTTAACAATGAATGTGAAACACTTCGATTGTCTTATTTTTATACGTAAAAAATCTTGATTTATGAAACTTTTACCTGTAGTTATGCGGTATAAGACAATATGAGACCGTTGCAAAAGACTCAACCATCCCTTAATTTTATTTTGAAGTGTTAAAATTGACTTTGTTGATCTCTTTAAACTAAAAATTAGCCACTATTTTTAGTTTTCTAGCCCTTTAAAAAGGTTTT
>Ga0302292_1000386_pt1 | contig 31227 bp, 22 predicted proteins | sample III_Fen_N2_1_FD_194553 | JGI IMG/M metagenome (GOLD analysis project Ga0302292, IMG submission 194553) | Peat permafrost microbial communities from Stordalen Mire near Abisko, Sweden - III_Fen_N2_1 | ecosystem: Environmental > Terrestrial > Soil > Wetlands > Permafrost | place: Sweden: Abisko...
CGCCTGCTATAGGTAAGCATATTGGTTTGCATCCAATCGCCTTTTAAATCCATGTAAGAATTGGCGTAAGCAACCACCACATCAGATCCGAATCCGTTCACTTCAACACAATTCATCAAATGATTACTTTGATGATCTGCATGGTACATTTTCACGGCCAAACCCGGTGCATAAAAAACCCCGTCTTCGAGTGTGGTAAACCAATATCCGCCTTCGTTATCTTGGGTAACACTTGTTACGGAATAGCCCTCCAAAAAGGTCTCTGACGGATACCATTTATTGCCAAACTGACTAATTGGTTTTCTGGTAATGCCGTTAGTAGTGCCGAACCAAACATCATTTTTATCACACCCCAAATAGATCAGGCTTTTGTAGTTTTCCTGAAGATGCGGATGGAAGATATTCACCGCTTCATCGTTCCATTGCGCAAAAACAGACTCACCTGTACCTGCCACCGAAATGCGACTGGAAGATTTAAACTCACCGATAAATGTTCGTTTTCCATCTTTTATCCGAAATGCCTTCGTTGAAAGCAGATCAGAGAATGATGCCATGAAATTCCATTGCCCGTCAGTGTAGAAAACCTGGTGCCCTTTCGGGCGAAAATCGTTGATGTAATTCGGGTAAGTGACTTTGCCGTTGGCTGAAATTTGAATGAACGGCATTTGCTGAGCGCAATAATATAGGTTTCCTTTACGGTCTACAACCAACGATTTGTAGGTAGAAACCATGTTTTTAAGGTAATTGCGAATGTGGTTGTTGTATTTGTATGGACGAATCCGTTTACCGTCCCAATATGAAAGCAGTCCATTGTAGGTAACAAACCACAATTTCCCACTCGGATCTTCATATGTTTTGAACACAACATCGTCTGTCAATCCATCCTTTTTGGAGTAAACTTTAAAACGATAGCCATCGTAACGCACCACTCCCCGATCCGTGCAAATCCAAATGTATCCGTCTCTATCTTGCTGAACAAAATAGGTTTCGGAACTTGGAAAACCTTCCTCGATTGAAAAATGAAGAAAGTTTGGCTGGGGTTTTCTAAAAGGATTGGCGGCATAGATTGGAAAGGTCTGCATAGCAAATAACAGAACCACCAACACACAAGCGTTTAAGATGCTCAGTGATAAATCCTTTCTTATTACTGAGGTGAAGGAAGAGTCGATTTTCCAATGCATTGGGTTAAAAATACAAGTAAAGTTGAGAATTTGCGAATAACAGTGTTCTCACATTTAGGATCAAAGAACATTCGTTGCTGTTTTATAGAATATTGAAACAAACTCAATTAGATGATTTTTTTCAAAAAAAACTGTACTTTCGAACTCCGAATTAACGGTAAAACATGTATAAACCGGTTCTTTTTTCAATTTTCACGGTACTGTATATCGCTATCAGTTCGTTTTCCATTTCAGATGCCGATGACACTACGTCAAAACAAGCTTCCCTGAAAAGACGAGCTTACAAAACCAAACACGTAATCGTGTTGATCATTGACGGACCGCGATGGACAGAAACCTTTGGCGATACCTCTTGCAGCAATATCCCGAGAATGGGGAAAGAAATGATTCACGAAGGTGTGCTGTTTACCAATTTCAGAAATAACGGGGTTACGGAAACCAATTCGGGACATACGGCTATTGTGACCGGAGTTTATGATAAGGTTTCAAACAATGGAAAAGAAATCCCGAAAAATCCATCGATGTTTCAGTATTACCTGAAAGCGTCGCAATCAGACCGCAATGAGGCCTGGATTGTAGCCAGTAAAGGAAAACTGGAAATTCTCGGGAATTGCAAAAACAAAACCTGGTGGAATACCTACATGCCTTATACCTATTGCGGACCAAATGGAAACAGTGCCGAATATGTAGGCGATAAATTCACCTTTGCCCGCGTGAAGGAAGTTATTGATCTGCATACACCCAACCTCATGTTGATCAATTTGTTGGAAGCAGATGTTCGCTGTCATGAAAACAAGTGGGATGAATACCTGAAAGCGCTTAAAAACTGCGATAACTACGCCTACGAATTATGGAACTACATTCAGGATAATCCTGAAATGAAGAACTCAACTACCTTGCTCATCACCAATGATCACGGCAGACATTTAGACGGTCGTAGAACGGGTTTTGTAAATCATGGTGACGGTTGTGAAGGTTGTCGTCATATTTCATTGTTAGCCATTGGTCCTGATTTCAAGAAAGATGTGATCGTAAGCGAAGAAGGTGAATTGATCGATTTGAGTAAAACCATTTCACAATTGCTCGGTTTTGATATGCCTACTACAAAAGGTAGAGTGTTGACCGAGTTGTTTTAATTCCCTCAACGCAGGTCTTTCTTTTGGTGGTGATAATTCTGGTACTGGAAGCTGATGATTTCAATCTCATCTGCCACAGCAAAACAACTTGACAGCTTCAAACGTTTATCAGCTATGAACAAAATCGCTTTTATTGTAGCCCTTGTTTTATCTGTAAACTCGTTTGCGCAGAGCGATGAAACTATTAAATCGTTTGATCAGCGCCAACAACAACTCAATAATCGCGGAATGATCGTATTGGGTTCATGGGCTGCAACTTCTATTACCACAGGAATTATTGCCCGTTCCCAAACAACCGGAACCGCACACTACTTTCATGAAATGAACGCGCTTTGGAATAGCGTAAACTTCACCCTAGCAGGTATTAGTTTGCTTCAATCGCGCAAAGAACAACCGTTCGGATCGGACTATTCCCTCAAGCGTCAACGCAAACTGGAAACCGTTTTTTTAATCAATAGCGGATTGGATTTGGGATATATCGGAACCGGATTCTACTTGCGACACGCAGCCGATTCTAAAACGGATCTAAAAGCACAACGACTGGAAGGTTACGGGAATAGTTTGCTTCTCCAAGGAGGATTTTTACTCTGTTTCGATGGAGCCATGTACCTCATTCACAAACATCATGGCAAACAATTGTTACCCGCTAAAACCCAACTCAATGTGCGATGCTCACCTGCCGGGATCACCTTTCGCTATCAGTTTTAAGTGACAAAAATTTCTCACAAGATTTCTTCATTCATTTTACTCCTCCTCTAAATCATTGATAGATGACTCAATTCGTTTAATATTCTTACCAAACATGAGGTGAAAACCATAACGGGAGAAATAAAAACTCACAATTGTCATAACGATCAACACAACTATCACTATCCAAAATGGAATTTTCTCCGGATGCCCCAAAAGCTTTAATAATAATCCTTTTTCACTGAATTCAAGGCCCAACAGCAAACTTACGGGGTACAATGGGAGCGCCATAAACTCTTGATACTTCACCCATTTTTTAATGCTTTTCAGTTGATTTAACAAGAGCGCTTTTGTGCTTTCATCAATCAAATCGGTTTCTATAGATCGCAATTGGTTAACCCCTGAAACGATCACCCAGATTGCATAACAATTAAACAGTGCTACACAAAACCATCCCATCATTTCTAAGTATTGGTAAGCAAACCAACAACTTCCTAAAAAAAACAAGCTATAGGTAACAATGCTTAAGATGATATTATTCTTTATTCTTAGAATCGGATTAACCTTGCTCGGACTCTTAAATTGCTTGTTTTGCAGCAATCCATCAAGCATCGATTCATCATTTTCAAACTCCATGGTCCGTTTTTTTAATTAATTCTGCTAATTTTTGTTTCACCCGAAACAATTTAACTCCCACTGCATTGATCGAAATTCCAATCATTTCAGCCATTTCTATATTGGAATAGCCATCCAGATGCAACGTAATAAGCAACTTATCTACCTCATTGAGGCGCAAAACGGCCCATTTCAACACCTCCTTTTGATCCATTTCACTTTCATCCGCTGACGAAATCGTTGAATAAGCAGTCAAGTCTTCAAATGCAGGCAATTTTAACTGCTTTCTTTTCGAGGTGATGACCGTATTCATCGCTATGCGGTACAACCACGTTCCAAATGCTGCATCGCCTCGATACGAATGGATACTTTTCCAGGATTGATACAAGATTTCCTGATAAAGATCTTTCTTATCACTTGCGTCTACCACGTAAAGATTTACCCATTTCATGATAATCCCTTTGTGGGTGGAAATATGCGCTATAAACTCTTTTTCTGTCAAAACTAAAGTTCTATCGGTGTCACTTCATACCCTAATTGCTTCAACTGCTCAATTAAGCCCTCCGGTCCAACCAAGTGCAATGCTCCAACAGCAATAAAATAGGGTTCTTGTTTGATTAAATCCGGTAATTGATTCATCCATTTAGTGTTGCGTTTTTCAATCGTTGAATAAATCGGGTTATTCGGATCACTGTATTTTTTTATTTCTTCCGAAAGTGCAAAAAGCCCGTCAAGATCATGCTTTAAGTATACATCCAACATCTCATTTGTTAACGGAACTAACTGTTTTTCATTTTGCAAGAATAAACGCAGATCGGTTACTTGTTGTTCTAAATTACTTCCATAGATAATGGATAATTGCTCATCAATGGTCTCCAATTCCACTACTTTTTTTCCTTTATCACTAGCATAGTTAGCAAAATAACGATCCAATTCAACCCCTCCGAATTGGTTGATTTTCGGTTCTGCATATTTCATAATTTGCAAAATCGTGAGAAACATATTCAATCCGGCAGGATTTAAGGTATTAAAAGAAGTCAAAACAGCTCCCAGCTCCAACTTCAAATAGCTGTTCAGACTGTCTTTCAACGATTCTGGCAACACGGTTGAAATAGTGCCGCTCTCTAACTGCATTGCAGCTCCCATTTTTACTTCCATAGTTGAATCTAATTTTAACTCAACAACAGTTCCGTTCGTTTTGTCCAACGCTTTTTTAACAGCAGGATATTGTTGCAGATAATCGCTTTTCAGAATGTGAAACGTTCCAAATAAATAAGAAGGCTTCTTTAAGCCGTTTCCTGAAACCTTATAAAGAAGCGTCGATTGTGTACTTGTTTGTTGGGCAAACGTTCCATTGGATAATTGGAAGCTGAACACAATTGCTAGTAGTGCAGCCGCCGTTGTAATTCTTTTTAGTTTACTGATTAATTTCATACTGCTTAATTTGTTTGTTTTAATTGGATTAGTCGCAAGAAAATGCCATTCATTACAAAACCCATTAAAAAAAAACAAAAACAAATGAACCTTTTTTGGTCGACTGAGTAATACTGCCGAACTTTCAGAACATTGGTGCACCGGTTCTCTTTTAAAACAAACGTTATGAAATTTGGAATAATGCTTTTTTGCTTAGCGCTTACACTAACAAGCCTAGCTCAAAAACCCGAAACGGTATACGGAATTGCGAAAGAACGTCGCGAAGAAAGCTGGTACCTCACTCAATTAAATGGCTGGAAAAAACTGCTCGACAGCGATAAATCCAATGCCGAGGCCTGGTACAATTACTACAAAGCCAGTCGTGCATTGCGCAATATCTCCGCATCAGATGAAAACCACAAAAAGTACAGCGACCTCTGCAAACAAATTGTGGACGATGCTTATGCAACCATACCCAACACCTTTGAAGCCAATCACCTGAAATGGTCCGAAGGTGGAAATAATGAAACCCTGTTCAGTTATCTGAAAAAAGCACACGAAATTGCCCCAAACGATCCGCGCGCTTTTGAAGATTTGGCAACTTATTACGAAACCCAACACAACAAAACCGAATACCAAAAAGCATGCGTACTCATGTATCAAGCCAATACCATGCATGCGTCTATGGTCAATTGGGGATACAATATGCTTGCCGGATTGGATCAGAACGCCGTTTTGTTTACGGCCGGAGATAACGATACCTACTCTGCATGGGTTGCGCAGGAAGGATTGAATTTCAGAAAAGATGTACGTGTTATAAACCTGCACCTGATGATGATGGACAATTACCGCGATCAATTGTTGAAAGAACTCGGTTTTCCGCCATTAGCAATGCGATCTGAATTAACGACCAATGCCGAGAAATACGAAGAAAATCGCGCGAAAATCTTCGAACATTTCTTAAAGAATTCCTCTATCAGACCGATACACATCGCCGTTTCGGCCATACAGTCGATTAACGAAGAAAAATGGAAAGAAAAACTCTACCTGACCGGACTTACCTATCAGTATTCGGAAGAATCAATCGACAACAACACCCTGATTGTACGCAACTTTGAAAAACGGTACTTGCTTGATCATCTCACGCAATACTTTTCGTTCGGAATCGGTGAACAAGTAGCCAATCAACTCAACGGATGTTACTTGGTTTCGCTTGTAAACCTGCACAGCTATTACGTGACCACCGAACAAGATGACAAAGCCGATAAAATCAAAGAATTATTGCTACGCATTAGCAAAAAATCGGAGCAGGAAAAAGAGATCAATGACTACTTGAATAGTGTTGAAAAAAGCAAGTAATCTTGGGCATTTTTCGTAAACATATCACACAATTGACCGACGAAGAACTGATGGTTGAAGTCATCAATCATCACTCTTCGTCGGCTATTACCGAACTGCACCGTCGTTATAGCAAAAAGTTGCTCGGTTACTTCATCAAAATGTTGCAACGTGATGCGGATACGGCCAACGATTTTGTGCAAGAGCTATTTTTACGGATCTTGGAGAAAAAACACCTCTACGATCCTGAGAAAAAATTTTACACGTGGTTGTTTACCATTGCTTCCAACATGTGTAAAACAGCTTACCGCAAAAGTCCGATAGTTGCGCTTTCAACCGATGGATATGAATTGAACAGACACACGGTAGACGGTGATGATCTGGCTGAAAAGAACCACTTCAAGGAATTGTTGAAAGAAAGTTTAGAACACTTGGAACATCACCATAAAACCGTTTTTGTATTGCGCTACATGGAACAATTCAGCTTGAACGAAATTGCCGAGATTACTGAAACCTCGCTTGGAACAGTGAAATCGCGCTTGTTTTATGCCACCAAAAAAATGACCGAATTACTCAAAGCATTCGACCCCACATACGAATCAACATTTTTTAAATTGAACTGAGATGGATAAGCATTTGAACGACAACGAAGAACGATTGTTTGATCTGGTAGATCAAAAGGACTTCGACCAACTCACGCCCGAAGAACAAACCTTTGTGGAAACGCATTTTTCTGAAGCAGCATACCGCTTACAACGTCAACTAATCAGTGAATCAAACACACTTTACGAAGCCGTTGCGGAAGTGCCTCCGTTGGTCGTTCCGATGGCAAATTCGACTGTTTTCGGGAAACAAATTCCGCTTTACCAAGCCTTTATAGGCATAGCGGCAACGATTGCTTTGTTTCTTTCCATTTGGCCCGATCAAACAGAAAAAACGGAAGTACAAAACAACAAGCCGGCATTAAGTAAAACCGACACGATTATCCAAACCAAAATCATTCGTGATACAATCATTCGCTATAAAAACCACCGAAACGGAAATCAATCGGCACAATCCAGTCGCTCTGAGGACGACCAATTTCTGGCTACCCAAATGCGCATACTCGAAGCAAACACCTTACAATTACCCGAAATTGTGAATGATTTGAATCGCTCAGGCGGGCATTCGCTCAAAGACGATCCTGCTTCAGAACGCCTACTGAAAAGTACCTATCAGTCGGATGCACGGTAAATTAAGTACCTGAAATTCATACATATAAATATGTAGCTCTTAATGGAACTTGTTTCTATTTTAATTGGTGAATGAAGCGATAGCGATTATTCGTAATAAATTGTGCAAAACACGTCATTAGTTAATTCGTGGTGGAAAATACGCAGCAAGTCAAGAACACTTCCGCTTTTTTTGACTAATTTGTGCAACCAAAAGGCAAAGCATTACTTATTTCCAAAACAATTGCTTCATGCGCACATTCGTAGTATCTCTCTTCTCTACCCTTGCCGGTGGAATGCTTTTCGCACAACAAAATCCTCAGTGGGAAAATGAAATGATCGCCTTCGAACAAGACGATCAGGAACAAGTCATCATGGGCGCTGCTCCGATTGTTTCCGGTGTTTGGGACGATTTGCCCCAACCGCAATTCTGGCGACAAATCATGTTACTTTCTCCCGATTCTGTATTGGTAAACATCGCTTCAAACCGAAAAGTGATTGCCAAAATGTCGAATCGTATGTGGCAAGCCCAAAACGACACGCAAAAAGCATTGTTCAAAGACAGCGTGCGCCGCTCGTTGGGACTTCCGGAAGAAGAACGCATCATGGTGACAACCGGAAAAAATGACTTTTACCGCTTCGACCTGGTTTTTGAAAGTTTGCCCAAAGGTGTAGCTTGCTTTAATGAATACGGAGTAGACCCATGGTACGCGCAATCTATTTTACTGATTGAAAGTCCGGGACAATTGAAAAAATCTACGGCAGGTGCTTACGGACCTTTTCAGCTAATGCCTGGTGTAGCGCGATCTATGGGGCTTACTGTCAACAAAACGGTTGACGAGCGCAAAGATTTTAAACGATCAGCTTACGGTGCTTCGCAGCTTCTGAAACGTATTTGCATTCCTTCCGCACGCACCATTGCCACCAACGCCGGATTGACGGTAGATGAACAGTCTATTTGGTTTCGCCTGTTGGTAATGCACGTGTATCATGCCGGATCATTGAACGTAAAGGCAGTAGTTGAACGCATCGGAACAGTAAAAGACGGCGATGAACTCATTCAGAAAATGTGGGTAACAACGGCAGCCAGTTTCGGTAATTCTTCGCAAAATTATTCCCAATTGGCATTGGCTGCGCACATTCAGCTGGATCAGTTACTGTCTGCAAAAAAATGCGATGTATACCATTGCACGCAATTTGCTTCTGAAGAAGAATAATCGCATCAAAATTCGGAGCGAAAACATAGGTTGTCTCCGCTCCGTTTCTTGCAATTAGAACTCCAAAATAATTCCCAACGTGGGTGTAATGAGTTTGCTTTCGTTTGTTAATATGATTGGAATTGCATTGGAGCCGTCTGATTTTAATGCTTGTCCGTCAGTGGTTTCAAATCCGGTATTATCCTCATTGCGTTTGAAGGTATAAGAAGGAACGCCTTCTTGCGATGTCATCAAAACGTTTTGGATATCAATGAAAAAATCGAAACTGATCTTCTTGTAATTCACCTTTTTATCCAGACGGATATCCAATTGACTAAACGCACGCAAACGCTTGGTATTAAGTGCCGCATAATCCAGGGTTCCAACCCCAAGTAGCGCATAAGTCTGTTGCGAAGTCGTCAAATTGAATGGCGTATAAGGCGCGCCTCCTGCAAAACGGTATTTCGCTCCCAATTGCCAGTTCTTGCCAAATTTGTAACCAAGTGTCCCCGACAACAAATGCTGATTGTCCCAAGCTGAAGGAAGTAATTTGCCGTTGGTCCCCGAAAATTTGCTTCGCACGTAGGTATAACTGACAAAATAAAAGATCTTCTTTACCAATTTTTGCTGCACAAACACCTCGAATCCGTAAGTTTCACCTTTACCGGTACTTTGCACAGATTCTGTTCCAACTGCTCCGAATTCAGATCCTTGATTGGCCAGCGAAATCCCTGAGGCAACTGACACCGGATAATTGCTGTATTGCTTGTAAAATCCTTCCAAAGTAAAACGCAGCGATGAATTCGGGATGAATTGCGTTCCAAGCACATAATGATTCGACTGAATGTAGTTCACGTTGCGATTGACCAATTCGTCTTGCTGGTCGCGGTATCCGAGTGAGGTGTAAGTTGGAATTTTATAATACCGACCGATCGAAGCGGTTAAATCCCATTTTTCGTTGAAAGAATAAGCAGCCGAAAGACGCGGAGAAAGTGTACTTAACGGATTGTTTCCATCTTTCGTAAAGGAATTCATGTCCGAACGCACACCTGCAGAAACCAATAATCGTTTATCGAAAAAGGTTTTTGACACCTGTGCGAAAGCGCCATATTTGAAGAATTCGATCGCACTTTTAGATGAAACTTCCACAGCCGGTTGCAGCACGTTATTCGAGTCGAGATAAGCATCCGTGAGTTTGTTGTAGCTGTCAATGTTGTATTTTACATATTGCCCCGAAACACCAAAGGAGTATTTCCAGCCATTGACGTATTTATTGAAGTCGAAACGAAACTTGTTTTCAATTTCCTGCGAACGCAATTTCAGGTTTCGGTAGGCCTCATTTCCGTTTTGAGCATCGGTGAAACGATCCAATTCATTGTTGAACATGTTTCTACTCAAAGCAAGATTGATGAATCCTTTGTTGATGAGTCGTTTTAAGGTAAATCCGGTAGTGTAATTCCATTGGTTGATAAACGGTAACGAACGACGATAATATTCATTCTCAAGCGATGCATTTTTAGTGGCACCGAATTTAAATTTGTCAATGGCCCCAATCCCGATTGCTGTAAGTGTAGTTTTAGGATTGAGATTGGCGGTTACTTTGTATTGAAAATCGGTGTAGCGCGGTCTGATAGGCAAATCGATCGCTGTAAAAAGTAAATCGAGGTACGAAAACCGCGATGCTGCCAGAAAATCAACTTTCTTCCCCAACGGACCTTCTAGGGTTACCGCACTTTCAGTAAGACTGGCCCGCACATTTCCCGAAAATTTCTGACTATTTCCCTGCCGTTGCTTGATCACAAAGGTCGAAGCCAGCGCATTGTCATAACGTGCATCAAAAGCCGAAGAGGATAATTTCAGATCTTCGATAAACGATACATTGACCAATCCTTGCGCCCCACCCGAACTTCCTTGGGTCTGAAAATGATTAAACACCGGAATCTCTATTCCGTCCAAATAATACACATTTTCATTGGGTGCCCCACCTCGGATAATAATGTCGTTTCGAGCTGCACCGCCAGCCGATCCGCCAACTCCGGGCAAGGTTTGCACCACCTTCGACACATCATAACTTCCCCCCGGATTACTTTTGATTTCCTCTGAGGTGAGCTTCTGAACCGATAACGGCGTAATCATATCGGCAGTCGTCACGTTTTTATTGAAATCTGTACGAATCACCACTTCATCCAACTCTGTTTCTTTTGAATTCAATTCAACGTTGATAATTTGCGCATTTCCGGAAGTTACCACAATGTTGAATTTGGTTTCCGGTTCATAGCCATCGGCCGTGATCACCAGATTGTACGTTCCGGTAGGCAGTTCCAAAAGAAATTTACCATCCACATCAGAAGTTGTTCCAGCTAGTTTGTTTTCGGTCACAATCTGAGCTCCGAAAATGATTTCTTGCGTGTTTTTGTCCTTGACAGTTCCTTGCACATTACCGGTTGTTTGGGCGGAAGCAATGCTGAAAAAGAAGACCAGTAGACAAGTTGAATAAAATCGCTTCATTTTAATATGTTTTCGTATTAACAAGAACAAATGTAATACGTTTTTGTAATAAAAACCATCAAAGTAATATGAAATCGTATTATTTTTTATAATTTCGTAGTACAATACGGATAGATTATGGACAGTGTTCTTGTTCAACTCATTAAACAATACGAAGCTTATAAAGTTCAACCGTCAACCGGTTTGGCAGATGATTCATTCGCTGATTTTGTGGTTTATTTAAACGGTCAAATTGGCAAAAACCAAGTAAATGCTAGTGATTTTGGAATAGACAGCTGGAAAAATTTCAATCGCCAAACACTTGCAGAAATGGGCGTGAGTTATTTGGGGAAAATGAATCGGTATGTCGAGAATTACTGCCGCAAAGCCATGCCAAAGACACAAGTTCCGTCTATTGATGAATTCACCTACCTCATTTTATTGCTGCAATACGAAAGTTTAACCAAAACCGAACTGATTCATCACAACGGTCACCCCATTACCACAGGAACCGAAATCATTAAACGCTTACTAAAAAAAGGATTTATCAGTCAATTCGACAATACGGAAGATAAACGCAGTGTCCGCGTGCAATTAACTGAAGCAGGAAAGGTTGCTATTTTCTCTACGGCTACTGCCACCAAGGGTATTTCGTCATTGGCAACAGGAATCTTAAGTGATCAAGAATTGATTTCACTTGTCAACACGCTAAAAAAATTGGATGAATTTCACGACCGCGTTTTCCGAGAAGGAAAGCAATTGGAAGTTGAAGAATTGGCAGATAAATTCCTGCCTAAAGAGCAATAATAAACTTCTAATTGGGCATGCTTCGATTTCCTTAAAGGAATTGAAATGTATGCTGAAATTTAAATCGGTAACGATTCGATAATTGTTTTGCCACAGATGTAGCAAGCTATACCAGCTTTTCTTCTTCTATTTTGAAAAATGGTTGTTTGCCTAGCATAATCCTTAATTCCGAACCAACCTTAACTTAATGACATTGGCCTAAAGAATCAAATTAATCGTCTTTTTTAAACTTAATCGACAGCGAATTGACGCAATGACGCGTATTCTTTGCTGTAAATCGTTCGCCTTTAAATACGTGTCCTAAATGACCGTCGCAATTGCCACAAACGATTTCTATGCGCTTACCGTCGGCATCAGGCACTTGTTTTACCGCACCGGGAAAAGTATCGTCAAAAGAAGGCCATCCGCAACCTGAATCGAATTTATCGGAAGAAAGGTATAACGGATTTTCGCAGCGACGGCACACAAATACTCCTGTTTCTTTCCATTTGTTGTATTCACCCGTAAACGGATATTCGGTTCCTTTACGCTCAATGATTCGCGCTTCTTCTTCCGTTAGTTTATTCCACTGATCTTTCGGTAACATCGTATCTAGTTTGATAAAGAAAAAAATCCTCCCTCCGCCTGAAGCAGAAGGAGGAAATATAGTTATAAACAGTCTACTAAAGGAAATGTTTCGATTACATCGACATTCCGTTCATTTTCTCTTCGAATACTTTGGCGTAGAATTGTCCTACTTGTTTTAGGATATTCGACGAATTGGACTTGGTAGTCATCACCATTTCACCGCCTTCGCGATCAACAGTCATGTAGAACGTATCCATGATTTCCAATACTTTCATACCATCTTCCAACTCCAAGCTTTTGATATCGATTTGACCGAAATCAACAAACATAGAGAAGGTTTTCTTTCCGAAATCTTTTGCAAACGAAGGAATTTTCAACGATCCGCTTTTGTTTTCAGGAAGTGTGAATCCATACAATCCATCTTTTCTTGGAGCAATCGCCATTCCTTCGGTAATGAACGCATCACCTTGTTTTTGCAAGCCCATCAACGTAGCATATTGCGACGCTTGTTCGTTGATGAATTGTCCTTTAGAACCCAATCCTAAGAAAAAGTTGAATTGTGGAATCATTCCCATTCCACTGCGCGGATTTCCGGTAAATACCAACCCGAATTGTCCGGAGAACATTTTAGAAAACGGACTATCACCCATCATTGCTAACGCAAAGGCAGCTTCGCCCGGCAATGCTCCGTTCAATTGTTTTTGTGCTTCCGGAATAAAATCAGCCAAAAACGACTCCATTTTACTCACGTCCATATTGGCACTGATTCCCATCCAGGCATTACCTGAACCCAATTTTTTCACAACTGAAGCTTTTGGATCTTCTTTGAAGAACATCAAGTCTTTCAGTTTATCACTAAACAAGTTGCTCACTTTGGTTGAAACACTTCCTTTTTCGAAGTTGGTAACGGTTTGAATGTATCCGTCGGCTACCAAGTCATTGAGTGTTTTTTGTTTGTCGGCAGGCAATCTGTTCAACGCCGTATTGGCTGTTGTAAACAAACGTTCAATGTTTAATCCGGTAACGATATCGCCTGTATTCGCTAAAATAGTTCCGGTTTTACCTGTACTCTCATCACCTTCTGTTTGTTCGAAAGCTGTTTTCAACAAATCAGTGAAATCTGGTGAACCTCCTTTGATTAGTACAATCGCCAAGGTATTGCGAATCCCGATTCCAACATCACCGTTGTTGAAGCATTGAATATCGCCCGACTCGGTGGCTTCATATCCCATTCCGTTGAATTTATCGGCCAAACTGTCTTTGTCTTTCACATCAAAAAGCATGTAAGTCAACTCCGGTGAACCGTCAATTGCAAATGGTGCTTGAACGGCAAAGTAAACAGGCTTTGAAAAATCAACACCACTTTCCCAAGAGCTCAATTCGCCACTCAAAATAGCGCCTGCTTTCGGAAGGTGTTTATAATCTAGTTTATCTAATAATTGTTGCACGGAAATATGTCCGAAGGCAACGATGTTTTTGTTTTCATTGATTAAGGCAGAGGTAGCTGTTTTTGCATCGCGATCATCACCGCCGGAACATCCGACCAACGTGATAACTCCGATGGTTGCAATAAAAGCTAATTGGAAGATTTTTTTTACCGGATTCATAGTCTAAAAATAGTTATTGGTACAGGTATCAAATGTACAGTTTATATTTAATTTCGAGCTAGGTAATACAAAAAAGTATTGCCTGTTTAAAACGCTAATAGAGTGCATTTTATAGAACCGTATTTTAACTGGAGACACGTCTATATCGCGTCTGAAGACCCGCATTCACCGTTCTTTAATCGAGAATACAGCGAATTCGAATTTACCGACCGTATTTACAACTACCTCATCCATCCGCAATGGGACAACATCGGTTCGCGAACACTCTTTGCCAAAATACTGGTAGTAGACTACGAAGAACAGTATGCAGTGCTGGAATTTATAGGCGAATGGAACGATGCCATTGAAAATGATGTGATGACGTTAAAGCGCAATATCATTGAACCAATCCTGGAACAAGGCATCAATAAATTCATTTTAATCGGTGAAAATGTGCTGAATTTCCACTATTCCGACGATTGTTATTACGAGGAATGGTTTGATGATGTGGAAGAAGGATGGATTGCGATGGTGAATTTTCATGATCATGTTGTCTCTGAGTTTTCAAAGGCGCGTATTGACCATTATTTTGTGATGGGTGGCGAGTTGGAAGACATTGAATGGCGAACGTATCAACCGCGTGACTTTTATGACAGAGTAAACGCGTTGGTGACTAGGCGAATCGGATAACGGAGGTTGAATTTTTAATGTTGGATGCTTGATTTTTGATTCGAGTTTTGGTAACTATATAGATTCCCTTAATGTTATAATAGGTTGAATTTTTAATGTTGGATGCTTGATTTTGATTCGAGTTTTGGTAACTATATAGATCCCCTTAATGTTAAGATGGTTTGGTAAAACTTTAAAAATCACCAAGATCTAATCCAACATCAAAAATCAAGCATCAATCATCCCCAAAAGTTTCCTTAGTCGGGCTTGTTCCTAAAACCCAATTCAACATTAAAAATCAAGCATTCGTCAAAAAAAAATCCCACCATCCACCTCAGGCAGACAGCAGGATTTTCACTAGTAACTCAATTGTTATTTCTGAATGTAAATCTTCTTGGAGGTGAAGTTATTATTTACGTTCAAATGCGCGATGTAAACCCCAGATTGCAAGTCATTCGATAAACGCACAGCCTTTTTATTTTCACCGATCTCTGTTGTTCCGATCGATTCATTGAATACCGATTTTCCGTTCAAATCAACCAAATTCAAAGAAGATTCTCCAGCTGCTAATGCGGTATAATTCACCACCAACGAATTGGTTGAAGACTGGTAGCCCAATTCCAAACTAATGTCGTTCTGATTTTCTTCGATCCCGGCAATAGAACCGTAAACATGCTGCGATAAGAAAATTGCATCTCCTCCGGAATTGTTTTGGGAATTCGATCTATTTGTAGCTAAATAGAATGTCACATTACCTACATTGGTAGCAGGAGCAGTCCATTGAAAAGCCCATGTTGACTGAACATTACCGGCCAAGGTATGTGTCACATATTTTTTACCGCTCGCACCGTTCTTCAATTGTGTACCCGAAGAAGGAATAATGGAGATTGTTCCTGCTTGGGCATTTGAACCATTTAATGCAACGATTTCGAATCCGTTGATTGTACTCGGATTCGCGATGCTAATGGCAACATTGTAAACCGTTCCCGGAGTATAACTGGAAACAACGTTTGCTCCTTCTGTCATTACCACCGTGTTTACACCTGCTCCGCTCTGAGCTGTTCCTGTGTGACATTGGGTGCAATTGTTTTCGCCCGGAGCACCTGTTTTACCGGCACCGGCACCGTTGTTATCAATAATGTGTGATTTTTTGTACGATGACATTTCAATGGAGTAGCTACCGCTATTGCTGAATGCCAGCAATCCGGCGAGCCCCACAAATGCCATTGGGAGGAAATAAATCTTTTTCATTTGTCTAATAGTTTTGTGTGAAATTAGAATATTTTCGGTTACATACCATGGTATATTTGTCACATTCACGTGTACAATTCTATTCATATTGATTCTAAATGATTTGAGAATCAGCCTACTCTTTTCAATACTTCGACAAATTGTAGAATTAAAAAGACCAATTATTAACATTAATAGATAACTGATTAAAAAAGACAGAGATATTGACGGCTAAAATCACGCATTCAATTATTTAATTTTTCAACTATTTTCATCTACTCCTGTACTGCATTTGTTTGATAAATCGATTTAGTAAAATCATTCTTTCACAAAACACCTTGTGATTCAAGCGAAAGAAATGCATATTTGTCAAAAAAAACGAAACGTATGAAAATCAAACTACTAGTGCTTTCATTGTTCAGCTGTATGGCTGTAATGGCTGCGAAAACCGTAACGGTGACAGTAAAATGGACCTTTGAAGAAGTTGTAGAAGGCTATGACCATGACAACAAGATATTGGTTTTCGTTGACGGCAAATCAATGGGTGAGTCGCAAGTGTACAAGGAAACCGCTAAAGCTACTTATTCGTTTGAAGTAACAAAAGGAAAACACGTCATCAAAATAGTTGATTACTCGTTTTACGAAGGAAAATGGGACATTCACACGAAAGAAAACCAGTATTCGGTAGATGCTTTTTACGAAGGTAATATCAACTGCACGGCCAATACAACGATTAATATGTTGTTTAACGTCGATAAAGAATCATCTGACTTTACGGTAACCGGCGGAAAAGAAGTGGTTGCGAAAGGTGTGCCTTTGATGGTTACCTGGATTTACAAAAACGTAGAAGAAGGTTTCGATCATGAAAACCGTATGGTAGTTTATATTGACGGAAAAAAGATGGGAACTTCAGCCATTTTTGCAGAATCCAAAAAAGGAAGCTTGACTGTTAATGTTCCTCCTGGGCAACATGATGTAGTGATTGAAAACTACGCTTTTTACGAAGGTCAATGGGAATTACATTCCATCGAAAACAACTATTCGGTTGATGCTTTTTACTCCACCAACATGATCTTCGCTAAGAAAAAACGCTCTGTAAACTTGGAGTTTGACATTGAAACATTAGAAACAACACCAACAGTTAAATAACCAGTACAATCCCAATAGAAAAAGGCTGCTTCGATACCGAAACAGCCTTTTTTATGTCTTATTGTTAACGAATTAACCTTCCCAAACACCCATTGAGTTAAACTTCTCAATACGGTCGTGAACACGTTGTTTCGGTTCGATCGGATCCAATTCTTTCAAATACTCTTTGATTTTTCCTTTCACTCGCTCAAACATCATTTCTTGTTTGCGGTGTGCGCCAGAAAGTGGTTCTTCGATTACATCATCTACCAGCTTCAAACGTTTCATATCTACACTGGTTAACTTCAATGCATCAGCGGCTTGTTCTTTGTAATCCCAAGAACGCCATAAAATAGATGAGCAAGATTCCGGAGAAATAACGGAATACCAGGTATTTTCTAACATCACCACTTTATCACCAACACCAATTCCTAATGCACCACCCGAAGCTCCTTCGCCAATGATGATACAAATTACAGGAACTTTCAGCTGCATCATTTCATAAATGTTGCGTGCAATAGCTTCTCCTTGTCCACGTTCTTCAGCCTCAAGCCCCGGAAATGCTCCCGGAGTATCGATAAACGTTACAATCGGTTTATTGAATTTCTCGGCCAGTTTCATCAAACGCAATGCTTTGCGGTATCCTTCCGGATTCGGCATTCCGAAATTTCGGTACTGACGCATTTTGGTGTTGATTCCTTTTTGCTGACCGATAAACATCACTGTTCGTCCGTCAACCAACCCAAAACCGCCAATCATAGCTTTGTCGTCTTTCACACTGCGGTCACCATGCAATTCCTGAAATGTATTCTCAGTAATGGCATTGATATAGGCCAATGTATACGGACGATCCGGATGACGAGACAACTGAACGCGCTGCCATGGTGTTAATCCGGTGAAAATTTCCTTGGTTTTATCCGCCAGTTTCGTTTCTAATACCTGAATTGTCTCAGCCATATCTACATCTGTAGTACGACCGATTTCACGCGTCTGTTCAATTTGCTCTTCAAGTGCCTTCAACGGCTCTTCAAAATCGAGATAAGTCGACATATAGTGTAATTTTGAGTGGCGAAATTTACGAAAATAGTTCGCTCATTGCTACTTTTACCAAATGATATATTTCCCTTCCTGTAAAATCAATCTTGGTTTGCACATCTTGCGAAAGCGCAATGACGGCTTCCATGAAATAGAAACAGGTATGCTGGAAATTCCGTTTCGTGACATTTTGGAAATCGTACCCTCCGACCATTTTCAGTTCACTACTTCCGGAATCGAAATTCCTGGAAACGGAAATAGTTGTGTAGATGCCTACAACCTATTGAAACACGATTTTGATCTTTCCCCCGTTCACATTCACCTGCACAAAGTTGTTCCCATGGGCGGCGGATTGGGTGGAGGCTCTGCAGACAGTACAGCAACATTGAAGGCATTGAATGATTTGTTCCAACTTCAATTATCTGTTGACGAATTAAAAAAATATGCAGCGCAACTGGGGAGCGATAATGCTTTTTTCGTGGAGAGAGGTTTACAATTGGCCAAAGGGCGGGGCGAAGTTTTGGAACCGCTGTCAATTGATTTGCCCAACTGGAAAATTTGCGTAGTGAACTTAGGCATTCATGTTCCAACGGCAACAGCTTATGCTAAAGTGACTCCGAAAGCTGATCGCGCGGCACTTTCAGAAATCTTACACCAACCGGTATCAACCTGGAAAACTGACTTGATCAACGATTTTGAACCGAGTGTTTTTGCTCAACATCCCGAACTCCTTACACTCAAAAACGATCTATACCAAGCCGGAGCAATGTATGCCGCTATGTCGGGTTCGGGTTCTACCCTATTTGGGTTGTTTGATAAAAAACCGGATGAGATTTCTTGGTCGCAACAGCCGGTGTATGAAGTGTGGGTGTGATCGACTTACAAAACATCTTCAAACAACAAGTCTTCTTTCTTAAATTCCAACCGTAAGTTTTTCATGAGAATACCTTGTGTAATGCGTTTATGATCACCTGCCATTGCATCGATGTAACAAGCTTGAACAATGTTACTGATTTGCGAAGCAGTCAATTCATAGGCATCCGTTAAGCGCAGCAGATCGATGCTTTCTTCAAAAGGCAAATCGACCGGAACGGTCTGCTTCCAGATGAGTTCGCGCTCCATCTTGCCCGGTTTCGGAAAATAAATCATCGACTGAAAACGCCGGATAAAGGCACTGTCTATGTTTTGTTTGAGATTGGAAGCCAGAATGACCATTCCGTTGTAATTTTCAATTCGCTGCAGCAAATACGCCACTTCCTGGTTGGCAAAACGATCATTGGAGCTCTCGGTTTCTGTACGTTTTCCAAAAAGTGCATCGGCTTCATCAAAAAAGAGAATCCAGTTTTTGTGTTCGGCACGCTTGAAAATACCTGATAAGTTTTTCTCCGTTTCACCAATGTATTTTGAAACCAATAATGACAAGTCAATTCGAAAAACCGGTCGGTTTGCCGCCTTACCCAACAAACTAGCTGTGAGCGTTTTTCCCGTTCCGGGAGGACCGTAAAACAAGGTTTTGTATCCTTTTTTGGTGCGCTTCCCTAATTCAGGGTGAGCGGCCAATTGCTCGTAATAACTCAACCAATTCTCTAGATCCTTGAGTTGCTCGCGGGTATGTTCGCCAATGATCAGATCCTCCCATTCCATATCGGTTTCAAGGAGTTGCGCCGGGAATTCGGGGGAGAGTTTGGGTGGCTTTATTTCGACGTACATAAGCAGCTGAATGAGATCCTGATGCGGCAACAGTTTTCCACTCAACACAGGTAATTCAGCAGAAACAGACTCCAATTCCACCAAGTTCTGTTTGGCCAGCTTCCCTTCTGGCAAGAGCAACTGCGCGATTTCCTTTCGGCGTTTCATATCGCGTGCGGCCAGCAAAAACACAGCTGTTTCTCCCGTTGGAATAACTCCACGATGCGGTGCTTGTGTCACTCCACCGAATTCGGTACAGATGGTATCGAAACTCGGGTTTTTGGCAAGAAAAATATCGAGCACCTGCGGCGAAAAATAAGGCGCAAGGGCAAGAAGCAGGATGATTTGTTCTTGGAAGGATAAATCGTAACGTTCAATCAACTTCCGCAGCACCTCATCTTCAATTTCGAGTTTGGAATGGTATAACTCGTCGATGGGATAGTTATCTGTGTTGTTGATATTGGCCACGTGTAGTTTGGTGGCTTTGGAGATGATGGTGTGGAGTCCGTACATAGTTATTTTACTTTTCGTTTCTTAATGATAAGCTGCCAATCATTGATTCGAATGTTTCCATTATTTATTTGGTCTGTTGCAATATTTGGTCGTCCATCTGCCAATGCTACACCATTAAATGGTCTTCTAACAATGGGGAAAATATTAAAATTAAAGTCGGTAAGTTCTATGCTACTTCCGGAAAACTCAATGCCAGTTGAATTGGTCTTTTCAACGTCTATAGAATTTTTGGAATAATTAAACGCACCAGTGACGAGACTATTAACTGCTAAAACAGGCGTAACAACTGCTCCTTGATTCATGGTAGTTAATCCTCCTCTGATTCTAATATCTTCGCGCGTGAAATTAGATAATGGGTTATTTACGCCATCTTGAACCATCGCTGCTGTGTTTATAGTTAGATCAACCTCCATACGCGGGTTCATTATTCCTTCGAAAAGTGCCGTTAAAGTAAAATCAAAAATGCTAGTCATTGCTGACCTCGTTAATTTATTAAAAATCGGAGTAGTTACAAAAGTTCTTATGAAACCTCCGTCGGTCGCCATAAATGGAGCACTTGTTTCTTGAATATGCCTTGAAATGGAGGCAAGTAAAACATTTACTGGCACAAAGAACTCATCATTGAATTCGATGACATTTTGATTGAAATCGTAGGCAAATGTCATTATCGGGATATCTCTAACTTGGCTACTATGTAACAGAAGCCTGTTATCTTCCCGTCTTAGATCAAGATCACCAATGATATCATCAGACCAACTAATACGTGGTGCGGCATCATCAAATGATCTACGGATTAAACCAACTAAAGCTGAAACATTGATCAACCCTCTTTGGGTAATTTCATTTCGGTTATTTCTTCCGTTTGCAATTGGAACAACTACATTTTCATTGAAAAGCCCCATGTTGGCAGTTGCAGTCATGTAATTCAACCATTCCTTATTTTCCGTATCCACACGGTAACTTTGTTCAAGCGCAAAATATTCATTGAGTTTAGCAAAAGTGCGCATCCTGTTTTCCGAAAATCGCAAACAGTATTCCATTAGCTGATCTACAACAAAGTTTTGCATCTCGGGAGTTAATTGTCCGTTAAAAAAGTCGCGTCGAATAATTCCCAATTGAAGCATAACTTGACATATCTGCCAAAGCGATGGCCCATTAACGGGATTTGTTCTATTTTGCAACCGTTCAGCTTCTACTTTTATCCTGTTTAGTTCGCTCCAAACATATTCTTCTGTCCAATTTTGTTGATTGGCAAAATTTACAAACGCGGCAAATTGCTGTTGTTCAGGACCTGGTTGTACAATCGTTTCATCACTGGTGGCATTTTGCGCTGGTAATAAATCCCGCAAGTCTTGAATTGTCAAGTTTGTTACTGGAATTTCCAAACTACCACCAGTAGTGGTAATAACGTAATCTTTAGCTCCGCTATCGTAACTTAATATCCGAATAGATAAATCTGTTCCAAGCCTGTTGGGAGTAAAGGTTCCTGTTAAATTGGCGTTGATATTCAGGTTGTCTAAAACAGTTGCGCGTAAGAAACCATTATCCCAAAGTGGATCGTGCATTTTGATCGTAACATCGCCCGGACCATTGCCTTTTACCGATATTTTTTCGGTCAGTATTCCGCTGAAAATAGGATCGGAAGTGTTGTTGGCCGACCCCATTACCAAGTCTAATATTCCTAAATTAAAACTCGTATTTCCGGTTATGCCATATTTAGGTGAGTCGATCGTTAAGTCGAAAAAGTTTTGTGAATCTCCAGTAAAATTGACTTTTCCTGTACTAAATATGGGTTTCAGATTCAAGGAACTGTTTTCTGTGCGAATGGGATCATCTTGGATGTTGTAGAGATAACGATTGGAATTAACAATCACCGAATTGAATGGAATATTCAGTGACTCCCAGCCTGCCTTTCCGTTTGTTGATGTTTGGAAAACCATTTTACCATCTTCACTAGACGAGACTGTAAACGATTTTAGATTCAGTCCTCTTAACGTAAACGATTCATTTTCGTCTAACTTCAATTTAACTTCATTGATATCTTTGGTTGGTTCCCACTTATCGGCCGGCAAAGTTGTAGTAGAACTACGTGTGTAAACTTCGGCTCCTCTACCTTCTAAAGATTCCATCTGCAAATCCTCAAAGAATAATTCCATGTTTGATGGAACAAGGATACGAGCAATTTCGCGATTGATAATGTCTTTTTGTAATTGTGTGCTCTTGCCTTTACTGTCGCTGTATTTCTTGCGGATTTCGATTTCTTTTTTACGTCTTTCTGCCTGTGCCGACTTGTTGAGTGGCGTTTGTGTTATGGTGATTTTACCTTTTAGGTTTTTCATCACCGTAGGATTTTTCTTGTTTTCTGGAAACTTGCATCGGAAGGTTTCCGTATCAAAAAAGAACTGATCCATGCTAAATTTCGGAATATCCAATTGTGTTTTTATGATGGTTTTGTTACCTATTTGTTGCAAAGATCCACCCAAAAGTTTGGCATTCAGATCAAAATCTCCTTCAGCATGGGTCTTATCCTGATCGTATTCAAACGCTCCTTCGGCAAGCAGATTTTGCACGTTAAAATCAATCCCTCCTTTTATAATGCCAACCGAAGCCGATTTACCGGTCGCTTTTTGAAGTGTTAGTTTTAGCATGTCTGCCATTTGGTATTCAAAGCCTTTCGCAAGCGAAAAAGCGCCTGTTTCAATACCGTCAAAATTTGACATCTGAAATGCCGAATCCAATTTTACCCCTTTGATTTTAAGATCGTGAATGATGCTCCATTGGGCAGGGAAATCTATAATATGTTTCGTTTTCTGTTTCCCACTTCCAACTTCAACTTGCCCTTTAAGCCCATGAGCCATTACTGCCTCTACATCTAGTTTATCAAGGCTTATTCCTGTTATTTTTTTGGTTTCATCAAGACTAAGCGTAGCATCTATTTTTAGGCCTTGAAGAACTAACGGTTGGTCGCTACCATCGTTACTAAGAACGACCGATTCGTCGCTTGTTTTAAAATCTAGTGAGTGGGCCGAAATTTTGTCGAAACGAACGCCACTAACCTTGATTTCATCGTCTAGCATCTCTACGGCATCAACAGATCCGAAAAATCCTACGTCGAGATTGTTTCCTGAACGTGTATCCTGAAAACTTCCATCGAATACAGGTTTTTCAAGTTTCACGCTACTAAACTGTTTCGAGAAGTCGATTAATGAATAATCTTTGTTATATGACTCTTGGTGAATTTTAGTTGTTAATTCACCACTTCGCAGACCATTGAACAAGAGGTTCAATTTACCGTCATTGAACTGCGGCAATGTAGGTCCAATTTGCGGTAACAACGATAAACTCTTGTTTGCATTTGATCCGTATTGAAAGCTAAGGTCGCTAAAATCAAATGCAGAAATACCGACTTCAAAATTATCCTTCGCTCTAATTTTCCAACCTTCTTCTGTGCTCGATAAAACAAATTCTTTTGCTCTGAAATCCTTGAGTAAGTCTTTTTTTCCTGACAACATTATTTCAAGCAATTGCTCCTCGGAAAACGTTTTTGGCAGTAACGGACCGATTTGGTTATCGGGCATGGTCATGTTCGACTTCCAACCGTTTGTTTCAAAAGAATGAAGGTTAAAATTGTTGATGTCTATGTTAGATAACACATTATTACCATCCACATTTTTAAACAGCGTTTGAGCATTTAGAGCAATTCTTTTAAAGTGAATTTCACCCATACTTTGATGCGAGTCTTTTTCGTCTTTATGACTAAAATCAACTGAGTTGATTACAAAATCTGGAATATTTACATCTGGATTAACTGCCGTAATGTTTTCTTTCTTTTCGGAACCATACTTGAGTTCCAAATCAAGCAATGGTTTTGCGTTGTTATTATTCTCTTCGGTGTTTAATGAGAAATTAACGTTGATTCTGCTTGATGTTGCATCGTTGTTTTGCCAGCTTGAATTGCAATTGCCGTTTAGGATTAAATCTTCAACGGTAATCTTATCGCTTGTTTCGCCAGGAATAAAACTAACTCCTTTTATTTTGGCGGAGGTTCCTTCTCCTTTTCCAAACAAACTAAAGCAGGTTTCCCCATATTGAAGGTACATTGACTTAAAGGCTACCTCATCTACTTTAATGCTTTTAAGTTTTATTGCTTTTATTTTGGTTTGGTCTTCGGTTGCTTCAAAATAACGATCGTCTTGAATATCTATGTCAACATTGATTTTGAGGTTTTTCAGTTCAATTTCTCTTCCATCTAAGTAAAAATCTTGATGGTCGAAGAGCATTTTTTGTGCACGAATAGAAGGTATGGTTATTTCATGTAGCTGTATGTTTTTATCCTTGAGATTCGATTCGATTCCTTGCCCACTGATGGTAAAATCCAATAGTGCTTTTTTAATATTGAATTGTTCAACCTTCGTGATTTTATCAAGATGTAATCCAGCTTTTTGAAGCTCTGCTAATTGGCCTTCCACAATATTATTGACCAAATTGTTCACCATGTCGCCCCCGTCTATTTCGATGTCATCAATACTTGCGTTTACAGCAAGCGTGCGGCTTTCATCAGCTAATTCTAATTGCTTCAACAACGCAAGTGCTTTGTTGCGTTTGGAGGCTTTTTTTAACTCATGTGGCGTTTTCTTTTTAATAAGAGCAAGATACGCTTTTCGGTTTTCATCAATGTATTGCAATGCGTCTATCTCTTGCTGTGTATCGGGACTGATGTGATACAATTGCGCCTCAATCTGTTCAAGCTCTTCTTTTAGGTCATTCCGTTTTTTCTGTAGGTAAACATTTATATCCGTAAAATGTAATCCGGAACTGGTTGCATTACCTTCTAGTTTTCTAAGTTCAGACTTTATTGCCGTTGCTTTTTCTAATTGTCCATTCAAATAAGCAATCCTGTTTTCGCGCCAATCTTCTGTTTCTTGGGCCGAAATTTTAGTAGTACCCAATTTTACCGATCGAATCATTTCATTTGTGGCAGTCATTAAAATATTTTCTATTTCAAGACTTTCAAATGTCATTTTCATCTTCATATCTTTCGAGAAAAACTGTTTGAAAAGTGAGACTAGGCTTTGACTAGCTTCTTCCACCGATTTTCGAGAAAGTTGGTTACCATTATTGATGAGATCGTACACAAATAAGGTCATCATGCTCATCAGGATTTGAATAGCTTCCATAACGGAAGCAATGCTCTCTGAAATAAAATAGGAACTTATTTTGGGAATATAACCTGTAAACTTTTCAAAGTTCATACGCAACCCTTTCAACAGTATTTTTCCTATGCCTATTGTATCATCTTGTGTTACATAAGTCAAGTTATTCAATTCTAGTTCGGGCAACAACAACTCATACGTTGCTTTCGACTCTCCTTTCATGCGTTTATCTGGCCATTTATCCAGAAATACAGACAAGGACATACCGCGAAAAGCACCATTATCAAAGCGAACACTCGAGTCTGAACCAACATAATTCATCCCTTCAAACGGAAGAGAGTTTGCGTAAACATGAAAGTAATTATCTCTTAAATGCGATTTCAATGACAACTCACCGGGCAACAATTGCTGTGCTTCTTCGATTCTAAATGCAAGTCCGATTTCACTTTGATTCACAATCAATTGGTTGTACCAGTCATTAATTCGGTTTACATCAAATTTCTCATCATTATCTGAAAACCGTATACCACTTACAACACCTCCCATAAACTGTTGCATTTTGGCTAATTGCAACCGCTCAAGTTTGACTTTCCTCCCAGTTCCAGCACCGAAACGGACAAGTCCTTTTTGTGTTGTGTTTTCTGCAAAAGGAACCCTTGTTAAAAACCTCAAAGCTGTTCCTACTGTAGTTGCTGTTCTGTACTTTTTTTCAAAAATAAAGGCGTTTTGGTCGTGACCAGAAAACGAAAAAGAGGTTCCAGATTTATTAAATCCGAGTTGCTGGAGCATTGGCAAATCGTCGGAATAGACTGTTTCACTAATCGTATTCAGCGTGTTATTGACCCGTTCGTGCTCTCCAGCTTGCAACAAAACAGTAATGATCAAACGCACCAAACTACTTTCGGCACCTACCCATGTCTCTGGGTCTTTCAACCTGCTTAACAGTTTTTCTACATCTCTTGCTTGCGCACTGTTATTGATTCCTTTTGCAAAACCAAAATCATCCAATAGCAAATAATCATGCGGTATATGTCCAATTATTTCACCGTATTCACTCGGATAGGTATTGATAAAGTTGTTACGATCTTCTTGACTCAATGATTTGAGTAACTGATAACTAAAAATGGCACTTCTAAACCGCTTATTTTCCTTGGTTTTAACCCCATCAGCAAATGCAACATCTATTGATCCAGTTTGAGTTTTATGGTATTTCTTGAGTTTTTCTACTATCTCTAATTGCAATCCAGAAAAGGGATCTATCCCCGATTTTTCGAATCGTTTCTTAATTTCTTTTGTAGAAGAATGAGCTTTTAGAAACCGTTCTTTTTGAATTTTTAATGGATAGTGTAACTGTAATACCCGAAACGCTTCTTGTGGCTGATTCTGATCAAGAAGCACTGTAATCTCTTCAACAATTTTTTGTTCTTCTTCTGTTAATTTCGGTTTTGATAATTTGTATGGTGTAGAAATGGTTGTATGTGCTAGTTTTGTCAATGAAACAGGTATCAATTGCCCCGACATAACTGCATCGGCTGCTAAATTGGCTTCTTTTTCCAACGAAATTTTAGTGCGCGAAGCGTTTGTTACCCGCCCTTGTCGTTGTTGTATAATGTGGCTTAATTCATGGGCAATTAAATGTTGCATCTCAAAAGAGTCATTCAATGACTTTTCCAAATGAATCGTATTGCCTGCTGCTTGTGCCAAATCGCCATCTTGTTGAGTTTGGAGTGAATTTTCTTGTATCGCTACATTTGAAAAATCATGTCCAAACGCTTGCTCCATCTTTTGTTGCAAAAACGCGGGCATGTACGGATTGCGGTTATTGGTTCCGTCTTCTGCTGAAGAACCTGCAAAGCCACCACCGTACACCAAGGAACCATGTCTTGTTGATTCCTTTAATGCTTCCTGTTCTTTTTCAACAGCTGTAGTTTCTTGTGGTGTTTCAGCTTGCTTCATGTTCGATGCCTTTTTTTTAAAAACTCTTTGAGATGAATAATCGGTTTATCACCGATTATCGGTTGTTCTGGTCGGCTTCACTATTTTTCTAATCAGTTGGTGTTTACCTGCTCCAACCGGCACCCTTATAAATTCATGTTTTACCTTTCGCTTGGTTTTCCTGGTTATTTCGTCATTAGAAATGGTAGCGATGGCAGCGAAAGGTTTTTCTGCTCTGGAATTATAAATTGGATTACCAATGGTTATTTGATCTTGAGGAACACCAGCCTCTAGCAACAACCTTTCCAAGGCAGTCGCTCTCCCGTTGACTAAATTATCCAAATTACCTTCTTGTGGAATTTGTACTCCATCGATCACGAAGAAGCCATCTGGATCATTATCAGTACTTTGATCACTTGGAGTAGACCCCGAAATAGTAATTGTATTTCCACTTCCAATTAGACCTCTTGCGATTTTTCTCACAATTCGGCGCGCTTTGTTTTGGTTAATTAGACTATTCGTATCTGCATGAAACGGAATATCCAACGTGATTTCCTTAGACTTGTCATCAATGATAATTTCCTTTTCTACCGTCATTCGCCACTGAGGCAACCACCTGTTTGCACGATTTCTAATTTTTCCGTGCTTGAAGCTTTTTAAAATTTTTTTACACCACTTAAGAAACGGTGGTTCGGGGTCTTTCTGCAAATACGGATTTTCTTCGGCAGAAGCTTCATGTTGCTGATAGATTGTATGTTGATTACCCGATTGCTGAAATTCAGAATCCGAATCTTTTGTTGTTCGAGTGTGCATTTCTTGTGATATTTTATTAGTAAAATATGTTACTTGCCTGTATACTTGGCGAAAATTGTAGTGCCAATAATTTTTGTTGAGCTATAGAGATATCAGTCAGTACTGCTTTCTGTAGGCTTCACATTTGAAACTGTAGGACAATGTTTTTTTTGAGTATAAAATTGATACATCTATTTCGGCTCTCCCACTCCTACCCCCACTCCACATACAACACTTCTTCCATCCACGAATACTTGATCATGGAAATGCCCCATTCTTTGAACGGAAGCATGAGGTCAAAAGTGTGCTGTTCTACGGTTAATACATATTGCATACTGTTGGTTTGGTGAATGCGGGCGTTGCGGGTTAAGAAATCGGTTCTTAAGCCTTCCCATGTGCAATTTCTCATGGGCCGCCAATTGTCGCGCACAACTTGTAATAAGTCGGTTAATTCTTGCTCCGTTTTTCCGTCTTGCAATCGCGCTAAAAAAGCGTCATTAGGTTCCAAGGCGTAAACGGGAATCACTTCCGATAACGGAAAACCGGTGAGCAGTTTGGCTACAACCAATTCGTCTTCGGAAGGATCGGTTTGTCCGGTGGCTAAATAGTGAATCCAATAGATCGCTTCTAATTGGTATGCCACAGAAACCCAATCATTGTTTTCGTCAAGTAGATCAAAATTGCGAAACAAGGTCGGTAAAAACGGATGGAGTAATACCACACCTGCATTGGCTGTATAAATCGGTTCTTCAACGGTTGGCGCAAGGCTTTCCGATTTGGCAGTCATCGAAAAGTCGGTCGATTGCTTGAGTTTGGTTACCAATACGGCGCATTTTTCAGGAATCATGTGCAACGGAGCTTGTTCCACTGCTAGCAATAAATCGGTTAGTTCTCCGGTATGAATGACAAGTCCCGGAATGGTTGACAACCAATCGCGAAGTGTTACCGGAATGGTTCTTGAGGCCGCAATACAGGCATTCAGCGATGGTTTTATCATCTGCAATAGTTCCTGATTGCGACTCGCCTCACGAATAAAAGCCACTAAGTGCGTATCACATTCTTTTTCCACATAAACCAACCAGTCGGCGGTGGAATGAAAGGTTGTTTTTTGATGAAAATGCTCAGCGTCTAATTGCACCAATAACTGCTGAAAAGGAATAGCTGCCAATTGTGGAAAGCGCGCCAATTCAGCCATGGTTCCATGATCGGCTACCAATTCTTTTACCACTGAAAGAAAGGATGCTACCGTAGGCGACATCGTATTAAAAGCCGCAACCGCCAATCCACATTTGAATCGGATGTTTTTGTCCGAAATAGTTGGAATTGACGCAATGAACTCATTCCAATCTTCTAAAACCGTGTATTCAAGTAAGGCTTGTAAAAAGACCTTGTTTGCTTGATTGATCATTCGCACCAATGCGGTTGGGTGACTGATCAAAAAATGTTTCATGCGTGCAAATAACACCGCTTTGTCATCCGATTGCAACCATTTACGCTCAAGATCTCTCACAGAATTGATTCCTAATCCCGATTTCCACCAGGGCAAGTAACCGTTCAATAGAAAAAAACAAAACAAGGCAAACAACTGTTCTTGTTCGTTGATCAATTCGGTTTCTCCGGCAAGCGAGAAATCGGCGTTTGAAATGCTTGTTTCTCTAGTCGTATCGGCACTGGTCGCAACAATTTGATCACAAGCTTCGGCTATGCTTCGGGTAATGGTAGTGCTGAAATCGTTTTTCCAAGTGCGCAGCGAATCACTCTTCACATCTACATTCATGGTGTGAATTCTCACCGATTGCTCGGGAATTCGAATGTGTTCCAATTCCCGTTCGATGAGCGGCAATACCGCTTGCATCAGAGCTCGGGATGTTTCATTCAACAACACAACAGGCTCGGGATGCTCTTCAATAAAGACATCTACTACCAGTTTTTGTATGATCAATGTGTGATCAGCCATTTTTCAGTTTCATTAATTGATCTGCTGTAAAATCAAGCTGATAAGTGGCTTCCAATTCTGGAAAACGAATGGTTAACGAAACCGTTATTTTATCTGTCTTTGTAAAATCAAGTGCCAATTCCGGATTTTTTGTGCGCGAAACAAACCGATCATTCAATCGCCACACATAGCCATTAGCAAACGGAAATGCAGGCGAAAACACCACTTTAAAATTGTTTTTTTCACCGTTAATTGCACCCATTTTAAACGTCGGATTGCAGTAAAGCACATCTAATTTAAAAACCAGTGGTTTTCCGAAATCAGGAGCGTAAACAGCTTTGTAATCATTCACCGGCAGGTCTTTTTCACCGAGGTTTAATCGCCCATTTTTCACATCGAAAAAGTACTCTTTCCCTTTTTTATCGAGCAGTGTCAAACTTCCCGGAAAATTGGTGAATTGAAAGTCAAATAGCTGTTTTTTAAAGCGGTAGTCAAACAGCAAGTTAAAGGCATCTTTTACCGGCAATATCTGCACATCTGTTGCGCTATTTCGCACTGTTACTGATGTATCGTCTGTGTTTTCCGTCCAAACATGAACGGTGTCTGCTGCAATTTCAATTGGTTCATCAACCGTTAGCGCAGGAAAAACCAAGCGCACAATTGTTTCGGCTGAAGAAAGGCTGTAGTGGAATAGATAGGTTGTTTCCGGCAACCAATAACCGTCGGCTAAAATGTCTATTGCGAAACTTGAAACAGTTGGCAGTGTAATCATGGAACCGTCAGCAAATAGAAGTGCCGGATTGGTTTCGCTCATTTTCGGAAGCGCTTTCAACACTTTAGCGGTCGTTTTTTCAGGTACCGCTATTATTTTCTGTTCTACGGAAAAGTAATTTCCATTTGCATTGAACACCTTTAATGTACCT
>Ga0302292_1000389_pt1 | contig 31059 bp, 27 predicted proteins | sample III_Fen_N2_1_FD_194553 | JGI IMG/M metagenome (GOLD analysis project Ga0302292, IMG submission 194553) | Peat permafrost microbial communities from Stordalen Mire near Abisko, Sweden - III_Fen_N2_1 | ecosystem: Environmental > Terrestrial > Soil > Wetlands > Permafrost | place: Sweden: Abisko...
ATTTCGGGGGTACGAAATAATCAGAATGCTTCTCTCTAAATCGATCAACGGACGAAAGCGCTTTACCTGACCCTTATTTTTACGCTTTGGCTCCACTCGGCTTTTTCCTGATTGGGCAGAATCCGGCGGTTTTGAAAATAATAAACCAAACCTGGTGTCAGGTCGCTTACCGTTGTTCTGGAGGTAAAACTCGCGGATAAAAGCGTCCAGGACTCATTGTCGGTACTCATGCGCCATTCGTGTACACCAGCGCATTCGGCGGTTAAATCAACAGAGCCTTCATCCACACCGTCTTCGGCTGTGTTCTGATGACCAGTATGCGTGATAGGCTTTTTAACCGACATACCCGAGCTTTCAATAATCGCCTGGGCATTCATTGGGTCGGCATCGGCAATGTTCTGGACATCGTTGCGCAAGGTCCGCAATCCGTTCTGAACAGTCACAAGTGCTGCATTACGGGCCGAAACACTGGCCGTTGGAGGTTTTGTGTTGCAGGCCGCCTCAAGATTTTCGAGGATCTTTAGATCGGAACTCACCTGATTGATTTTGGTCGCCAGGCTTTCGAAATACGCATTTTCCAACATGGCCAGAACAATGGCATTGGCAAACACAATAAAAGCACTGATTACGGTTGGAAAATTTAAGGCAACCGTTACTTTCTTCATCAAATTAGAATTTGTCATGGCATCATTTTTTAAGTTTTTAAACTAATAATTACTTTTGTTATATAAATTTAAAAAATCAAAGAAATACTTAACAATGAGTTTTATCATATATTTTTAAATAATAAATATTTTGATTATTTTTTGCCGTTGCAGCTCGTAACCTGTTTTGCCACATAGACACAAAGGGAAATTAAAAAATGCCAATTTGTTTGAATCTTACCGGATCACGGAGCCAAAGTGAAAAGGTGCCTATGGCTTCCGCCATAGGAGGGGCATGCCAACATTAAATGGCAAATCCGTACCAACGAGTTTTCGAACTGAAGGAATCAATCAACTTTATATTCATCCAATAATCAATTTTAAAATGCTCAATTTTAAATCAGTACTAATTACCGGTGGAACCGGTTCTTTTGGGAAAAAATTCATTGAAACAATTTTAACCCGTTATCCTGAAGTTAAAAGAATAGTTATTTATTCGCGTGATGAGTTAAAACAGTCTGAGTTAAAACAAAAATATCCTGAAAAACAATATCCACAATTACGGTTTTTCATTGGCGATGTGAGAGATGCCTCACGTTTAAAACGTGCATGTGAAGGCATTGATGTAATTATACATGCCGCAGCTATCAAACAGGTTGATACTGCAGAATACAACCCTGATGAATGCGTAAAAACAAACGTTCATGGGGCACAGAATGTAATTGATGCCGCATTGGCGAATAATGTTAAAGAAGTTGTTGCTTTGTCAACTGATAAAGCATGTGCACCAATTAATCTTTATGGTGCAACTAAATTGGTGTCAGATAAACTATTTACAGCAGCCAATAATATTAAAGGGAGCCGGGATATTCGGTTTTCTGCTGTGCGTTATGGTAATGTCATGGGTTCTCGTGGCTCGGTAATTCCATTCTTTATGAATAAACGGGAAGAAGGAATTATTCCTATAACCCATCCCGACATGACACGTTTTAATATTTCATTACAAGCTGGCGTTGATTTAGTCATGTATGCCATCGGGCACCATTTGGGAGGTGAAATATTTGTACCCAAGATTCCATCTTATAAAATTATGGATGTTGCAACTGCAATTGCACCCTCATCTACAACCGATGTTATAGGGATTCGACCTGGCGAAAAATTGCACGAAGAAATGATAACTGAAACCGACGCCTTAGAAACTATCGACTTAGGGAAGTATTATGCCATATTGCCATCAGTATCATATAATCATACAAAAGAAGATTATATGAAACATCACAATGCAGTTCCAGTTTCCGAAGGTTTTAAATTTAATTCAGGAACCAATTCGCATTGGGAAACGGTTGAATCGCTGCGGGAAGCAATCCTTGAACACGTTGACGCCAACTTTAAACCGATATAACAATGAAATCAATACCTTATGGGCGACAACACATTACGGAAGAAGACATCCAGGCTGTTGTTGATGTGCTTAAATCAGAATACCTGACGCAAGGCCCAAAAATCGCAGAATTTGAAAATGCTTTTGCCGAATATATTGGATGTAACTATGCTGTGGCCGTAGCCAATGGGACAGCAGCATTGCATCTATGCACTCTGGCTTTAGGAGTAAATCCAGAAGACAAAGTAATTACCACACCTATTACCTTTGCCGCATCTGCCAATTGTGTTCGGTATGCTGGAGGTGATGTAGTTTTTGCAGATATCGATCCAGAAACTTATCTGCTCGACATTGGCGAAGTAGAAAAATTACTAAAAGCCTCACCAGAAGGAACTTACAAAGGCATTATTCCTGTCGACTTTACAGGGAGAGCTATCGATCTGGAAGCTTTACGTAAACTGGCAGATGAATATAATTGTTGGATCATTGAAGATGCCTGCCATGCTCCCGGTGGTTTTTTTCGCGATTCAAAAGGGATAAACCATAATTGTGGAAATGGTGATTATGCGGATTTAGCTATCTTCTCTTTTCATCCGGTAAAGCATATCGCAGCGGGTGAAGGTGGCATGATTACTACAAATGATGAAATACTTTACAAAAAACTCTTGATGCTACGCACCCATGGAATTACAAAGGATATCAATAGTTTTCAAAACACAATAGAAGTAGCATATGGGACGCAACTTGAAACTTTAGACTTGGAACCTGAAACGGCTTTCCCTGGCTGGTATTATGAAATGCAAGTACTTGGCTATAATTACAGGCTTACCGATTTTCAGGCTGCATTAGGAAATAGTCAGCTAAAAAGGGCTGATGAAGGTTTAATTATTAGAAGAAAACATGCACAAACCTATTTTGAAGCTTTTTCCAATAAATCATTTATAAAAGGACAATCTAGCGTGATTATTGGACACGCATATCATTTATATGTTATTGAAGTTGATAACAGAAAAGGATTATATGAACACCTTCGTGAGAACAATATTTCTGCTCAAATTCATTATATCCCAGTTCATTTAATGCCCTATTACAAACAATTTGGATGGAATGAAGGAGATTTGCCAAATGCGGAAGCATATTATAATAAATGTATAAGCTTACCCATGTATCCAACATTAAGCGAACAGGAACAAGAATTTGTTATAAACTTAATACATAACTATTATGGAGATTAATCAAAAAGATACTTTCCTCCAAGATGAAGGAAATCAATGGTATTTAAGAAATAAAAATGCAATACTTAATAAATCGAGTGACCCTGTTATAGATTTATTAAGTCAAAGACATTTAAAACCCGAAAATGTTCTGGAAATTGGATGTAGTAACGGATGGCGGCTTAGTATTATTCAAGAATTATTTCATTCATCGTGTTATGGTTTTGATCCATCTGGTCAGGCTATTAATCAAGGAAGAGAAAAATATCCATTGCTTAATCTAGTCCAAGGGACTGCAGATACAATACCCTTTCCGGATAAAAAATTTGATCTGATAATTTTTGGATTTTGTCTTTATTTATGTGATAGAAAAGACTTATTTAAAATCATTTATGAAGCAGATAAATCTCTAAATGAAAAAGGGAATCTTATTATTTATGATTTTGAACCACCTTTCCCCTACAAAAATCAGTATCAATATAAAGAAGGGGTTTTTAGTTATAAAATGAATTATTCAAATCTTTTCCTTTCAAATCCATCGTATTTTTTAGTAGCAAAAAATACGATAACTCTTTGTGGATTTGAAAAGATCGAAGAACCTAACGAAAGAGTTTCAGTAACTTTAATGATGAAGAGTACTTCAGGTGCTTATGTTCCAAATCCGTTTAAATGAAAATCTGCAAAGAATTGAAGCAAACCAAACTTATGCTTGGAACAGTACAGTTTGGATTAAATTATGGTATCAATAATACATATGGCAAACCCTCCCAAAAGGAAGTGTTTGAGATTTTGGATGCTGCTGGGGTCCAAAATATAGAATCACTGGATACCGCAGATGCTTATGGCAATTCAATTGAACTTATTGGCCAATATCATCAGCAACAAAATCACAGATTCAATATTCTTAGCAAGTTCAAAGGCATAAGTGAAGGACAGATATTTGAACAGGTGAAAGATTCAATGAACAAACTTCAAATAGAATGTTTTCAGGTTTATTCTTATCATTCATTTGCTGACTACATAAATCACCCATATATAAAGGATGAATTGCAATCCTTAAAATGCGATGGACTAATTGAAAAAATTGGCATTTCAGTGTATACCAATTCTGAGTTGGAACAGGTAATTGAGGATAAAGATATTGATGTCATACAGCTACCATTCAACCTTCTTGATAATCAAAATATTCGTGGTCAACATATTGATATTGCAAAAAAAAAACAAAAAGAGATCCATGTAAGATCTGTTTTTCTGCAAGGACTATTATTAATGGATGAGGAATCAATCCCCCAAAAACTAAAATCACTAAAACCCTATATCCAAAAAATAAATTCTTATTGCAAGGACAAATCAATAAACATACAGTCTTTAGCATTAAGTTATGCCATTTATAATCAACAAATTGACCATGTATTAATTGGTGTTGATTCAAAGGATCAGCTATTGAAAAATATTGCATCGATTGCAGATTATAAAAACGCTTTTGATTTTATAAATCAGTACATAATTGTAAAGGAAACAGAACTTTTAAATCCGGTTAATTGGAAATAAAACTTAAAAATGAAAGTACTAGCAATAACTCAGGCACGATATGGATCGTCCAGGCTGCCGGCCAAGATATTAAAGGAAGTAAATGGAAAGACTTTATTGGAAATACATTTAGAGAGGATTCTAAAATCGAAATTAATTTCAAAGCTTAAAGTTGCAACTACCATTGAGGATGGTGCAGATATTATTGTTGGTATTGCAAGCAAACTGAAAGTTGAATCTTACAAAGGATCTATTGATGATGTACTTCAACGGTTTTATGAAACCGCAAAACCTGAATCACCTGATTATGTAGTTCGATTAACTTCTGATTGCCCACTAATTGATCCAGCAGTTATAGATAAGGTTATAAAAGTCTGTATCGAAACCGAAAGTGATTATGCTTCTAATACACTATCTCCAACTTATCCGGATGGTGTTGATGTTGAGGTTTTTAGATTTTCAGCATTAGAAAAAGCATATAATGAAGTAGCACTAAAAAGTGACAAAGAACATGTAACGCCCTATATTTGGCGTAACTCAACTTTTAAAGGTGGAAAACTTTTTAAATCAGTAAATGTTGAAAACTCAGTTGACTATTCAAGGTCAAGAATTACAGTTGATACAATAGAAGACTTTTTATTAGTAAAAGCCTTAATTGAAAATTTAGGTACAGAAAAATCTTTTATTGAATATGTAGGTTATCTGGAGAATCATAAAAAAATAAAAGTGCTAAATAATCAACATGCTCGTAATGAAGGATATGATAAATCTTTATTAAACGATTAAAATAGATAGTAATGGGAAAAGGACAAGATTTGTATAAAAAAGCTAAAACTGTTATCCCGGGTGGAACACAACTTTTATCTAAAAGACCTGAGCAGTTTTTACCTGATGAGTGGCCTGCATATTATTCAAAAGCTAAGGGCTGTTTTGTTTGGGATTTAGATGGAAATAAATATACTGATATGAGTTTCATGGGTATTGGAGCATGTACTTTAGGATATGCAGATGATGATGTTAATGAAGCCGTAATTAAAGCAATTCAAAATGGAAGCATGTGTACATTAAATGCTCCTGAAGAAGTTGAATTAGCTAATTTATTACTTGAATTACATCCCTGGGCAGATATGGTAAGATATGCTCGTGGTGGTGGTGATGCAATGTCAATAGCGGTTAGGATAGCTCGAACTGCGACTAAAAAAGATATAATTTTATTTAGCGGTTATCATGGATGGCATGATTGGTATTTGTCAGCGAACCTTGCAGATGACAAAGCTTTAGATGGTCAGTTGCTGCCCGGTTTAAGTCCTGCAGGAGTAGCTAGAGGTATGAAAGGGTCTTCTTATCCTTTCTTTTATAATAACAAGGAACAATTTTTAGCTCTTATTGACAAGTACGGAGATAATATTGCCGGTGTTGTGATGGAAGCTGTAAGAAATATGGATCCTGATAAAGATTTTTTTGAAAAGATTGAAAGAGAAACGAAAAGATTGAAAATCCCACTTATTTCAGATGAAGTATCCAGCGGTTTTAGATTAAATACAGGTGGTGCTCATCTTGTAATTGGTTTGGAGCCTGATATGGCAGTCTTTGCTAAAGGCATGAGCAACGGTTTTCCAATGGGTGCTGTGGTTGGTAAAAAAGAATTCATGGATGCAGCACAAGATTCATTCATTAGTAGTACATATTGGACAGAAAGTATAGGGCCTGTAGCTGCGATCGCTACGATTAGAAAAATGCTTTCATGTAAAGTGCAGGATCACTTAGTTTATTGTGGTAAATTTATCCAGAATGGGTGGACTAAATTGGCAATGAAACATGGAATCAATATACATGTGGGAAGTATGTATCCTATGAGCCATTTTGACTTTAAGGATAAACCATTAGTTATGAAAACTTTATTTACTCAGGAAATGATGAAGAAAGGTTTTCTGGCAACAAATGCCTATTATTCTTGTTATGCGCACAAACAAGAGCATTTGGATGCATATTTGAATGCGGTTGATGCAGTTTTTGAGTTTATAGCAAAGTCTTTAAAAGAAGAAAATCCAGAACAATATTTGAATGGCCCTGTTTGTCAAAGTGGTTTCAAACGTCTTGCATAGAAAAATAAAAAAAATATTGGGGGGATAGGGTCTGTATGTAGTGGAGGATTTAAGCGCTTAAACTAATTATGATGAATTCTTACAAGGCATTTGTAAAGCAAGTTTTTTCAAACAATGAATACTCTATTGTTCCTATCCGCATGGAGGATAGGTTTGACATCATGAAATGGCGAAACGAGCAGATATATCATTTACGCCAAAATAAGCCGCTGACAGAAACCGATCAAAATAGATATTTTGAAACTGTTGTAAAAGAACTCTTCAATGAAGAACAACCGAATCAAATTCTTTTTTCGTATTTAAAAGGAGATAGATGTATAGGGTATGGTGGTTTAGTACACATTAATTGGATTGATAAAAATGCTGAAATTTCATTCATTATGGATACCTCTTTGGAAACAGACCAATTTAAAATACAATGGGTAAACTATTTGAAATTAATTGAACAATTTGCTTTTAATGAATTAAGTCTACATAAAATATATACTTATGCTTTTGATTTAAGGCCACATTTATATACAGCATTAGAGATGGTCGGATTTCATAAAGAAGCTGTGTTAAAAGAACATTGTCTGTTCAAAAACGATTATTTAGATGTTGTTATACATTCCAAGATAAATTTATATGCTGAAATTTAGAAATGCTACTTTAGAAGATTCAATAATTTATTTTAAATGGGCTAATGATCAAGCTGTAAGGGAACAATCGTTCATTTCAAATGAAATTGTTTGGGAAAATCACAAAAAATGGTTTGAAGCTAAGGTAAAAGATACTGCATGTGAAATGTATATTTTTCAAGATGAACAGAATAATTTAGTAGGGCAAGTTAGAATAGAGAAAAAAAGTGTAAATGAGGCACTGATAGGTCTTTCAATTGCTTTAGAACACAGAGGAAAAGGTTATGCTCAAATAATGTTGAAGCTTGCTACAGATTTTTTTTTTCAAAAAATACAGATTTCATTATTAATGCTTATGTTAAAGTGCAAAACTTGAATTCCAAGAATGCTTTTGAAAAAGCTGGATTTTCTTTCACGGAAATAAATGTTCATGAAGGGTTTAATAGTTATCATTATATAAAGAAATTAGAATGGAGATAGGTAGTTTTCAGATTAACAAGAAAAGTAAGGTTTTTATTATTGCTGAATTGTCTGCTAATCACAATGGAAATTTTGAAACAGCAAAGGAAACTATTAGAGCTGCAAAAAGAGCTGGTGCGGATTGTATTAAATTACAAACCTATACAGCAGATACACTTACTCTTGATTGCGATAAAGATGATTTCAAAATAAAAGGAACTATATGGGATGGTAAAAATTACTATCAATTGTACCAAGAAGCTTTCACCCCATGGGAATGGCACAAGGAATTATTTAAAACTGCTGAGCAAGAAGGTTTAGTTTGCTTTAGTAGTCCTTTTGATAAAACAGCTGTTGATTTTCTTGAAACATTAAAAGTGCCAGCTTATAAAATAGCATCTTTTGAAATTACAGATATTCCTTTGATAGAGTATGTTGCTTCAAAGAGCAAACCAATTATTTTATCTACAGGTATTGCCGAAGAAGCTGACATTGAACTGGCTTTGGATGCATGTAGAAGAATGGGAAATAATGATATTGCATTATTAAAGTGTACATCAAGCTATCCTGCTCCGATCGAAGAAGAGAATATGTGTATGGTCAAAGATTTGGCGGAGCGATATGGAGTGATTAGCGGTTTGTCTGATCATACTATGGGGGCTACTGTTCCAATAGTGGCAACTTGTTTTGGGGCTAAGATAATTGAAAAACATTTTATTTTAGATCGTTCAATTGGAGGGCCAGATGCTTCTTTTTCTATGACTGAAGATGAATTTGCAGCAATGGTAAAAGCAGTGCGTGAAGCAGAATCGGCTATAGGTGTGGTAGATTATACACTAACTGAAAAGCAAGCCAAAGGAAGGGATTTTTGTCGTTCCCTTTATGTAGTCAAAGACATAAAAGCAGGAAATATAATAACAGATGAAAATGTACGTTCCATTCGACCAGGTTTTGGATTACATCCTAAATACTACAAACAAATACTTGGGAAAAAAGTTAATGTTGATTTAGAGTTTGGAACCCCCCTAAAAATCAATCACTTAGAATTGTAGTTAATTTTAATGTCTGAAATAATTATAATGAAAAAAATTAGCTATTTTATGAATTTGACAAAATAATAAATTACATAGAACAATTTGATTTTCTCAATTCTTAAATATTTTAATCTTTACATATCATTAAAAAAATATTTAGATATGAATAGCTTAAAATAGGGATTATTTCATAAAAAATATTTAGATAGAACAAATAATTACTTGAATTAAGCGAATTCAATTCAATAAATCCTGAAATGAAGGAAAACAAAAAAATATATTTTTATGATTTTTATTATTTTATTATAATTATTGTATACTTCGCTGCAATATACATACCCCAAATAAGGATTGGTGTGGCTATGTCAATAATTATGCTATGTTCAACATACTATTTAGTAAAAAACAATCTATTTTCTATTCGAACTTATTTAGATCTAATCGTTTCCTTTTATATTACTTATAACACCATATCCATCCTTTGGTTCCTTTGGACAGGGTTACCAGTTGATGTCTTTATAATGGAATATTCAAATTCCATACTTCCAATTATTTGTTTCTATTTTATAGGACGTATTGACAGAGAAGATACGAGTTTTTATAAAATTACATGGTATGCCCTTATTATAGGATTTTCGATAGGATTTTATTATCAAATTGCTCTACCCGAGAATTATAGAGAATTTATGGCTAAAATGGATAATTCCGGAGAAACAAATCCATTAGCATTTATTTCAGCTTTTAGATCTTTATTTGGGGTTACAGCAACAGGTTCATTAAGTGCTATCGGATTATTAATGAGCTTTGCAATTATATTGATGAGTAAAGTTAAAAAGGGTAAAATAGGGTTTTTTATCTGCTTTGTAACTTTGATATTTTCTTTTAGGCGTTCAGCACTTTATGTTAGTTTATTTGCCATACTATGGATAAATTATTTGTCATTTTTTAAATTCAAAACTTCAAAATGGAGATTGTTATTTTTTGAAATTTGTATGGTATTTTTATCAATTAGTCTAATTAGTATTTTCGATCCAAGTTTTTTTAAAAGTTTGACCTCTCGATTTAGTGATTTATCAAATGCACTAAAAGAAAGAAATAGTAATTGGATAGAAGGCTTAAGTCATGCGAGTAATTTAGTGGTGGGCGATGGACTTGGTAGATTTAGCCACAAAGCAGCACAATACACCGATGATATACTCCCTGATGGTAATTATTTCAGGATTATTGCAGAACTTGGAGTTTTCGGTATATTAATATTCATTGCTATAATTTTTGTCTCCCTAAAAAAAGGCCTTGCGAAATTGGCTGATAATTATTTAGAAATCGGGATTATTATTATGCTTTGTATGCAAGCTGTAGGTTCTGACATTTTCTCTTTTCAACTATTAGCTCCAATATTTTGGTATTCCATTGGTCGTTGTAATAGAATTCTACCAAACAATAATCTAACATTAGGTATTGAGAGTTCAAATGAAGTATCAGTAGAAAGTACACCAACAATTGCAAAGACTTTTTGAATATTTAAAATATCTAATAAATTTTAACCGTACTCTTATTTAATATGCAAGACTTAATAAGTGTTGTAGTTCCTGTTTACAACGTGGAGAAATACTTAAACAGATGTATCGAAAGTATTCTTTCACAAACATATAGCCCCATTGAAGTCATTTTAGTTGATGATGGATCAACAGACTCATGTCCAAGAATCTGTGATGAATATGCTTCAAGATATAATAATATTCATGTAATACATCAGAAAAATGGAGGGCCTTCAATTGCTCGTAATAATGGTATAACAAAAGGGCAAGGGACATTCATAACATTCGTTGATGGTGATGACTTTCTGCACCATAGTCTCATAGAACATCTAAAGAAGGATATGGATAATTATAATGTGTCTGTAAGCCTATGTTCATTTTGTAAATATAGCGAAAATGATAAAGAGCCATACTCTTCAAGCTCAAGATCAAACATAAAAATAATGAATGATCAAGATGCTATGAACATGTTGTTGGATAAACAAGATTACTGTGCTCCTTGGGCTAAACTATATGATGCTAAACATTTTAAAACTCTTCGCTTCCCTATTGGGAAAGTATATGAAGATATGTTGACTATACCTCATATATTCAGAGAAGCCAAGTTAATTTCAATGAATTCATTGGAGTTGTATTATTACAATCAGGAAGGATCTAGCATAACCAGATCTATCTTTAGTAAGAAAAAAACATTGGATTATATTGAAGCCTCAAAATTCTGGGAACATTTTGCTCGTGAATTTTACCCAGGGCTTGCGAATAAAGCACGTATACACCATCTAACTAACGTTCTAAATGTATGTATACAGTTGATTCTACAGGATGATGAAACTAAAAATGAATTATTTGATATTTACAAAAATCAAGTAAATGATAATTTTAATTATTTGATTTTCTCAGGAGATTTTCGATGGCAGGATAAAATAAAACTAATCTGTATGCGCCTAGGCATATTCAAAATCGTAATATTACTAAAATACTGATAGATAGTCATCTGAAATCTACAATGCAAAATTATTCAATTTAGATTGAATTTCCATTTCATACCCAAAATATTAAATCAGACCATCATTTACTTATAACAGAATCATAAAGTATGTTCAAAAAAATATTTAAACAATATGCTTTAAAATATTTTAAATCCATTGAATTGTATCAAGGATCTATTATAAATTTTGATGTAGTCAATAATGGTAAGGGAAGCGTGTTCAAATGTAAAATAATAAATTCAGAAGTAAGTTTTACAACTGTAAATGAAGGTTGTATAATTAGTGATTCTAAATCTTATGGAGATATACGATTAGGTCGATTTGTAACGATTACTGGTCCTGGTACAGTTATTAAAGCTTTGCACGAATACATTACAATTGGGGCCTTTAGTTCAATTGGGCAAAATGTATGCATTTTGGATTTTAATCATGATTTTAATAAGATGACCTGTAGTTTTATTAATCATTTAATTTACAAGACTTCATTTACTAATGACATTATTACGAAAGGGCCTATCATTATTGAGGAAGATGTTTTTATAGGCTCGAATTCAATAATATTAGCAGGTGTATCCATTGGGCGTGGCTCTATTATTGGCGCAGGTAGTATTGTTACAAAAAATGTTCCGAAATATTCTATAGTTGCAGGCAATCCTGCAAAAATAATTTCAAAAAGATTTGATGACAGTATGATTGAATACCTAGAAAATTCAAAATGGTGGGAATGGGATATTAAGAAAATAAAGGACAATAAAAATCTGTTCAGTGTTAACCTTAATGATTATAGACCAGATCTACTAGAATCAATTGTTAATTGAGATAAAATTTTATATGGGAAACGAGAAATCAGGAAATTTAAATAGAATAGCATTAAAATCAGGGTCAAGTTATATGTTGTCCAATATTTTAATAAGTGCAAGTTCTATAATAACGGCTCCAATATTCACCCGATTATTAACAACATCTGATTATGGTATTGCAAGTAATTTTGCAGCCTGGCTAAATATTGGGTTGGTTGTTATTGGATTAGGCTTACCCTACAGCATTGGAAATGCTAAAACAGATTTCCCTTCTGAATTAAACAGGTATCTTGCATCAATTCAAACGTTAGGTACCATCATGACAGCAACCGTTTTAATATTTGTATTTCTATTCAGGAGACAATTATCAGAATGGATGGCGATTGATCAAACTCTGGTGTTGGTAATTCTTGTCTATTTATTATTTCTTCCATCTGTTTTATTTGCTCAAGAGAGGTACAAGTTCATTCTCCAATATAAACAAAATATATATATATCGATACTGGGTACTCTGGGGGCTATCTTTTTTTGTTTGATATTTATATTATATCTATTTAATGATCAAAGATACTACGGTAGAATTATTGGCCTAATTTTTCCCATGTTCTTAATGGGAGTTTTTTTTTATATTAAAATACTTCGGGATGGATGGAGTACAAATATTAGGAAATATTGGTCGTATGCGTTAAAAATATCATTACCAATGATTCCGCATGCATTAGCTATGGTAGTACTGACCCAAATGGATCGAATAATGATTATTAAAATATGTGGAAGTTCAGATGCAGGGCTATATAGTTTTGGATTCTCATATGCGATTTTACTAATGTTATTTTCAAATGCTGTTTTGCAAGCATACCAACCCTGGCTTTATATAAATTATAAAAGTAAAGCCTTACAATCAATTAAGACCTCTAACAATGTTATTGCAACTGGAATGTGTATTTTAACTCTCATCGTAATAACTATGGCACCTGAAGCTATCAAAATACTAGGAGCAAGAGCTTTTTGGAATGCTAAATGGGTTGTGATGCCAATTGCAATTGGAGCTTTATTTCAATACATCTATAATACTTACACAGGGCTTGAATTGTATCATAAAAAAACGATTATTATTGCAATAGGTACAATCATTGCAGCAATTATTAACTACTGTCTTAATAGCAACTTTATTCCAATGTTTGGATATATTGCTGCCGCTTACAGTACTTTTGCAAGCTACCTTGCTCTTGCTTTATTTCATCTGTATGCCTATAAGAGAGTAACAAAAAAGCGAGTTTTTGATGATAAATATATTTGGACGATTGCAATTGTGACAGTAATTATTAGTTTTTTTATAATGCAGTTGTATGAATTTTTTTTCCTGAGATATTTAGTCTTGATAGTAATTTTATTAATTAGCGGATATTCCCAAAAGAAAACTATTATCCCTGGAATCAAGTACTTGAAAGAAATCTACATCGCTCGCTAAACTTATGGGTACTAAACAAAAGAGCTTTTCAATTCAGTCTATTCTAAGTTTTAATGAAATCAAAAAAATATGTTGAAAAATAAAAAGATTTTGCTTATAAGCAGAGAATCATTTTCTTTCCCATTTTATTTCTTAGCCAAAGATTTATTAAAGGACAATGAGATAGCAAGTTATTTTATTAATCCTATGGAATCAGTTTTTCATAAGAGTTTAATGAATGAAAACACTTACTATAAACATAAGGAGATTGAATCAATTGAGATATTTGACAATTCGGATATCGCAATGGAATATACTCAAAATATTACTAAACCACCCATAGACTGGGGATTTATTAAACAAATAGAATTACACTATACCTATTATAAGACAATAAATTTACAAATTCTATCATCACAATTATTTAGTTATAATTACCACAACAGATCATATTATGGAAAAAGCAATTATGAACAACAAATCTATTGGCTAGAATTAAACTATAAGAGAATATTTCAAATTCTTGATTTATTCAAACCAGATTTTATTTTCGATTTAGATAATTCCGAAATGTCCCGTTCAATACTAAGTGAAGTTTCAAAATTTCGTAATATCCCGTACATTGTTTTAGAGCATCCCCGTTTTGAGCAATATAAAATTCCAAATTTTGCAAATGTTTGGAAAAACGATTCTTTTGTAGAAGAATATAAGCGAAATGTTTTATTATCCCGGGAAAAGCTAGAAGAAGAATATCGATATGTGAATAGTTGGAAGGAAAAGAAGAATATAATGTCAATTGAGTATAAAGGCGATATAACTTCAAAATATAAAAGAGATAGTTTGTTTATTGTTGCGAAGAGATTACTCGGCCAAATAATATATTTTTTTAACCAAGATTTTTTGACTGGGAATCTAAAGTTTAAAAAGAAGAATCCTATTCTTTTTCATTCCTCTATTAAACTTCTAAGAGATATTTTTAGAAGTGAAATACTTCGGTGGTATCTAATGGGGAAAAATAAGTTTTTCTCAAATCCAGAAAAGAATGCAAAATATGTTTATATGCCATTACACTTAATCCCTGAGTCTTCGACTTTTACACTTGCTCCATTTTATATTAACGAATTATTTATTATTGAGCAAGTCTCCAAATCGCTTCCATCTGGATGGATATTATATGTAAAAGAGCATCTGGCAATGGTTGGTGAAAGAGAGTTAGATTTCTATCGAAAAGTTAACAGATTGCCGAATGTCAAAATGGTTACAATAAACTACTACAATGATCCAAAACCATGGATTTCAAATTGTATAGGGGTAATAACCGTAACAGGTACCTCTGCATATGAAGCTGCATTATTAGGTAAAAGGTCAATTTTATTTGGTGAAGTTCCTTTTAATGTTATTGAGGGTATAACACGTATTTCAAATTTTGAGAATCTCCCTCAGATGATATCCTCATTTGGTGAAGTGGATAATATTCATTCTTGTGCAGCATATTTGGCAACTGTAAAAAAAATTGGAAGCGAGGTTAAACTTAAATACCTTATGACTGAAGGAGAGAAAATTTTAAAAGGTGAAAAAGAATTAACTGATGAGTATCGAAATGAAATTTTTGCTTTGAAACATTTTTATGAAAAGGCAATTAAATCATTAGGATTATAATTAATGTATTAAAATAAACGATGAAAGTTATAGCATATTACTTACCGCAATATTATCCTTTTAACGAAAATAATGAATGGTGGGGGAATGGATTTACAGAATGGACAAACGTAGGTAAGGCAAAACCTTTATATAGAGGACATTATCAACCCAAAGTACCAGCTGACTTAGGCTATTATGATTTGCGGTTGCCTGAAATTAGAGAAAGACAGGCTGAGTTGGCTAAGGAAGCAGGAGTAACTGCATTTTGCTACTGGCATTATTGGTTTGGAAATGGGAAACGACTTCTTGATATGCCATTTAATGAAATACTAAAATCAGGCAAGCCCGATTTTCCTTTCTGTCTTGGATGGGCAAATGAATCTTGGAATGCAAAAGTTTGGAATGCCACAGGAACAAAAAAGGATAAACTTCTAATGGAACAAAAATATCCAGGCAAAAAGGATATAGAAAACCATTTTTATTCAATATTGCCAGCATTAAAAGATAGTCGATATATTAGGATAGACAACAAACCAATTTTTGTTGTTTATAAACCTTTACTTATGGCTGATTCTCCATTGTTTATAAACCTATGGAATGATCTTGCAAAAAAAAATAATATTTCAGATGGCTTCTTTTTTATTGGACATACAATCAATATTATGGAGAAGGATCAAATTTTAAATCTGGGATTTAATGCCATAAATATTGTACGTACTGGTGAGTATCGATTTAATAAAGAAGTAATTAAAAGAATTCCCTTCGAATTATTTAAATTCAAAATTTTACATAAACCTCTAAAACTAAACTATTCCTTCATTTCAAAATATTTCATTCAAGAGATTGACAGAAATGAAAATGTTTTCCCTTCAATAATTCCAAATTGGGATCACACACCAAGAAGTGGCAACTATGGAGTGATTTTTCACAATTCAACGCCACAACTTTTTAAAGATCATATAAAGCATGCTTTAGAAATAGTTGAAAATAAAACGACAGAGCGCCAGGTGTTATTTTTAAAATCTTGGAATGAATGGGGTGAAGGAAATTATATGGAACCGGATTTGAAATTTGGAAAACAATACATAAATGTTTTAAAAAAAGCATTAGATAAACTGCATCAAAAGCAGTAATCCAACCATATATTTGATTCAAGTTAGTCATAAGAATTAATTTCTGTTGTATTTATTAACTCAAATACCTAGTCCCTAATTGAATTGAGATAATAGAAATACGACACTATTTTGTTTATCGTACTTATGCAAACAATTAATTGTACGATTTTTAGAATTACATTTTTATACTGTCATTAGTGATGCAAAAAGAAAAGAAAATTTTATTTTTCTGTCCTCTTCCACCTCCAATAGGTGGACAGGCATTAATCTCAGATATTATCTATAAACTAATTAATCCCAAATATTTAATTAATACTAATACAAAAAATAAATATTCCGATACGTTTCATATTATTGCTAAATGCTTTTGGATTATACTTTTTCATAAAATAGACTTAGTATATTTTACCTGCACACGAAGTAAAAAAGGTGCAATTAAAGATATTGTATTACTTTTTCTTTGTAGAATCCGTAGAATAAAAGTAATCAACCATTTACATGGAAATGAAATAATGGATCTCTTTACAGAAGGATTATTGTCTAAAATTATATACTGGTCATATAAACAAATAGATACAACCATTTTCGTTACTGAACGTCAAAAGCAACTCATGCCATCAACGTTAAAAAGAATGAAAAGAGCTGTGGTTCCTAATTGCTATGATCCTATCCTTGATAATATTAACCGTGATTTTTCAAAAGAAAGGGAAAACGTCGGAATACTATATATTTCATTCCTAATGAAAAGTAAAGGAATTTTTGTTGCTTTAGATGTATTTGAATTAATTGCGCAAGAATATCTAAATGTAATTTTTCATATTGCAGGGAAACCATTGTCAGATTATCTAATGCATGAATCAGAAGTAAAAGTATTATTTGACAATAAGTTACAACAATTGAATATCAAATTTCCAAATCGTTTTATATATCATGGTGTTGTAGAAGGAGCCGACAAAGTAAATTTATTTCTAAAAACTGATATACTACTATTTCCAACATTTTTTAAAACGGAATCTTTCGGATTAGTTAATGTTGAAGCGATGCGAACAGGAAATGTTGTGATAACAACAGAGCACAATTTTTTAGCAGATATTGTTACGAAAAATGAAGGATTAGTTGTTAAGCCAAATGACACAGATGGTACATATAAGGCAGTTAAGTATTTTCTGAATGACCCCATTATAATGGAAGATATTCAACGTCACAATATTGAACATGCAAAAATACATTATTCCCCTGATCGATTTAACAATGACATTGAAAAAATATTCTCTCAAAGTTAATCAGCAACTTTATCAAAAGAGTCAGATTAATTTCACAAAAACCAAAATCTATACATTGTGATAAAAAAAGAAAGGGTTCTAATAACTGGCGGCTCCGGCTTTATTGGAACAAATTTAGTTGATCTATATTTAAAAAATGGTTTAGAAATCATAAACATTGACATTAATGAACCAAAAATAAAATCACATTTTGAATATTGGAAAACTGTCGATATAAGAGATTATAACCCATTAATCAAAATGATTAATGAGTTTAAACCAGATTTCGTGATTCATTTGGCCGCACGTACCGATTTAAATGGCAAGAGTTTAAATGATTACAATACAAATACACTTGGTACTCAAAATTTAATTAAAATATTAAATCAAACACCGTCAGTAAAAAGAGTGATTTTTACTTCTTCCATGCTTGTATGCAAACCCGGTTACATTCCCAACCATCCAACCGATTATGCCACATCGACTATATATGGCGAGAGTAAAATGTTTATGGAAAAAATCATTCGGGAATCATTACATAATTATGAATGGACGATAGTACGACCAACATCTATTTGGGGTCCATGGTTTGGAGTGCCTTACCGAACTTTCTTCGATATGGTAATTAGTAAAAGGTATTTCCACATTGGCAAGAAATCTTGCACAAAAACTTATGGCTATATTGAAAATCTGATATATCAGATTGATTCCATTTTAAATGCTCCGATTGAAAATATTCAAGGGAATGTGTTCTATTTAGGTGATTACGAACCTACTAGCATTCATAATTGGGCAGATGAAATTGCAAGTGAAATAGGTATTTCTATCAGAATAGTTCCCTATCTATTAATCAAATTAGCGGCCATCGGAGGAGATTTCTTAAAATTAGCGGGCATGAATTTTCCAATGACCTCATTCCGTTTAAAAAATATGACAACAAACAATGCTGTGGATCTTTCTAATACAAAAGAAATTGCGCCCAATTTACCCTTTACCAGAATTGAAGGGATAAAGAAAACGCTTAAATGGTTACAATTTAAATAATAAAACTATGAAAAAAGCACTTGTATGTGGCGCCGGTGGATTTATCGGCAGCCATTTAGTAAAAAAATTAAAAAAAGAAGGTTTCTGGGTTAAAGGTATTGATTTGAAATATCCGGAATATTCAGAAACACAAGCCGATGAATTTATTGTTGGAGATTTACGAGATCCACTGATTTGTAAAAATGCACTCAATCTCCCTTATGATGAAGTTTATCAACTTGCCGCCGATATGGGAGGCGCTGGATATATTTTTAGTGGAGAGCATGATGCAGATGTTATGCACAATTCGGCTACAATAAATTTAAATATTAGCTATTACAGTGTGGTCGCCCAGGTAAAAAAGATTTTCTATTCTTCATCAGCATGTATATATCCTGCATATAACCAGGAAGATCCGGATAACCCAAAATGCTCTGAAGATTCTGCATATCCCGCAGCACCTGACAGCGAATATGGATGGGAAAAGCTTTTCAGTGAACGGTTATATTTTTCGTTTAAAAGAAACTACAATCTTGATGTACGTGTGGCACGTTTCCATAACATATTTGGACCTGAAGGTACATGGAAAGATGGAAAAGAAAAAGCACCAGCAGCGTTCTGCCGTAAAGTTGCCGAAACACCTGATGGTGGAACCATCGAAATGTGGGGTGATGGTAAACAAACCCGTTCCTTCCTTTACATTGATGAGTGTTTGGAAGGAATTAGAAGATTAATGAATTCGCAAGATTTTTTTGGACCGGTTAACATTGGTTCAGAAGAAATGGTATCAATCAATCAACTTGCAGAAATTGCAATGAAAGTGGCTGGTAAAACAATAAAGATAAATCACATTTCTGGTCCCCTTGGTGTGAGAGGTCGGAATTCCGATAATGCTCTAATTAAAGAAAAGCTAGGTTGGGCTCCAAATTACCCTTTAGTAAAAGGAATTGAAAAAACTTATACATGGATTGCTGAGCAAGTTGAAAAAAATAAATAAACTAAAAAGAGGTTGTTTTAAATAATTGAAACAACCTCTTTAAATTTTCACCATCCCGTTATAACAATGAAAATATTAGCTATTTCACAAGCCTATTGGCCCGATACTGCCTCCATTTCCCAACATTTAACAGACTTGTCCATTGAATTATCCAGAAAGGGTCATGATGTTTCAATCATAACCAGTAGAAATGACTACGAGAATCCAAATATCAAGTACAAGAAAAATGAAATTAGCGAGAATGTTAGAATAATTAGATTAAGCAATACGTCCTTCGGAAAAAAGAAGAAAATTTATAGATTAATCGATTTTATAACATTTAATTTATTAATCTCATTTAAACTTCTTAGAATAAAAAAATCAGATTGCGAACTAATCATTAGTTTAACCCAACCACCTTTACTGGCCTATATTGGAATCCACATTGCCAGATTAAAAAAGATCAAATTTATTTATTGGACAATGGATCTTCAACCCGAATTATCAATTGTAGCAGACTACGTGAAAGCGAATAGTCTTTCAGCAAATATATTACAAAAGATGGGCGATTATATTTTCAAACATTCTGATGTGATTATTACTCTAGATAAATACATGAGCCATCATATATTGCGCCGTGTCAACACCAATGCAGAAATTAAAGTAATTCCTGTTTGGCCTGCAATGGAAAAAGTATATTCTGAAGATCGGATTAATAATCCTTTCCGCAATGATAATAATTTTGGAGATAAAATTGTGATTATGTACTCGGGCAATCATTCGGTCATGCATCCGCTTGATACACTTTTGGAAGCAGCCAAAAGACTAAAAGATGATCCCAGATTCCTTTTTGTTCACATTGGTGGTGGCGTAAGAATCAATGATGTACGCATATGCAAAGAACAATTTAATCTTGAAAATATTTGTTTACTTCCTTATCAGCCTCGTGAGTCAATTCATTTGTCACTGGGATCAGCAGATTTACAGGTTGTTATTTTGGGTGATAATTGTGTTGGATACACTCATCCAAACAAAATTTATGGGGCTATGTATATTGGAAAACCAATTCTTTACATTGGTCCTGAGAAATCTCACATCTCCGATATCTTGGATAAATGCGAAGGAAATATTTCAGTTAAGCATGGTGAAGTAAATCAATTGGTGGAATCCCTTTTGTGCTTTGCATCAAAGAGTGAAATCGAATGGAATAAATCAGGTCAAAACAATCTCAGATATGCACAGATTCATTTTTCAAAAGAACTTTTAATCTCTCAAATGATAAACATCATAGAATTACTATCATAAAAATCATCAATCGTTGATTTTCTCCAAACATTACACTTTTCGATTACCTATCGTATGAGAATGAACATACTGATCACCGGAATCCATGGTTTTATTGGAAGCAATCTGGTTGCTGCGTTGAAAGCGCAGCACCACATTTATGGTTTAGATATTGTATCACCTGAAAAAGATGGAATTGTTCAGACTTTTGCTTGGAATGAATTAAAAGATATTCCTGTTATTGATTGTATGATACATTTGGCAGGAAAAGCACACGACACCAAAAACCAAACCAACGCTCAGGTCTATTTTGATATTAATACCGGATTAACGCAACGCCATAGAACACAGATAACGCAGATGGGACAGATGAACACAGATTTTTCTAAATCTAATCTTATCAGTGACTATCCGTAATATCAGTGTTCTTATTGTTATTGGTGTTCAGAAAGATTGTGTAATTTTGTTCGGCGACCTATTAGCAAACAAGCAAATATTATAAGCTTAAAAATTAAATAACTATGATAACTATTGAGATAAACGAACGCACTAAAGCTGGTAAAGCACTTTTACAGACAGCTCGAATTATGGCCCAAAAAAATGAGGGAATTGAGATAACCAAAGAAAATTCAATCCTGATTGCCAAAATAAAGCGCAACCATCGGAAACAAATACTCCCGGAAACAGAAAAGTCCAACTTTTTAGAAGAACTGCGAAATGAACTTTGAATTTGAAAAGGCATTTGTTAAAGATTTCAGAAAATTAAAAAATTAAGAACTTGCCAGTTCAATACTGGAAGCAATAAAACAAGTATCAGAGGCTACATCTCCGAATAAAATAATCAATCTAAAAAAACTTTCGGGATATAAGTCGGCCTTTCGAATTCGAATTGGTGATTATCGAATTGGTGTAATCATTGAAAAAAATACTGTAACATTTGTTGCATTTGCACATCGGAAAGAAATCTATAATCGCTTTCCTTAAATCATAAAAGGAAACAGATACTTCCTAAAACCCTAAACGAGTCAATTATTTTAGCGCCTTGAAAATACTTATCACCGGCATCCACGGTTTTATCGGAAGCAATTTAGTCTCTGCTTTAAAAGCGCAGCACATTCTATATGGGTTAGACATTGTGTCACCTGAAAAAGATGGAATTGTTCAGACTTTTGCTTGGAATGAATTAAAAGATATTCCTGCTATTGATTGTATTATTCATTTGGCAGGAAAAGCACACGATACTAAAAACCAAATCCATGCGCAGGTTTATTTTGACATCAATACTGGATTAACGCAACAAATTTTCGATTGGTTTTTAAAATCCAATGCTAGTAAATTTATCTTTTTCAGTTCGGTCAAAGCAGTAGCTGACCAAGTAGATGGAGATATCTTAACAGAAGATGTTGTTCCAGCTCCCAAAGGATCTTATGGTGAAAGTAAAATGCTTGCTGAGCAATACATTCTCGGTCATCTTCCGCAACCCGCAACCCGCAACCCGCAACCCGCAATTTTCATCCTTCGTCCTTGCATGATTTACGGTCCCGGGAACAAGGGAAATCTAAATCTCTTGTATCAGATTCAGCAAAAAGGTCTTCCCTGGCCATTGGGCGGATACGAGAACAAACGTTCGTTTTGTTCAGTCGATAACCTGATCTATACCGTTCAGCAACTCATTCAAAAAGATATTGAACCGGGCATTTACCAGGTTGCCGATGATGAAGCCTTGTCAACCAATGAACTCATCCAAATTATGGATGATTCACAAAACAAGAAAGCAAAGATTTGGCACGTTCCGGCTTGGTTAATTAAAGCGTTAGCCCTCACAGGAGATTTTCTGCATTTGCCTTTAAATAGCGAACGGCTCAAAAAACTCACGGAATCGTATGTGGTCTCCAACCAAAAACTTAAAACGGCATTGGGAATTGAGAAGATGCCGGTTACGGCAAAAGAAGGATTGAGGAAAACATTGGCAAGCTTCGAGAAAAACAATAGTTTGCTATGACAGGAGATTGCCACATTCCGCTTCGCTGCATTCGCAATGATGCTGCGGACAGGCAATAACGCTCCGATGAAACGTCATTGCGAGGAGTGAGGAACGAACGACGAAGCAATCCCTTCGATATGCTTAGCTACTCAGGGAACACTCACGTTAAATGACAAATTGCTTTCCCGATCTTCATCGGGAAAGGCCACTTCGGTCGCAATGACGGAACATGTTCTCAATGCCGTTCTAAAAAATATTTCAAAAAACCCTCTATTCACTTAACCAACATGCTTAACCGATTCATCGCGATCTTCCTGATCATACTATTGTCTCCAGTCTTTTTAATTGTTGCGATAGCGATCATTCTGGAAGATGGATTTCCCGTATTCTTCAAACAGAAACGAGTTGGAGCGAATTATACCTTTTTCCCAATCTATAAGTTCCGAAGCATGAAAAAAGGAACTCCCAATGTGGCTACCCACTTGCTGGAGAATCCAAAGCAATATGTGTTAAAAACCGGAGGACTGCTTCGTAAATTGAGTTTCGACGAACTGCCTAATCTCATTAATATCATTCGGGGCGAAATGGTTTTTGTAGGTCCGCGCCCTGCACTTTATAATCAGGATGATTTAATGGCATTGCGCATAGCGGCTGGAGTCGAAAAGTTAAAACCCGGCATAACCGGTTGGGCTCAGATTAATGGTCGGGATGAAATTTCACTGGAAGAAAAGGTAGCTTACGAAAAAGATTACCTAAAACGCAAATCGTTAGGTTTTGATGTCAAAATAGTGCTGCTCACATTTACATCGGTTCTGATGAGTAAAGGGGTAAAACATTAAATCAGCTTAGCGTCATTGCGAGAAGAGAGAATAAACGACTAAGCGTTCACTGAGTAGCTCAGCCTATTAAAGGGCAAACTCAAATATTAAATGAATGATTGCTTCACTTCGCAATGACGAAGAACAATCATCTTCCATCAAATTTCATTTCAATCCTTAAAATACATGAATAACATACATATCTAACATTCAAAAAATGATTTTAACATCAACGTTAACCGATTACAAGGTTGCAGACATTCAGTTGGCCGGTTTTGGCCGCAAGGAAATAGAAATTGCTGAAAAAGAAATGCCGGGCTTAATGGCTACACGTGCCAAATATAAAGGACTTGTTCCATTAAAAGGAGCCCGAATCATGGGCTCACTCCATATGACGATTCAAACGGCCATACTAATTGAAACCCTGGTTGAATTGGGCGCCGAAGTACGCTGGTGCAGTTGTAATATCTTCAGTACACAAGACCATGCTGCTGCTGCCATAGCTGCTGCGGGGATTCCTGTATTTGCATGGAAAGGTGAAACGTTGGAAGAATACTGGTGGTGCACCGAACGCGCTTTAGATTTTGGTAAAGGTTTAGGCCCCAATCTGATTGTTGACGACGGAGGCGATGCCACCATGATGGTGCATCTGGGATATGAAGCTGAAAAAGATGCTTCTATATTGAATAAAGAGATTGAAGCCGAAGATGAAATACAATTGTTCAAAATTTTAAAACGAATCTTAGCCGAAGATCCGCAACGCTGGAGCAGGACTGCACCAGAAATTAAAGGCGTATCAGAAGAAACCACTACCGGAGTGCATCGGCTATACCAGATGATGGAATCAGGACAGTTGCTTTTCCCTGCCTTTAATGTAAACGATTCAGTAACCAAATCTAAATTCGATAACCTCTATGGTTGCCGCGAATCGTTGGCCGATGGCATCAAACGTGCCACCGATGTAATGATTGCAGGCAAAGTGGCCGTCGTTGCAGGTTATGGAGATGTAGGCAAAGGTTGTGCCCACTCGATGCGAAGTTATGGCGCCCGGGTTATTGTAACGGAAATCGATCCGATTTGCGCTTTACAGGCTGCGATGGAAGGTTTTGAAGTGAAACCGTTGGAGGAGACTTTAAACGAAGGAAATATTTATGTCACCACAACCGGAAATAGAGATATTATCACTGCAGAATACCTGGCTGTTATGAAAGACCAGGCAATTATTTGCAATATTGGTCATTTCGATAACGAGATACAGGTTAGTCGCCTCGAAAAATGGCCGGGCATTCAAAAAACAAACATCAAACCTCAGGTTGACAAATACACATATGAAGACGGTCACTCCATCTTCTTACTGGCCGAAGGACGTTTGGTTAATCTGGGATGTGCAACCGGTCATCCTTCCTTTGTAATGAGTAATTCATTTACCAACCAAACGCTGGCTCAGATTGAATTGTGGAAGAAACAATATGAAGTAGGCGTTTATCGCCTTCCCAAGTATTTAGACGAAGAAGTAGCCCGTCTGCACCTTGAACAGATTGGAGTAAAACTGACCCAACTCACAACCGATCAGGCTGAATACCTCGGGGTTCCTATTAATGGTCCGTATAAACCAGAGCATTATCGCTATTAATCTTTTACTGAATCATAAAACACTTCTATAATGTCCTATTTTTTTACGTCCGAATCGGTTTCTGAGGGTCATCCCGATAAAGTTGCCGATCAAATTTCAGATGCTATTCTGGATAAAATATTAGCTTTCGCCCCCAACTCCAAAGTTGCCTGCGAAACGCTGGTAACCACCGGACAGGTGATACTTGCCGGCGAAATCAAGACTGAAACCTATATTGATGTGCAGGAAGTTGCACGCGAAGTGATTAACCGGATTGGTTATACCAAAGCAGAATATCGTTTCGACGGTGATTCGTGCGGAGTATTTTCGTCCATTCACGAACAGAGCCCCGACATCAACCGTGGTGTAGTTCGCGAAGACCCTATGAACCAGGGTGCCGGTGACCAGGGAATGATGTTTGGATATGCCTGTAAAGAAACCGACAACTACATGCCGCTTTCTCTGGAATTATCGCACAAACTATTGCTTGAACTGGCCGTTATTCGTCGCGAAGGAAAGGTGATGAACTATCTGCGTCCCGATTCAAAATCACAGGTAACCATCGAATATAGCGAAGAGGGGGTTCCAACACGCATTGATTCGATTGTGGTTTCTACCCAACACGATGATTTTGGTATGCCCGCAAACCATTCGGTTGAAGCTCAACTGAAAGCCGATGAAGAAATGTTGGCTGAAATTAAAGCCGATGTCATCAACATTTTGATACCTCGTGTTATGGCAACTTTACCGGAACGTGTTCAGAAACTTTTCAATCCGGAAATCACCTACCATGTAAACCCAACCGGAAAGTTCGTCATTGGCGGACCTCATGGAGATACCGGCCTTACCGGGCGTAAGATTATTGTAGATACTTATGGTGGAAAAGGTGCACACGGTGGTGGTGCTTTCAGTGGCAAAGACCCTTCAAAAGTTGACCGTTCAGCTGCATATGCTGCACGTCACATTGCTAAAAATCTGGTTGCCGCCGGAGTTTCGGATGAAATCCTGGTACAGGTATCGTATGCCATTGGTGTTGCCAAACCGATGAACATCTTTGTAAACACTTATGGGAAATCGAATGTTACGCTATCCGACAGTAAGGTAGCTGAACTTGTAGACCAGCTTTTCGACATGCGCCCCAAAGCCATTGAAGTTCGTCTGAAGCTTCGTAACCCGATTTATGAAGAAACTGCAGCATATGGTCATGTTGGAAGAGAACCTAAAATCGTTGTTAAAACATTCACTTCCCCCTATTTCCCAACCGTTACGAAAGAAGTAGAACTATTTACCTGGGAAAAACTTGATTACGTCGACAAGGTGAAAGCTGCCTTTGGATTGTAAGCATACTTAATTGGGAAATAAAACGTCAGATGGTTGGCAGTTAAAAAAAGAATCATTACGAGCAGAGTTAAATGAGGTGTGGTAATCTCATCGCAAACCACTGTCCTAACCTTTCCCCCGTCTGGGGGAATAAGAAGGGAGCTTCAACTGATTGCCCGCCACACAGTCTTATTCATTCGCAGTCGGGTTTTATTGCATAACCAAGCTATGGATAAAAATTAGGGCTTAAGCCTCAATACATAGAAAATCTTCATGTCCGTCAGCTTTAGTGTTTGTTGCACAACTAGGCATAATTTAGTATCTTGAATTCATGCAAGGAAAGAAAACATATACACCCAAACTGATGTACCAGGTTCATTTGGATCGCTTGGTGGCGCAAGACAACTTTTATCGGAAGCTGGATCAGGTTCTTGATATGAGTTTTCTGTACAAAGAAACTGCCCCTTATTATGGGACCGAAGGGCAGGAATCCATTGATCCGGTGGTATTCTTTAAAATGTGCCTGGTTGGCTATTTAAACAACATCAACTCCGACCGCAGATTAATCGAATATTGCTCTAATTGTTTAGATGTAAGATTATTCATGCGATACGACATTGATGAGTCCCTGCCATGGCACAGTACCATCAGCCGCACCCGGCAACTTTTTGGAGAAGAAGTTTTTCTGAGCTTATTCAGAAAGGTCTTGAGTTTATGTGTTCAAAAGGGTATGATACGAGGTAAACGCCAAGCGATTGATTCAGCCTTTGTGAAAGCAAATGCCAGCTTGGATTCTCTTATTGAAAAAGAAGTTGTTGAAGATGCTAAAGCCTATTGCGATGAACTAAATGAAGGATCGGAATACAAACTTACATTAATTAAGAAGCAGGAAAAAGAACAGGACAAGCCAGAGAAAGCCCTTAACAGTACACATTATTCGCCTACAGATCCGGATGCCCGAATCAGCGTAAAACCGGGCAAGGCGCCCCATCTTAATTACTTTGGCCAAATTGCTGTTGACGATTCTCATCATGTGATTACCGGAGCTGTGGCCGACTTTGCCCACAAAAGGGACAGCCAATGTTTGCCAGGTATTTTGGGACAAACGATTGAAAATTTGAAGCGAAATGAGATTTTGATCGACCAAATTGTTGCCGACACCGGATATAGCAGTGGAGAAGCATTGCGTTTTTGCCAGGAGAACCACATTGATGCTTACATTCCCAATGTTGGAAGATATAAACCAGCACGGGAAGGATTTGAATACGACCAGGGAAATGACAGGTATCTTTGTACACAAGGCAATAAGGCTATTTTGCTATTCAAAACTATTACCACAGATAAAAATGGGCATTTCAGAAAAGAGTATCGAAGTAGTACGGCCAATTGCAGTTCATGTAAATTAAAATCAGTTTGTATCGGTAAAAACAGTATCAAAAAGATTACCGATGTGCTCGACAAAACTTATTACGACCAAATGCATGAAAAAATGCAAACCCGGTATGCAAAGAAACTAAGTAAAATTCGCAAAAGTACGGTTGAACCAGTTTTGGGGACACTGATCAACTTTTTGAATATGAAACGGGTCAATTCCAGGGGAATTAAACAGGCTTCCAAGCATGTATTGATGGCAGCCCTGTGTTACAACTTGAAAAAATACATAAAGTTTGTTCGCAGAACAACAGAAACCATTGTAATGGAGCAATCCATGGTTGCTTTTAACGCATTAGAACGCCTTGAAACGTGTTTTTACAAGGAATCTGAAGTGCTTTTAATTCTTAATGGGTCTCCGCAGAATCTAATTCGGCGGAGAACTTAAATCCAATAGATAAAACCAAACAGGAACGAAAATCTTGTGCCCGTTAAACTTGATAGTCGTGCAACAGACACTTTATGGGACGGATAAAGATTGCCTGCTCTCTCTTATCTTCATCTGCATAGGCAATTTTACCCGAAATGAGGAGTTATTGATATAAACCCGACATCCGAAATTCAGTTAAAGCAAAAAAAATAGTTCGTTCATATACCAAATCAACCCATTCGAATAAGGAAACAGACCTTTCAATTATTTTTAGACAGTAGCTCGACGATCACCGATTTATTGACACACAATAATCGCTAAATTTGAAATTTAAAAAAAAATACGGGGACCTTCTTCAATCACTTAAGCATAAAGTATAACCCAATAATAAGTTTTGCCATTAATCGTTTCTATAAGTTAAGAGAATTAGTTTTCATTTTCGTCAAAGAGATTCAATGAAACTGGTTTGAAATAAAAACGAAGAATCAGATTGTTAAACAAAACAAGCAACCATTAGTGTAATCTTTACGTCTATTATAACGAAAGAAAGACTTATAACATGAGAATCAGATTAAAGGAAATCATTGACAGGGGATTTTTACCACGTTGGATAATTCTTCTGGTAGATGGAGGCATTGCTTCATCGTCCTTTTTGTTAACATACCTGCTTCGCTTCAATCTCCTTTCAGAGCACGTTGATGTGCCGATGATGTTGTTACAATTTATGATGGGATTTCCCTTTTTTGTGATGGCAGCCGTCATTTTCAAACCTCATAGAGGCATACTTAGGCATTCGACGATGCAAGATGCGGTTATCGTAGCAAAAGCTCACTTGGTCTTTTCCGGTGGCTATTTTCTATTACGCATTTTTGGACATAACATAGCCGAAATACTTCTCATTCCCTGGTCTGTAATTATCGTTCACTATTTTCTATCGGTTTTCCTGATGGTATCTTTCCGCTTAGGAGTTCAGTTTACCTATCGGAATCTGCTTGAAAAGCCAAATGATTCCATTAACATCATGATTTATGGAGCCGGAGTTGTGGGAAGCATCGCACATAGCGTAATTATAAAAGACACCAATATCCACTACAATATTATTGGCTTTATAGATGACAATCCCAGTCTGTGGAACAGTCGTGTTGGAGGAGTAAACGTATTTTCTCCGGAAAAGGCATTCAGTAATGTGATCAGGGAACAAAAAGTTCATGAAATGATTCTGGCCATATCGGGACCCAAGATAGAAATTGGACGAAAACGGGAGATCGTAGACCAATGTCTGGCCAATCGACTGAAAGTAAAAGAAGTATCTGATCCGTCCAATTTAATCGATGGTAAACCCAATGAAGGAAAGATCACCAACGTACGGATTGAAGACCTGTTAGGACGGGAACCTATTTCCATGAAAGTGGAGTCGATAAGTCGCGGTATTGCAGGGAAGCGGGTCATGGTAACCGGCGGAGCCGGTTCCATTGGTTCTGAAATTGTCAGGCAATTGGTATTCCTGAATCCTGAAAGTATAACGATTGTTGACCAGGCTGAATCAGCCATCTTTGAGATAACAAACGAAATTTCTCCTTTACTTAGTCAGGTAAAGTTACATGCCTATGTTGCCGACGTGACTAATGTATGTGAAATGCAACGAATTTTCAGCACTTGTCAACCCCAGATCATCTATCACGCAGCTGCCTACAAGCATGTGCCACTCATGGAACTACAGCCCTATGAAGCAATTCGGAATAATGTTGGTGGCACGCGAAACATCGCCGATCTTTCGGTTGAATATGGCGTAGAAAAATTTGTAATGATCTCAACCGATAAGGCTGTGAACCCCACCAATGTGATGGGAGCGACCAAGCGAATTTGCGAAATCTATATCCAGGCCATCTCTCAACGTCCTGCCATGAAAACCCAGTTTATAACCACTCGTTTTGGCAATGTATTGGGTTCGAATGGATCGGTCATTCCGATCTTCAAAAGGCAAATCAGTAATGGCGGACCGGTTACTGTAACGCACCGGGATATCATCCGATATTTTATGACCATCCCCGAGGCTTGTCAATTGGTTATGGAAGCAGGTTTTATGGGAAGTGGCGGAGAAATTTATCTTTTCGATATGGGAGATCCTGTACGTATTTTCGATCTGGCTGAACGAATGATTTCATTATCGGGATTTATTCCTCATACTGAAATTCAAATTATGGAAACAGGACTGCGCCCTGGAGAAAAGTTGTACGAGGAATTGCTGGCTGATAAGGAAGAAACCGTTCCAACAGACAATAAGAAAATCATGATTGGTAAGATCAGACCTCAAAACTACACTGCATCGGAAGCTAGTATCATCGAATTATTGAAAAATATAAACGTGGAAAATGAGTGGCAGATCGTCACCCGGATGAAAAAAATTGTTCCTGAATTCGAATCGAAAAATTCGCAATTTGAGGCACTTGACATCACACAGC